>MDTD01128243.1_pt1 | contig 11639 bp, 7 predicted proteins | sample 811221 | NCBI WGS metagenome assembly MDTD01 (sample SAMN05326646, study PRJNA326480) | marine metagenome | isolation source: seawater | place: Pacific Ocean: South West | collected 2011
CTTTAATGGGTGCCTACATGGAAATTTTAAAAAATCAGATAAGTTTAGTGGCAACAGATGGTCATAGGTTGTCTTATGTTAAAAGCCAAGATTTTCTATCAGAGGGATATGAGGGATCATTAATAATACCCAAAAAATTTTTAAATCTTTTACTGTCATTGTTGGATGTGCAAAAAGATACAACAATTTGGGTTGGAGACAACCACATAACCACAACACTAGGCAATATAACCGCATTTTCAAGGCTTATTGATGCTCAATATCCTGATTTTAGAGCGGTTATTCCTAAAAACAACGAAAAAACAATGATAGGAAATAAAGAACAAATCTTATCATCAGTTAAAAGAGTTGGAATTTTTTCTAACAGAGAAACAAAACAAATAGATTTTTTAATTAATCAAAATAATTTAATTATTAAAACAGAAGATTCAGAAAACGCAACAAAAGCTAAAGAAAGTCTTGATGTAACATATAACGAAGAAAGTATTAAAATAGGTTTTAATGCTAATTACTTATCAGATATCTTAAATCATATTAAAACCGAAAATATCGTGATGAGATTAAATTCGCCTATTTCAGCTACATTGTTTAGTTCGGAAAACAATGACGAAATGTCTGATAAACAGGTAATGTTATTAATGCCTATGAGAACAAACACAACATAAAAAACAAAAAGCGGGACCATATATATTATTGCAATCATTAAAAAAAGTTTTAAAAGAAACGCTTGATAAAACAGGTGTACAAAAAAACATAGAAGAAAACACAACTCATTTAATTTGGGCTGATGTTGTAGGGCAAAGAATTTCTAAAAATGTTGAGACCAAAAAAATTAAAAAAGGTGTTCTGTATTTAGTAGCAAAAACACCTGTTTGGAGAAACGAAATAAACCTAATTAAAAAAAAAATAATAGATAAATTAAATAAAAAGTTAAAAAAAGAAATTATTAGAGATTTAAGGATAAAATAATGGCAAATCAAACTAAAGAATATAGTGCAGAGAAAATATCCGTTTTAAAAGGTCTAGAGGCTGTTAGAAAAAGACCGGCTATGTATATTGGGGATGTAGGAAAAAGAGGATTACACCATTTAATAAGCGAAATAGTTGATAATAGTGTTGATGAAGCGCTAGCAGGTTTCTGTGATGAAATAAAAGTTGTTTTTAATGAAGACAACTCTGTTTCTGTAGAAGATAATGGAAGGGGAATTCCAGTTGATATTCACAAAGAAGAAAAAAAACCAGCCCTTGAAGTTGTGATGACCGTTCTACATGCCGGGGGTAAGTTTGACAAAGGGTCTTATAAAGTTTCAGGGGGGCTTCATGGTGTGGGTGTTTCTGTTGTAAATGCTCTCTCTGTTTGGTTAGAAGCAGAAATAAAAAGAGATGGAAAAAAATATCATCAGAGATACGAGAGGGGTAACACTGTATCAAAATTGAAAATTATAGGAAATTCAACATCTACAGGAAGTAAGGTAACTTTTTTACCAGATCCAGATATTTTTAGTTCGGTTAGTTGGGATTATGAAATTATTGCTGAAAGGTTGAGGGAATTAGCTTATTTAAATAAAAAACTTAAAATTTCTTTTTTAGATAAAAGAGAAGGTAAAAACAACGAAGAGAAAACTTTTAGATATAAGGGAGGCTTATCAGATTATGTTAAATTTCTTGATTCTTCAAATTCTGCTCTACACGAAAAAGTTATAACCGTTGTCAAAGAAGATAACGATGTTCCTGTTGATGTAGCTTTAAGGTACAACGACGGTTTTAACGAAAACATACTAACCTTTGTAAACAATATTAATACAATTGAGGGAGGAACACACCTTTCCGGTTTTAGATCAGCACTTACTAGATCATTAAACAGCTATGCAACAAAAAACAATTTGGTTAAAACAAACAAAAGCGAAAAAATAACTCTTTCAGGAGAAGACTTTAGAGAAGGTTTAACAGCGGTTATATCTGTTAAAGTTGCAGAACCACAATTTGAAGGTCAAACAAAGACAAAATTAGGAAACGGGGATGTTAAAGGTATTGTTGATGCTGTTTTATATGAGGGTATTCAAGAGTTTCTTGAACAAAACCCATCAATAGGAAAAAGAATAATAGATAAAGCTCTGTTGTCAGCAAGAAGTAGAGCCGCCGCTAAAAAAGCAAGAGAGTTGATTAGAAGAAAAAGCGCTTTGGAGGGAGGATCTCTTCCTGGAAAGCTAGCAGATTGTTCAAGCAAAGATCCTGAAAGGTGTGAATTGTTTTTAGTTGAGGGTGATTCTGCAGGGGGGTCAGCGAAACAAGGAAGGGACAGAACTTTTCAAGCAATTTTACCATTAAGAGGAAAAGTAATAAATGCAGAAAAAGCACGAATTGACAAGCTTTTATCTAACAATGAAATTCAATCTATAATAACTGCATTAGGTGCAGGTTTTGGTGGTAATGGTGATTCTGAAGAAATAGAAAAACCTACTGGTGCAGAATTTGATGTAAACAAACTTAGATATAAAAAAATTATAATTATGACAGATGCAGATATTGATGGAAGCCACATAAGAACACTGCTTTTAACATTTCTTTATAGAAAAATGCCCGAATTAATTACCAATGGAAATGTCTATATAGCTCAACCACCACTGTACAAGGTTAAACAAGGTAAAAAAGAACAATATGCTTATAATGAAGAAGAGAGAGAATTTATATCTGAGAGATATTTGAAAGACAATAAAAACCAAAAAATTGATTTACAAAGATATAAAGGACTTGGAGAGATGAATGCCGAGCAATTATGGACAACAACAATGGACCCAGAAACAAGAACTTTATTAAAGGTTTCTGTTGAAAGTATTAGTGAAGCGTCAAAACTTTTTATGGATTTAATGGGGAGTGACGTTGAAGCAAGAAGAGAGTTTATTACAAGTCACGCTAAGTTTGTGGTTAACCTCGATGTTTAAAAACTGAAGGAAAAAAATGAATGATTTAACATCCAGAGATATGTCGGTAAATAGAGATATTGTCGATGAAATGAAAGATAGTTACATAAACTATTCAATGTCAGTTATTGTTTCAAGAGCACTTCCTGATGTAAGGGATGGTTTAAAACCTATTCATAGAAGAATTTTGTACGGAATGAATGAATTAGGATCACAATGGAACAGACCTTATAAAAAATCTGCAAGAATAGTTGGTGATGTTATGGGAAAATATCACCCACACGGTGATTCTTCTATTTATGATTCACTGGTTAGAATGGCACAGTATTTTTCAATGAGACACGAACTTATCGATGGACAGGGTAATTTTGGTTCTGTTGATGGAGATAATGCCGCAGCTATGCGTTATACAGAAGCAAGAATGACTAGGTTTGGCGCTGAAATGTTAAGAGACCTTGACAAAGATACTGTGGATTGGCAATCAAATTTTGATGAAACCTTAGAAGAACCAACAGTCTTACCAACCGTAATACCAAATTTGCTTGTAAACGGTTCAGAAGGAATCGCTGTAGGTATGGCAACAAAAATACCACCACACAACTTAACAGAAATCATCAATTCAACTATTGCGTTTATTGATAATACAGATATTACTGTCGAACAACTTATGGAATTCACAAAAGGACCAGATTTTCCTACAGGGGGTACCATTGAAGGTTTAGATGGAATTAAAGAAGCATATAAAACAGGTAGAGGAAAAATAAGGGTAAGAGCTAATGCTTTTATAGAAACATTAAAAGGAAGCAAATCTAATATAGTTGTAAACGAAATTCCATACCAAGTAAACAAAGCTAGTTTAATTGAAAAAATTGCAGACCTAGTAAGATCAAAAAAGGTTGAAGGAATTGCAGATATAAGAGATGAGTCTGACAAAGATGGTATGAGAATTGTGATTGAAACAAAGAGAGACGTGGTTCCAGAAGTTATATTAAATCAGTTATATGTTAACACTCAAATGAAAGATACTTTTGGTGTTATCTTATTAGCTCTTGTTGATGGTGTTCCCAAGGTTTTAAACCTAAAAGAAGTAATTAAGCTGTTTGTTGATCACAGACATGATGTGTTAATAAGAAGAACAAATTATGATTTAAAGCAAGCAGAGGCTAGAGCACATATACTTGAGGGTCTAAAAGTTGCTCTAGAAAACATAGATCAAGTCATCGATATAATCAAAGGGAGTAAAGATCCGAAACAAGCAAAAGAGGGTTTGATTAACGCTTTTGACTTAACAGAAAAACAGTGTCAAGCAATTCTAGACATGCGATTACAAAGACTAACAGGTTTAGAGGTTGATAAAATAAATCAAGAATATAAAGAAATAATTCAATTAATTTCTGAACTTAAAGGAATATTAGATAGTCGTGTAAAACAGATGTCAATTATAAAAAGCGAGCTTGTTGAAATAAGTGAAAAATATGGAGAAGAAAGAAAAACAGAAATAGTCCCAGTAGGAACCACTTTTTCAGTTGAGGATATGATAGTTGATGAAGATGTTGTTTTAACCTTTACTCACAATGGTTATGTAAAAAGAACAGCTGCTTCAACTTATAGAAGCCAAAGAAGAGGCGGTAGAGGACTGCAAGGTGCAGGTGCAAAAGAAGAAGATTTTGTTGAAAACATCTTTGTAGCAAGCACGCATGACCATATATTGTTTTTTTCCGATAAGGGGAAATGTTATTGGCTAAAAGTCCATGAAATACCACCAGGTGGTAGGGCATCAAAAGGTAGAGCAATTGTTAACATGTTAGGAACGGAGCCTGGAGAAAGAATCAAAGCATTTGTGAGTGTTAAAAACTTTGATGATGATCACCACATAATAATGGCAACCAAGAATGGTAAAATTAAAAAAACTTCTTTATCTGCATATAGCAAACCCAGAAAGGGTGGTATTTACGCTATTAAGATTAATGACGGAGATGAATTGATTGAAGCTAGAATAACTAATGGTGAAAACGATATCATATTAGGAACCAGAGAAGGAAAGTCTATAAGATTTCCTGAAACAGATGCTAGACCTCAAGGTAGAAACACTCAAGGTGTTACAGGTATAAAACTATCATCTAAAGATGATTATGTTGTAGGTATGGTTGTAGTTCGAAGAGAAGGAACTATTTTAGTTGCAACTGAAAAAGGTTTTGGAAAAAGAACAGATGTAATGGCTTTTAGAGTTCAAAAAAGAGCAGGAATGGGTGTTATGGCAATGAGAACCAATGAAAAAGTAGGAAAAATGGTTGCCATTATGGAAGTTGTGGACTCTGATGATTTAATGGTAATCACAGATAGGGGTGTTTTAATAAGACAACCAATTGAAAAAATAAGAACTATAGGTAGAGTTACTCAAGGAGTTAAATTGATTAAATTAGATGAGGGGTCAAAAATTTCTTCTTTAAGTCGGGTGATTCATGAAGATAGTGATGAGGATTTAGAAAACCCTGATATTTCCAACACAGAAACAAAAGATGAGGCGGACGAAAAAGGGTGATAAACCGACAAGCCCTAACAAAGATTAAAGAAAAGATAAACAATTCAATTCTGGTTAATAATATACCAAATCATGTCGTCGAAATAATTGCTGTTACAAAAACATTTCCAAGCGAAGCAATAATATCTGCTTTTAAAGAGGGAATTCTAAACATTGGAGAAAATAAAATTCAAGAATCAGAATATAAATTTTCCCAACTTCCTAATTTGCCAAAATTAAAAAAAAGATTAATAGGTCATTTACAATCCAACAAAGTTAACAAAGCAATTAATCTTTTTGATACTATAGATACAATTGATTCAAAAAAAATAGCACAAAGATTAGATCTTTCCCTTAGAAAAAAAAATAAAACAAAAGAAGTGTTGCTTCAGGTGAATGCATCAAAAGATAGTGCAAAACATGGCTTTGATTTAATTGACCAAGAGCAATTACTTGAGGTAATTAATTATAAACAATTAGTCGTAAAAGGTTTAATGACTATAGGAGAATTTACCAGCGATGAAAAAAAAATCAGAAAAACCTTTGTTTTACTAAGGCAACTAAAAAACAAATTGAATGATCAGATTGGAAGCGAAAAAAAACTAACCGATTTGTCAATGGGTATGTCATCAGATTTTAATATAGCAGTTGAGGAAGGATCAACTCAAGTTAGATTAGGGACAGCATTGTTTGGTTTGAGAAAATGAGCCTGGTTTATTTTGTTAGTTTGCCAAACATATCTTCTTTAAAAAAAAAGATAATCGGTAGTCATTATTACATAGAATTTAAAAATTATCAAGTCATCACACCATCTGATTTAGATATTAGAATATTTAGTCCATCAAATTTCAATCTAATAAAAGATACTTTAGGTGAAAACCACCTAATCATTTTTGAAAAGATAAAAAATCAAAATAAATTTGTTCAAATAATTGATCATATCAATAAAACAGGCCATAATCCTTTAGTAGGAAAAACACCATTTAAAGACAAACCAAGATTTCCAGATATTTCAAAAATATATGATAAAAAGAATTATGGCATAGATCAAATCATATGTACTTCAGTAGGTTTTGAAATGTATAACAAGTTAAATGAAATGAACATTAATGAATATATGTCTATTATATCAATAGTAGCAAGCTATGTGGGTTGGAAAACTACTGGTATTGGTTTTTCGCATGATATAGCAGAAGAATTAATTTTTGAAGAGTGTATGAGTTTTGCACATTATAATTTACAAGTATAATTTTATTTGATGAATTCAACTAAATAATCACTTATGTCAATTAAAGTAAAATTATATTCAATTTTAGGATATTTAATACTAAAGTTTATTTTTTTGACAAATAAAAAAGAAAATTACGGATCAGAAAACCTAGCTAGAATTAAACATGAAAAAAGACCAGTAATGATTTGTTCATGGCACGGAAGATTACTTTTTCCAGTTTTTAATTTAAAGAATTTAAATTTTTATGCTTTAGCAGGATTACATAAAGATGCAGAAATAATATCAAGAATTTGTGAAAAATTAGGTTGGAAAATGATTAGGGGATCAAGTTCTAAGGGTGGATATAAAGCTTATAAAGGAATTTTAGATAAATTAAACTCAAATAATAAAATTTATATAACACCAGACGGACCAAAAGGACCTATTCATATTATTAAAAACGGAATTATAGAAGCTTCTATAAAAAAAGAAGCATTGATCTTACCAATATCAGGAATATCTTCAAAAAAATGGAAAATAAAAAACTGGGATTTGTTTTTAGTTCCCAAACCATTTGGAAGAATTTTAAATATCTATGGAGATATAATTGACACAAAAAAAATAAATAATTCAGAACAGCTAAAAATAAAAATAACAAAAGAATTAAATAGAATAGAAGAAAAAACTAATGAATGGTTTTAAAAGTATCAAACTACTCATATTTTACTTTTTAAGACTTTTTTATTTTATGATAATTCTTTCAAGAAATTTTTTCTATGATATAAAATTAATAAAAGTCAGGAAATTTAATAAACCGGTTATTGGGGTGGGAAATATTACAACTGGAGGTACTGGAAAAACTCCAATGGTGATTGAAATTGCAAAAATGTTAATTGAACTTAATAAAAAGCCAATTATTATAAGTAGGGGTTATAAAAGAAAGTCTAAAGGAACGGTTATTGTTTCAGACAATGAAAATATTTTAGCATCTGTGGAAAACGCAGGTGATGAACCGTTCTTAATGGCAGAAAAGTTAAAAAACATTCCAATAATTGTTGACAAGAATCGATATAGGGCAGCACAAATAGCATCCAATAAATTTGATTTTGATATTGTAATTTTGGATGATTCATTTCAACATAGAAAAATATTTAAAGATTTAAACCTTGTTATGATCAATTATCAAGAAAAAGATAAGAACTATAATTTATTGCCAGCAGGTAGGCTAAGAGAACCACGTGGTTCCTTAAAAAGATCAGATTTGATTGTATGGAGTAAATACAAAAAAAATCATAAAATATCAAATTTTAACAAAAAAATAATTAATTCATCAAAAGAGCAATTGTTTACAACTATAGATTTGAAAAATCAATTTAACAAAAAATATAATATTTTAGTTTTTTGCGCTATAGGAGATCCTGAATCTTTTATAGATCTTTTGATTTTTAAAGAACTAAATATTGTTCACAAAATAATTTTTAAAGACCACGAAAAATTATCAACGAAAAAACTTAATGAGTTGATTGATTTGAAAAGCAAATATAAAGCAGATTATATAGTTACAACTGAAAAGGACTGGGTAAAACTACCTCAAAGTTTTCAAAAAAATAAAATATTCAAATTTTTTAAATTAAAATTAAAATTTAAAAATAATGATAAAGAATTATTGCTTAAAAGAATAAAACAATTAATTTGACGTAGCCACACCCACACTAAACATAGTACCTACAAAAGCCAATAAAAGTGGCCAACTGCTTGATATAAATTGCTGTGAAGAGGGGTCATCATAAACATGGATAGAAAACTCATGAGATGTAGTTGCTCCTCTATCATCTGTTGCTGCTATAATTACATTGTTGATTCCTCTTTGGGTTATTCTAGGTTTCCAACGTAACATGCCTGTATCAGGATTAAACTTAGCGTATTTTGGAATTTTAATTGCCCTAAGTTGGACATTATCATTATTCAAATCTTCTGTTACCATTCTATATCTGTATTCGAAATTTGAGAGAGCTACTGGTTTTGGTTGAGTAATTATAGTTGGTGACATATTAACAAACAGTCTGGTTTCTTGGAAATCTGACACAAAGCCATCGCTTGTCTCAACCTCAAAAACATTACCGTTTATTTGAGATTCTTTAGGTTTCCAACTAATTTTTCCGTCTCTAGATATTTGCATCCCTTTTGGAGCTTTTGTTAGTTTATAGGTTAACTCTCTGTCAGAGTTTTTGTCCTCAACAACAACAGAATATCTATAGAGATCATTAACTCGTGCAGATTTTGGTGCTGTAGATATTATTGTTGGAGGATGATTTACATATAAATCAAAACTTTGTTCGTCCCTGGAAAAACCATCTGAAACCATGAAAGTAATCTTGTGTTTATCAAATTGAGAATTACTAGGAGTCCAATTAATTTGTCCATCATTTGGGTTGATGAACATACCATCTGGAAAATCTAATAATGTGTATTGTTTAAATGGAACTCTTGTAACATTTACTTTTGGTGGTTTTCCATTGTTCCCATCAAAAAAATGAAAAAGAACGTCTTTAAGCTTAGGACTTTTTGAATCAATAGAATTTATTATTACAAACAATTTATTATCTTCCCAAAAAACATTTTGAACATATTTTTTTAAATTTATTCTTGATACACTTTCCTCAATTAATTCATCTTGATTTGTTTTTTCATTTTCATAATCTATTAAAATCGACTTTTTTGATTTGAATTCACCTATATATCTATCAATATTGTCGACAAAAAGGTCATCCTCAATTTCAACTGAAAACACACGAGAATTTTTTATATCATTTATAGCTGTAATATTGTCAAATAACATTAAACTACCATTATTTAAATCTTTTAATTCAGTTTGATAATTGAAAACTTCACCAACTGTTCCAATTGTTGGAGGATCAGAAATAATTTTTACAGCTGAGTTTACAAAAAAATCATATTTTTCTAATCTAATAATATGTCCATCAGAAATTTCAATTTCAGCAGTGGAAAAATCTAAATTATTCTCTGTTGGAATCCATAGAATTCTTCCACTAGAAGGATCGATTCTCATTCCCTCTGGCATCAATATAGGTTCGTATCTAATTATATCGAATTCATTTGGGTCATTGATTTCTAATTGAAAATCAAAGGTATCATTTACAGTTATTTTAGTCATAGATTCTGGAGTATTAGTAAAAATTGGAGGATGATTAACAAACATTTTAACATATTGAGTATCAACAGCAACACCATGATTAGTAGAGACAACAAATTTTTGAGTGTCAATTTGAGTAGACTGGGGTGTCCAAGTAATTTTTCCAGTGCTATCTATTTTCATTCCATAGGGACCATCAACTATTGAATAATTTAGTTCATCAGATTTGTCTTCAGGCATACTGACTTCTAGCTGGTAAATATATTCTTCATTAACAGTTCCAAAATTTTCAGGAAGAGATGTGATAGCAACTTGACCTCTTGAATATAGTTTGAAAGATTGCACATCTCTATCAAAACCATCTGAAGAAATTATTCTAACATCATAGATATTAATATGAGACTTGTCTGTCTGCCATCTTAATCCGCCCTGTTGATTAATTTCCATGCCTTCTGGTCCTTCTTCAAGAGTGTATCTTATAAAGGCATCTTCATTATTATCAAAAGTATGAACTTTGTATTGAAATAAATCACCGGCAACAAACTCTGTAATCTCTGGGTAAGATACAATTTGAGGAGGATCATTAACATAAACCCAAAACTTAGATTCAACTGTTGCTAATTCAGGAACAACTTGATATGTGACAACACCATCATCATCAGTTGTGATTATATCTACTCTTTCTCCAACCTTCATTTTTAACATAAATGATAGTTGATATGCTCCAAGTTGCATTTCATCTGGAACCCATTCTATAGATTTAGTATCGTAATGAAAATACATCCCTCTGGGTGGTGAATCTATCCATCTAAAACTAAAAAATTCTTTTTCATCATCTTCAGGAATTGTGTAAGCAAAAGTTTGATGAACTGGTAATACATATGATGGTAAAATACCAAGTGGAAGGGGTATTCCTTCTGATGGTATAATATCATCAATAATATTTGCTGTATCTGGAGTCGCAATTTTTGGAATATATGTATCAACCAGTATTTCTTCGGGATATTCTGGAATATAACCAAGCTCAAAATAAAACAATTCATTTTCTTCACCATTCCAGCCACCAGCAATAACAGTACCCAAATAAATTTGATCTATAATTTCTGGTATAACAGAAAAAATTTGAGGGCTGTTCGAATTGTTGGTTTCATTAATAGAAAAATATTCATTTAGTCTAGGTTCATTTTGGTTTCTACCATATGAAACAGTTATGATGCCTTGTTCTCCGCTAATAAGTATTAAATCGTTGTATCCATCTTGGTTGAAATCAGCAGATTTCAGATCTGAAAGTGGACCCCCCTCAACTTGAATTTGAGAAATATCAATACTTTCATTAAACATTGATAATTTCAAAATGTGTCCTGATTGAAAAGGTATTATTATATTTTCATTATCGTAAATGTTAAAATTAATATTTGAAATTGATTTTGATAAGATATTTGACATACCATTAATTTTTTTTATTCTTTCAGGACCTGGGTTCAACAGCCCCCCGCTATTAATCAAAGATTGAACTTTAAAAATATTTTTGTCTTGGCTAAACGCTAAAAGTTCTGAATATCCGTCTCTATTATAATCAAGAGAAGCTACGCGCAAGTTAGCTGGGGACTCTAAGAAAGATTCCATTAAAAAAGATTGAATCTCATAAAACTTTACAGGTTCATCTTCGTTAATTCCTAAAATAGATATTACAGGTTCTTTTCCAGACAGAGCAACAGCTATTTCATCTTTACCATCAGCATTAATATCTAAGATAGAAACATTTTTTATCAGTTGAATATCATTCTCATCTGTTAAAGCAATTGAAGCTATTGGTTTTGATGAAAATGTAGA
>MDTD01091415.1_pt1 | contig 11637 bp, 12 predicted proteins | sample 811221 | NCBI WGS metagenome assembly MDTD01 (sample SAMN05326646, study PRJNA326480) | marine metagenome | isolation source: seawater | place: Pacific Ocean: South West | collected 2011
CAGCGAGCCGCGCCGCCTGCGCCGCGCCGAGATCGGCAGCACGGACGCCAAAGTAATGTTGCGCCGCCGCCTCCACGCCGAACACGCCCTCGTCGAACTCGGCGATGTTGAGATAGACCTCGATTATGCGCCGCTTGGGCCAGACCGCCTCCATCGCCGGGGTGATCGCGGCCTCGAGCGCCTTGCGCGTCCAGGTCCGCCCGTGCCAGAGCCACACGTTCTTGACCACCTGCTGGCTGAGCGTCGAGGCCCCGCGCCCCGCGCCCTCGGCGATGGCGTCGCGGATCGCGCCCATGTCGAAGCCCCAGTGCAGGCAGAAATTGGCGTCCTCCGCCGCCACGACCGACCGCGCCATCACCGGCGCGATGCGCACCATCGGCACCCAGTCCTGCGCCACCTCGCCCAGCCGCCGCTGCTCCTGCCAGATGTAGATGGTCAACGGCGGGTTGACCCAGCGATAGGCCACGACCGAAAGGGCGAGAAAACCCACCGCCCCGAGCACCGTGCGCACAAGCCAGCGGCGCAGGAACGCCAGCGGGCGCACCCGTCGACGCCCGCTCGCCTTTCCCGTTGATCTGCGCGCCCGTGCCATGACCCAGCTATAGCCGGCCGCGCGCCCGCACAAAACACCTCCCGTGCAAGCGGCGGATTTGCGACATCGCGCCGCAAGGACAGGCTGTCACCTTCAAATTCCCGGGTGCCCGGGTCATGTTATCGCCACCATCAGAGGGGATTCCCATGCGCGACACCATGCTCACCGCCGAGACCGACCGCCCGGTCAAGCCTGCCATGTGGCGCGGGTTTCGCGGCAAGTGCCCCAGTTGCGGCTCCGGTCCCATCCTGCGCGGCTATCTCACGGTGCGCGACCATTGCCCGGTCTGCCAGGAAGAGCTCAGCCATCATCGCGCCGATGACGGCCCGGCCTATCTGACGATTCTGATCGTCGGGCACCTGATGGCACCGATGCTGATGTTCGTGTTCGAGAGATGGCGGCCCGAGCCGCTCGTGCTCTTCACCATTTTCGCCATTGGCACCATCGCGCTCTCGCTCTACCTTCTGCCTAGGCTCAAGGGGGCCATCGTCGGGCTGCAATGGGCCAAGCGGATGCACGGGTTCGGCAGCGGCGACTAGTCCCCGCAACAAGGCGGAACAGGCATGAACGAGACAACCACAGATGTCGTGCCGGTGCGCGATGCGGCCACGGTGATCGTGCTGCGCGAGCGCGCGGGCGTGCCGCATGTGCTGATGGGTCAGCGCGGCGCGGGCGCGGTCTTCATGCCGGGCAAGGTGGTGTTTCCCGGCGGCGCGGTTGACGTTGGCGACGCCGCGATCCCGCTCGCCCGCCCGCTGCCCGATCTTTGCGCCGAACGGCTGCGCGAGGAATCGGCGCGCGACCTCGCCCACGCCCTCGCCGCCGCCGCGATCCGGGAACTCTGGGAAGAGACCGGTCTCGCCCTCGGCCTGCCGGGGCGCTGGCCAGGCGAGGTGCCGCCAGACTGGGAGGGCTTTGCCGCGCGCGGGCTCGTGCCGCGCGCCGATGCACTGCAATTCGTGTTCCGCGCGATCACGCCGCCGGGCCGCCCGCGCCGGTTCGATGCGCGCTTCTTTCTCGTCCATGCCGAGGCGCTCGCGGGCGATCCGGACGATTTCTCGGCCGCCTGCGACGAGCTGAGCCATCTGCAATGGGTGCCGCTGCCCGAGGCGCGCCATTTCGACCTGCCCTTCATCACCGAGATCGTGCTCGCCGAGGTGGCGGCGCGCGCCCATGACCGGACCCCGCCCGTCTCGGTCCCATTCTTCCGAAACGATGACGAGCAGAGCCTCTTCCTGCGCCTCAACGGAGGGCGACCACCGCAATCACCGAGAGGGTGACAAGCGCGATCCCCCAGCCCTCGCGCGCGCTCAGCCGCTCGCCGAAGAAGAGCCGCGCGGCCAGCAGCGAAAAGATCACCTCGACCTGCCCCACCGCAAAGACCAGCGCCGCGTTCTGGAGCGTGAAGGCGGTGAACCAGCACAGGCTCCCGCCCATGCCCGCCAGCCCCATCCAGACCGCCGTGCGCCAGGCGGCAGCAACGCGGGCCACCTGCCCCGGCTCGCGCCAGCCGAGCCAGAGCGCCAGCCCCGCCGCCTGCATGGTGGTGACGACGGCAAGCGAAAGCGCGGCGCGCAGGAAGGGATCGTCGCTTGCGATCTGGAGCGTCGCGCCGCGATAGCCCACCGCCGAGACGGCAAAGAGCGCCCCCGAGGCCAGCCCGAGGATCGCGGCGCGCGCCCCGATCCGCCGCCACCAGCGCCCCTCGAGCCCCGGCGTCTGCGACAGCAGCAGCACACCGAAAAGGCCCAGCAGGATCGCCCCCAGCCCGGCCAGGCTCAGCCGGTCGCCCAGAACGATCAGCCCGACGATGGCGGTCTGCACCACCTCGGTCTTCTTGAAGGCGATGCCGACCGCGAAATTGCGCTCGGCGAAAAGTGCGACGACGGCCCAGGTGGCGAGGATCTGCGCCACCCCCCCGGTGATCGCGTAGCCCCAGAAAAGCGGCGTGTAGCCGGGCCAGCCCGCACCGGTTGTCAGGAGATAGCCTGCCGCCAGCATCGCCACGAAGGGAGCGGCATAGACGAACCGCGCCAACGTGGCACCGCCCGCGCTGAGCGCGCCCATGCTGAGATGCTTCTGCAGCATGAAGCGCAGCGTCTGGAACGCGGCGGCGGCGATGGAAAGGGCAATCCAGGGTTCCATGCCCTCTCATGCCCCGGATCGGCGCGCATGACCAGCGGCCGTCAGGCGCGCCCGTCCCCGGTCCAGAGCGGATGCGGCACCGGATCCTTGGCGCGCAGGAAATGGGCGCGAATCACCTCCGTATAGGAGCGGTAGCGATAGCCGCCGTTGCGCCGCAGGTAATGCGCGCGCCGCGCGGCATAGAGCGCAGGCAGTCGATACCAGGGCACCTCCGGGTGCATGTGATGGACGACATGCAGGTTGTTGTTGAGAAAAAGCAGCGCCAGCGGCCCGCGATCCTCGATGATCACGGTGCGCCCGCTCGCCCGCTCATGCGCGCGATGCTCGAGAAAGGTGCGGATCTTCAGAAGGCCCAGGCCGATCCAGACCGCGACCAGATAGGCCCAGAGCGGCATCGGCGCATGGGCCAGCCAGGCCAGCACCAGCGCCACCGCCGGCACATGCCACAGCCAGGCGCGCAGCACCGCCCGGTCGCCCGCCCGGATTGCCGCCCAGTCGGCGCGCAGAAAGGCCACCTGCGCCACCCAGGGCCCCAGAACCATCCGCCCCAGAAGCGTGTTGTTGGCGCGCAGCACGGCCCGCGCCCATCGCGGCAGCCGCGCCCAATGCGCGGGATCGAGATAGTTCGATTCGGGATCGTCATAGGGATCGGTCAGGATCTCCTCGCGGTGATGGGCAAGATGGGTATCGCGGAACCGCCCGTAGGGGATCACCAGACAAAGCGATGGAAACACCACCGCCTCGTTCCAGAGCCGCGAGCGGAACGGATGGCCGTGCAGCGCCTCATGGCAAAGCGAGGAATGCTGCGCGATGGCCAGCCCCGTCACCACGATCCCGAACGGCAGCCAGAGCGCGGCGGCCCAGCTCGTGCCAAGCGCCCAGACCCCGTAGGTCAGCGCCAGCAGCACCAGCGTCGGCCATTCCACCCGCGCCTTATCCATGGCGAAAGCCCCAGCGGACATGCGCCCAGATCCGCTCGTAGACCAGATAGGTGCCAAAGCCGATCGCGGTGTTTATCAGCGCCATCTTGCCCCCCGCGATGAGCGATCCGGTCACCGCCAGCCCGACAAGCGCCATGACCGACAGCCCGATCATGTTCCAGATCACCGCCTTCACGATGCTGCGCAATCGCGTCTCCATCTTCCCTCCTTTTCCATGAACATGGCGGAGAATGGTTGAGATCGCGTTGATCGGGAATTGCGGGAATGGTTAACTTTTCGCGTCAAACGTGATTATATTAAACATATGAGTGAAAATATCGACAAACGCATCCGCGCCGATCTCTTCCGCACCCGGCTGGCCGAGGCGATGCGCCTGCGCGCCACCAATCAGAGCGCGCTCGCCCGCACCATCGGCGTGGACCGCTCGACCGTCTCGCAGCTGCTCAAGGGGGCGGGCGCGCGCCTGCCCAATGCGCAGGTCGTGGCGGAATGCGCCCGCGCGCTCGGGGTTTCGGCGGACTGGCTTCTCGGCCTGACCGCGCGGCCAGAGACCGCCGCCGACATGCTCGCCAATTCGCTCTCGCTGACCGAGGCGCCGCGCGCGCTGGTGGACGAGCAGATCTTCGCCTGGCACAAGGAGGCGGCGGGGTACAAGATCCGCCATGTGCCCGCCGCGCTGCCGGACATGCTCAAGACCCGCGCCATGCTCGCCTGGGAATACGCGCCCTCGCTCGGGCGCTCTGCCGATCAGGCGATCGGCGCGTCCGAGGACCGCATGGCCTGGATGCGCGGGGCGCGCTCGGATTACGAGATCGCCCTGCCGCTGCACGAGATCGAGAGTTTCGTGCGCGGCGAGGGCTATTACCGCGACCTGCCCGCCGATATTCGCCGCGAACAGCTCGAACACATGATCGCAGTCACGCGCCAGCTCTATCCCCGCCTGCGGCTCTATCTCTTCGACGCGCGGCGGCTCTATTCCGCGCCGGTCACGATCTTCGGCCCGCTGCTGGCGGTGCTCTATATCGGGCGCAACTACCTCGTCTTCCGCGACAGCGCGCGCGTCGAGGCGCTGACGTTGCATTTCGACCGGCTGGTGCGCGAGGCCGGGATCACCGCCCGCGCCCTGCCCGATCACCTCGCGGCGCTGCTCGCCTCACCCCGCTGAAGCCGCACCGGGATCTCCCGCGCCAAGCGCAAGAGATGCGCCATGAAGGGCTTGTCCGCGTCCTCGTCGCGCACGGCGGCATAGAGCCGCTTGGTCCGCCCCTCGGCCGTCAGCGGGCGGGTGACGTAATCCGTGCTCGTGCGCAGCTCGCGCACCACCCAGTCGGGCAGCACCGCCACCCCGCGATTGGACGCCACCAGAAGCAGGATCACCGCCGTAAGCTCCACCTGCCTTATGCCGCGCGGCTCGACCTTGGCGGGTGTCAGCAACTCGGTAAAGACATCGAGCCGCGAGCGGTCCACCGGATAGGTGATGAGCACCTCGTCGCGGAAATCCGCCGCCTCGACAAAGGGTTTCGCCGCCAGCGGATGCTGGGCGGAGGCCACGAAGACCGGCTCGTAATCGAAGAGCGGCTTGAAGCTCACACCCGGCAGGTCCTCCGGGTCCGACGAGACCACCAGATCCACCTCCTCCTTCTGGAGCGCGGGCAGCGCGTCGAAGGCTAGGCCCGGGCGGATGTCCACATCCACATCGCCCCAGGTCTTGCGGAACCGCTCCAGCACCGGGAAGAGCCATTCGAAACAGGCGTGGCATTCGATGGCGATATGCAGCCGCCCCGAACTGCCCCGCCGCAACCCTTCGAATTCCTGCTCCAGCGCCTCGATCTCGGGCAGGATCTTCTCGGCCAGCCGCAACAGCCGCTGACCCGCCGCCGATAGCCGCAAGGGCTTGGAGCGGCGCACGAAAAGCTCCACCCCGGTCTGCTCCTCCAACCCCTTGATCTGGTGGCTGAGCGCCGATTGGGTGATGTGCAAGGTCTCCGCCGCCCGCGCGAGCCCGCCCGCCTGATGGATGGCGCGGATCGTCCGGAGGTGGCGAAACTCGATATGCATTATTAGCCGCCTTCATTCTCACCATGAATTATATGAAGTTGTCTCACAGGTGTGCGCCTGCAACAAGGGGTGCAACAGGCCCTTTTCCTCAGGATTGCCGATCATGAAAACGCCGCGCGTCTCCTTCGAGTTCTTCCCGCCCAAATCGCTCGAGGCGTCCTTCCGCCTCTGGGACACGATCCAGACCCTCGCGCCCCTCGGACCCCGTTTCGTCTCGGTCACATATGGCGCGGGCGGCACGACGCGCGAGTTGACGCGCGAGGCCGTGGGCACGCTGCACAAGGCCACCGGCCTCAATGTCGCCGCGCATCTCACCTGCGTGAACGCAAGCCGCGCCGAGACCCTCGCCATCGCCGATCAGTTCCACGCCGCAGGCGTGCGCGAGATCGTGGCGCTGCGCGGCGACGCGCCGAAGGGCTCGGACGGCTTCACCCCCCACCCGCAAGGCTTTGCCAACAGTTGCGAGCTGATCGCGGCGCTGGCCGAGACCGGCAAGTTCACCATCCGCGTCGGGGCCTATCCCGAGAAACACCCCGAGGCGGCGGACCAGAAGGCCGATATCGACTGGCTCAAGCGCAAGATCGACGCCGGTGCGACCGAGGCGATCACCCAGTTCTTCTTCGAGGCCGAGACCTTCTTCCGCTTCCGCGACGCCTGTGCGGCGGCGGGGATCGACGCGCCGATCATTCCGGGCATCCTGCCCATCGAGACCTGGACCGGCGCGCGCAAGTTCGCGCTGGCCTGCGGCACCACCATCCCCGCCTGGCTCGACGATGCCTTCGACAAGGCGCTGCGCGACAACCGCCACGATCTGCTGGCCACCGCGCTCTGCACCGAGCTGTGCAGCGACCTGATCGAGGGGGGCGTGGAGGATCTGCATTTCTACACGCTCAACCGGCCCGACCTCACGCGCGATGTCTGCCACGCGCTTGGCGTCACGCCGCGCGTGGTGCTGCGTGACGTGGCCTGAGCGGCGCGCGCCCGGTTCCCTGTGCGCGGCTCCCCGGTCGCGCCCTCTTCCCCGGCCCCGTGGCCGGGGCTTTTCGTTGCGCTTTCCGGGCAGCTCCGGTGATCCTGCCCCGGTACGCCGCCGCCCGGAGATCCCGCCATGCCCCATGCCACCACCCTTTCGGACCTGCCCGACCGCGCCACGCTCCTCGCGCGCTCGGGGCTGCAATTCGTCGAGGACATGATCGCGGGCCGCCTGCCATGGCCGCCCATCGGGCACACGCTGAATTTCGCGCCTGCCGAGGCCGCGCGCGGGCGCGTCGTGTTCGAAGGGACCGCCACCTTCGACGCGATGAACCCGATGGGCGTCGTGCATGGCGGCTGGTATGGGGCCATTCTCGACAGTTGCATGGGCTGCGCGGTGATGACCGAACTGGCGCAGGGAGAGATCTCCACCACGCTCGAATTCAAGGTGAACATCGCCCGCGCCCTGTCGCCCGACTGCCCCGTGCGGGCGACCGGCCTTGTCCAGCAAAAGGGCGGCACGACCGCCGTCGCCACGGGCGAATTGCGCGGAATCGAGGACGGACGCCTCTACGCCACCGGCTCCACCACCTGCCTCGTCACGCGGCCCGGCGCGGGCTGAGCGAGCGGGCCCTCTCACCCCGTCCTGCTGCCGCTGCCTCAGGCACCCCGGGTAAGCCCCTCCGCCCCTGGCGTGTCCGCCTCCTTCAGCCGACCCGCGAGGCGCGGGCCGCGCCAGCCGCGCCGCAGCGGGCCGGTCACGCTCTCGTGGATGCGCTCGGACGGGTCGCGCCCCACCACGCGCGGGCCGCGCAGGAGCAGGATCTTGCCCCATCCCGCCCAGGTGCCGACCGAAGGCGCGGTCGCATCCATGGGAAAGCGCGCGCGCCAGCCCTCGGGCAGCGGCAGGTTGCAGGCCTCCATCCGTTCCAGCATCCAGACCAGCGGGATATTCGCCAGCGGGCGCGCTGCCTGGAAACCGCAAAGCTGCCCGCCCACATCCGCGTGACAGCCGCGGAACCAGACCTGTTCCACATGGCCGTCAAAATCCGGCGGGCATTCCCACAGTACCGGCGTATAGGCGCGGCGCGTCTCGTCGAGCGCGAGCGCATGAAACCCGTGCCGCGTGGTATGGCCGAGATGGTGGTTGTGAAACCCGTGCCGGTCCGCGCGGAACCGCCACAGGAGCGGGATACGCAGGCCCAGCGCCTTGACGGTATCCCAGACGCCGATCATCTCAACATGGGTATCGGCATGGCAATGCGCCCGCGCGAATTGCCGCGCCGCCGCCCCATCAGGGTGACATTCGTAATGCCGCCAGGCCGCCAGCACGTTGCGTTCCGTCGCCACCTCCGAGCGCAGCAGGCCGATCCGGTCGATCACGCCCGCGAGCGAGCGCACCGCATAGGCCCCGCGCGAATAGCCCAGAAGAAAGATGCGGTCACCGGGCCGGTAGCGGCTGGAGAGATAGCCATAGGCGCGCCGGATCTGCCGGTTGATGCCGCGCCCGAGGATGATGTCGCCGGTAGCGCGCCAGTCACGCCATTGAATCCCCGCCTCGTAAAAAAGCGAGAGCTGCGGTCCCGCCACATCGCGCAGAAGCTTGAAGGTGAGCCCTGCATTGGTCTCGTATCCCGTGGCCAGGGTGGACATGGTGCCGTCGAGGATGAGCACGTGATTGACCGGGCCGCGCCGGTGGCCAAAGGCGGTGTGCTCCCCGGTCGGGCCGGGGCGCAGCCAGTCATAGATCGCCTTGGTCCAGTCGCGCCAGGTCATGACCTCCCTGCCTTCTCAGCGGGTTCTCCTTCAATATAGTCAGGAATAAAGGAAAAGTCCTGACATAACCTGAACATCGCCGTGAGGCGCGCGTCAGAGCCGCGAAACCGTCACCACGTCGCGCAGCCCGTAGCCGTTGAAACGGGTGGAAAGCGCGCGGCTATAGGCCCCCATACCGGCGATCAGCACATGATCGCCCTCTTCCATGTCACCGGGCAGCGGCAACGGATCGGGCAGCCGGTCGATGCTGTCGCAGGTCGGCCCGAAGACCACGCGCGGAACCGGCCCGCCGCGCCGCGCGGTGCCGTCGGGGGCGATCACCCGCAGCCGGTCCGGCGCGCCGATATCGCGGATCTCCGTGAGGCCGCCATAGACCCCATCGTTGAGAAAGACCGCCCCGCTCTCGCGGATCGCCTTGACGCGCAGGCCGAGCGTGAAGGCTTCGGCCACCATCGCGCGCCCCGGCTCGCAGACAAGCGCAGGGGCATCGGCCCCGAAATGGCGCGCCACCTCGGCCCGGATATGGGCGAAGATCGGCGCAAGATCTGGGGCCTGCCCGCTGCGGTGGGAGGCAAAGCCGCCCCCGACATTGAGCCGGTGAAGCCGCAGGCCCGCCTTGCGCGCCACCTTGGCCGCCACGCCGATATAGGTCCCCCAGGCCGCCGGGTCCGCGCATTGCGTGCCGGGATGAAAGGTGATCGAGGGCCGGAAGCCCCGCGCCGCCGCCTCCGAAAGCAGCGCCGCCGCCGCCTCGGGCCCCAGCCCGAACTTCACGCCGAAATCATAGGCCGCGCCGGGCACCGGCAGGGCCAGGCGCACGCTCATCTCCGCGCCCCGCGCCACCCGGCCGGAAAGCTTGTCCAGCTCCCGCAGGCAATCCACCGAATAGGCCCGCACCCCCAGCGCCGCTGCCACGGCCACCTCCTCGGGCGAGCGCACGGGGTTGTGGTAATGCAGCACCGCATCGGGGCAGAGCGCGCGCACCGCGCGCATCTCCTCGGGGCTTGCCACGTCGAAGGCCGTGATCCCCGCCGCCACCAGGTTGGCCAGCACCTCCTCGCCCGGATTGGCCTTGACCGCATAGGTCACGAGGCCCGGAAACCCCTCCCGGAACGCCCGCGCCGTGGCCTGAAGCCGGTCGGGCGAGAAATAGAGCACCGGCGCATCCGGCACCTGCCGGACAAGATGGGCAATCGGATCGGACCAGGTCTCGGCGCGCTGCATCGGGGGCCTCTTTGCGGTGTTTTTCCCAGTTTGCGCCAGGTTCCTGTCGAATCCATGCATCACTTTGTCTATTATGCCGAAAAGATCCGACAAAATGGCGTAAACATAATGCAAATAGACGACACGGATCGCGCGCTCCTTGCGCTTCTTCAGGAAAACGCCCGCCTGCCCGTGGCCACGCTCGCCCGCCGCATGGGCCTTGCGCGCAGCACGGTCCAGGCGCGGCTCGACCGGCTCGAAGCCTCGGGCGTGATCGCAGGCTACGCGCTGCGGCTTGGATCGCAGGCCCGCGCGCCGCTCCGCGCCACCGTGCTGCTGAGCATCGAGCCGCGCTCGGGGCCCGCCGTGCTCGCCCGGCTGAAATCCCTGCGCGAGGTGCGCCGCGTCCATACCACCTCGGGCCGGTTCGATCTCATCGTCACGCTCGAGGCCGAGACCACCACGGCGCTTGACGACACGCTTGACCGCATCGGCGAGGCCAAGGGCGTGCGCAGTTCCGAAAGCCTCATCCACCTGGCCACCAAGCTCGATCGCGGGGCCTGAGCCACCCGCGCGCGCCGCTCACGCCTTTTCCTTCCCGGCCACATTCGCTAGAGCGGACCGGAACACCGTGATCCGACAGGAACGAGACGCCATGACGATGGACAAGACCTTCAACGCGGCCGAGGCCGAGGCGCGCCTCTACAGGGCCTGGGAAGAGGCCGGCGCCTTTGCCGCCGGTGCCAATGCGCGCCCCGGCGCGGAAAGCTTTTCCATCATGATCCCGCCGCCGAACGTGACCGGCTCGCTGCACATGGGCCACGCCTTCAACAACACGTTGCAGGACATCCTGATCCGCTGGCACCGGATGCGCGGGCATGACACGCTCTGGCAGCCCGGCACCGATCACGCGGGCATCGCCACGCAGATGGTGACGGAACGGGACATGGCCGCGCATGGCGAGCCCACCCGCGTGGAGATGGGCCGCGAGGCCTTCACCGCCCGCGTCTGGCAGCAGAAGATCCGCTCGCGCGGCACGATCATCGGGCAGTTGAAACGCCTCGGGGCCTCCTGCGACTGGTCGCGCGAGGCGTTTACCATGTCCGGCGCGCCGGGCGCGCCCGAGGGCGAGGAGGGCAATTTCCACGACGCCGTGATCAAGGTCTTCGTGGACATGTATCACAAGGGGCTGATCTATCGCGGCAAGCGACTGGTGAACTGGGACCCGCATTTCGAGACCGCGATCTCGGATCTGGAGGTCGAGAATATCGAGGTCGCGGGCCACATGTGGCATTTCAGGTATCCGCTCGCGGGCGGAGAGACCTATGAGTATGTCGAGCGCGACGCCGACGGCAACGTGACCCTGCGCGAGACGCGCGACTATATCTCCATCGCCACCACCCGCCCCGAGACGATGCTGGGCGACGGTGCGGTGGCGGTCCACCCTTCGGATGCGCGCTATGCGCCGATCGTCGGCAAGCTCTGCGAGATCCCGGTGGGGCCGAAGGAACACCGCCGCCTCATCCCGATCATCACCGACGATTACCCGGACCCGGATTTCGGCTCGGGCGCGGTCAAGATCACCGGCGCGCATGACTTCAACGATTACGCCGTGGCAGCGCGCAACGGCATCCCGATGTATCGCCTGATGGACACCCGCGCGCACATGCGCAGCGACGGGCCCGATTACGCCACCTGCGCCGCCCGCGCGCAGGAGATCGCGGAGGGGGCACCCTTCACCCCCGAGGAGATCGACACGCTCAACCTCGTGCCCGATCACCTGCGCGGGCTGGACCGCTTCGAGGCGCGCCGCCGCGTGGTCGAGGAGATCACCGCCGAGGGGCTGGCGGTGATGGTGCCCGCCCCAACCCCGTCATCCTCGGGCTTGACCCGAGGATCTCAGCCCGTCCCAGCCCCGTCATCCTCGGGCTTGACCCGAGGATCTCAGCC
>MDTD01101144.1_pt1 | contig 11637 bp, 13 predicted proteins | sample 811221 | NCBI WGS metagenome assembly MDTD01 (sample SAMN05326646, study PRJNA326480) | marine metagenome | isolation source: seawater | place: Pacific Ocean: South West | collected 2011
CGTTGGCGATATTGTTTGAAGTTGCAGAGATATCGGCTGATGACCCATTCAATCCGGTAAGCGCGGTATAAAATGACATTTTCTATTTCTCCAAGACACATCCGGTCTTATTTGTTTTGTGTCCGAAAGCCAGACTAGGCGCCGGCTTCCACTCATCATCTATTTAGGCAGAGCAACTTATATGCCAGAATTTTATCTTCTCTTTATTGGCTAGAATTCTGACGGAAACGCACAACCTCATTCACATTAATATCGCCATAGCCTTTCACATCCAGCATTACGCCGTCTGAGGCACTTGTTGACGCAGCCAGAACTTCACCAAAGACCGAAGTTGACACGCCTTCAAGCCCATCACCCTGGTCAGCAAATGCCTCAACAGTTATGTATTCATTATTTTCAAGGATCTCCTGAGGTATATTCTCCCAAGAGAAGCCGGTCATCCCAGATGGCTGTGCCCCTAATTCTTCAATATAAAGGGTGTCACCATTCTGAGATGTAAAGGCCACATTCACCATGCCAGTAGATGCAGGCAAATCAATAACCCCATGCACAGCGCCATCTGCGTCAGGATAAGCTCTGCTACCAGGAACCAGAACTGAATTACCCAACATGTTAGTGGCTGTTGCAATTCTAAATTCTGAGAGCTGGTTTGAAATTCCCTTTAAGGACTGCCCCATATCGGTAATCCCTGTAACGGTTGAAAACTGTGCCATCTGGGCAATGAAATCAGCATTTTCCATCGGCGCAAACGGATCTTGATTCTGTAGCTGTGTTGTCATCAGCTTCAGGAAATCCTCTTGTCCCAGCGCGGCACCTTCGGCTCGTTTTTTCTGCTCTTGAGGCTGGATACCCAGTTTGTCAAGGATGTTGTTCAGAGATTGATTGCTGTCAACAGTACTCATAATTTTCTCCGGTCAGACGACTTTATTTACCCATCGAGATTGTGCGCATCATCAAGCTGCGCAGAGTTGAGACGACCTCAACGTTATTTTGGTATTGGCGAGATGCTTCCAACATCTCAACCATTTCTTCATTTTCATCAACCGCCGCCCGAAACACATAACCATCCTGATCTGAATCTGGATGCTGCGGCATGTAAACTCGTTCCGGCTCGCGCAGAACAGGTTGTACGTCAACTACATCAACTGTAGATACACCTGTCCGTTTCAACTGATCTGCAAATTGTGTTTCAAAAATGGGCTTCAACGCCCGAAAGGCACTATCTTTACTCCCTGTCACAGCCCCAGCATTCGCCAGATTACTGGCAACCGTATTTAGACGGATCATCTGTGAAGCCATCGAGCGCCCTGCGATATCAAAGATATTCTTTACGTCAGGCATGAAATTCCCCTCTATTCCCCTCTAATAGCTGACATCAAGCCACTTATCCGGTTATTAAGAAACTGCAGCGTGGTCTGATAGCGTATAACATTCTCAGAGAATTCCATCTGCTCAACAGCCATTTCTACTGTATTGCCATCCAAAGAGGGGTTGATAGGATCCCGAAACAGCATCTGTTCACGCAAAGGATGTGTATTGGTTGGGAAATGAACATCGTTTGTGACGCGCAAAGGCCCATGTTTAATATGACGCTGGATTTCCCGGTCAAAGTTCAGATCACGTGCCTTGAAATGAGGCGTGGCCGCATTTGCAATGTTTGAAGCAAGAATTTCATTTCGCCGTGAACGAAGATTCAGCGCCTGTGCGTGAAATTCTAAATAGTTCCCAATTTTACTCATTTTGCAGACCGCTTGCCCATCTAATTCAAAAAACTTGTTTTTATGAGTGTGGAATACACATTTTGGTGTAGAATTTGCAAATAGGGTGCCAAGTTGTTCTGATGGAGAAAAAAATGAAATCAGCAGCCCTACCAAACGGGTCCGGCCCAGGGTCATCCATAGCCTTGTCACCAACCTCTATACGGGTACGTGATGCCATCATTGAAAAATTTATCGATAAATCTCTGGATGAGCTAAACAATTTTTTGATATCGGCTTTGGATACAGAACGAGATGAAAGCAAAAGAATTGGCATATTAGCAGCACGAGTTTATATCTTGCGCACACGTGTCAGCAAGATCATAGAATTCAATCAAAATTCCATGATTCCTGCGGTCGAAGCCATTACACCGCAAGAATTAGTCGACAATTCAGAGAATTCTGACGAGACTGTTATAAATGATGAAGACTTGCCTGACAGCGCAGATCATTTTGAAGAATGGAATGAGCTGATGACCATTGAAGCTGGAGAAGTCAATGGTGTTCGAATACCTAGCGGTGTAGCAATTACCGTTGGCAGGGACGATGCAGCTCGCCTTATTGAAACCGGCAAGGCTAAGCTGATCTCTGAAGAAGGGCCAGCTGAAAAGCGCGAAACTGAGCAACCTGTCACACTTGATGCGCCAGAAATGCAAGAGATGGACACGGAATCTGAAGCTGACTCATCTGAGCAATTGCCAGTTGAAAGGACAGAAGAAATGTCCACAGATGAGACGGAAACAGAGCTAGAAAATACAGTTGAAGATTCAGGCGTTTCTGCTACAGACACAACGGAAAGCGATGGGGTAAAAAACCTGCAAATGACGTCGCCGGCTGAAGACACGCCGAGCTCAGATGATGATGATGCTAAAGCAGAGACAGACCAAGAATTTACAGTTGAAGATTCTGGAATGTCAGCTGCAAAGACGTCGCCGGCTCATGACACACCAACCCCCGATGACAATGATTCTGAAACAGATGAGAAAAATACCCAAACATAGACATGCCAAAGCAATGCTACTAATAGGTTTCAGTCTTACTTTTTTTAGCGGGTGTAATCTGGAGCGGTTCAGGCATGAAAAATACAGCTGTAACAACTCTCGACTTGAAGTTAACGATATCATTGTGCGTCATGCCAAAAAAGGCGGAACCGCAAGAATCACAAGTTCAAGTGGCGAGCGTGAGGCTACCATCACCTCTGTTGATAGCAATTTTTTGATGATTGAGGACAGTGGTATTAGTCTACAGATCGACCGCAAAACTGGCCAGGTAGCAGCGCAGAAAAGGAACAAATATTTCAGCATGAATTGCAAATTGAGCGTTTTTACACTCTAGACAGTGCGTTTGAGGGATCTGCAGGCTATCCTTTTTGCTCACTGTGATAACGGGCAATTGCCTCAGCCTCTTCTTTTGGCAGCTTTGTTGATAACATAATTTCAGATACTGAGGCTCCGTCTCTAGCCAGCTCTATGGCCTTTGAAAGCTGGCCTTGCGCAGATGTGCCATCAGCTAGGCGCGTCAGCTCTCTCTGTAATCGTTCTTCGGTCTGTTCGATTTTATCAAGTTGGCTTTCAAGCCCTTTTACTTGCGTGTTCATCAGATCTATGGAATTTGTAATCCGCACTAGAATAGTCTCAATATCATTGTAAGTAGCAGATAGGCGAGCCAAGACACTCAGTGTTTTTTTCTGAAAGCTGTTCACGAGAAAGATAACGGCCAGAAGAAGCAGAAAAATTACGGCGGCGAAACCAAAATTTGACATAAAAACAGCAATAGTCACAGCCTTCAACCCCTCACTTATCTCTTGATGACACTATCAGGTATGGCCACTGTTTTTGTCAATTCATCCTTAGCGGTGATACTGGGTGTTAGGAGTGGTATTGTGTTCGAGCTTTCCATGAATATAGCTCTGCATTCCGTTTATTAGAGAGATGTTGTAGTGAGCCTGCAGCTCAAGCCGGGTCAGCTGATGGATAAGTTGCTCAATTTCAAGGCGTACGCTCGCCTCTTCTAATGTAGGTGCAGAAATAAGATCTTTATGCTCCGTAAGCCATTCGTTGAACTCAGCGACAGATGCACTAAACGCCGTTGAATCATTAAGGCATGCGGAAACGCTGCTGAGCTTTTGCTTAGCAGTCGCTATCACTTCGGACAAGGGAAGTTGAATAGTCATAATCTAGTCACTCGGTCAAAATGATCTTACTACGACTTTAACTCCCTATATGCATCCATCAGCGCATCAGAGATTTTATCGATATCGATAGGGTATTTACCCTCTTTTATCGCGCTCTTGATGCGATTGACATTGTTCATGTCCACAGGCGCAGCAGCAGCCATTTCCTTAGCTGAGGAAGCGATCTCAGCTGATTTCAACTGAACGGAATCGCTTGCCGCAACCGCAGCTTGTGGCTGTGCTGAGTTCGACCCTTTGGCACCTTTGTCTGACGGAATATCAGCTTTTCGTGCCTTTGGTGTCTCAATACGACTGATGGCGTTCTTAACACTATCAACCATTATTACCTCCTAGTGTGGTATGTAACGACTTACTTTTGGGAAGTTTTAGTTCGAATGACAACTTTTTTTTCTGAAACAACCTTACCAAATACTTCTTTATCTGATTTAGTGTTCAAGAACCGTGCCAATTCTCCCCATTGCGCATTATCAAGGGCAATTCCCTCACTTAAGACCTGAATCGCGCCAAATCCACTTTCCAGAATGACGGGTTGACCCTTTTCAATCATCCAATTTGTTTTCAAATGTCTCGCCTCTACAAGCTGACGGGTATGCAGGCTGCGTTTCAAACGTCGGCCAACAACATCATCGATACGAGTAAAAAAATCTTTAGATGATATTGCAGTAAATGGTTCAAGACTAACATCACCTGGCCCAATAATACTGTTTTTTGTCAGCCGCTTATTCACCACCACTGCTATCTGCTTGTCCTCCAAGTTAGGAGTTGGCACTTGTACTTGTCTTCCCTTATTAGGCGAAGTAACCGTGCCAAGTCGTGTTCTGACTGCAATCTTCCAGCCATCATTATCAGGACAGCGGATTTCAATTGTTTGAAAACTACCAAAAAGAGGAGACATCTGGAGACCTGTACTGCAAGCCCTAAATTGACGGGCTTTGTCAAGGGCAGGCCTTCCTATCAATCCCTGTTCAGCCAGATAATTGTTCAGCTCATCACGCAGCTCAATACCAGAGATATATCCGTCTGCGTGCAGCCCGTTTAAGTTGAACAGCAAAAATCCGATTGTGACAAAAAGCCTTTTAGCTGCCAAAGAAAAATATTTCTTCACGGTTATCTCTTGTTGGCTCAGCATGTTTGGGAGACTTTGTTTTTCTTATTAGCATAGCTCTGATTTCATTCAGCGACGGCAAATGTAAAGACTTTCCAGCATACAGATAATTTGGATTTGCGCGGACAAAAGCTGACCTATTTTTTTTCACTATTGCCATTTGAACAAATGCGTTATCCAGGCCGCTGCCGCCATAATAATTTTTAATGATATGACTTAATGTTTCATCCTGCATGACTTTGTGATGGGCAGAGTAATTAGGATCCAGTCTGAATGGATGCATGCCGCCGTCACCATCTGGAATTATCTCCGAGCCTTGATATTCAAGAATTACAATCGGTTCCGCAATTGCCGGGGTGAAAGGCAAATTTGAAAATGCATCTGTCAACAGCCCAGCACAAACCAGAAAAAGCAAGCGCGTAAGTCCTTTGCCACCTCTTGAAAAAACATTATGAACGAGTGAATTTACCATCAATTGAACTCCAGAAATGTGACTTCCGCCCCTGCTAAATCACTAATATTTCGGTTGATATCAAGCGGTGTGAGAATAACACTATTGTCACGTGCTTCAGAAACACGCAAAATTGTCCACGGCGTCTGTTTTCCTTCTGCAACAGCCAGATGATTGCGGCTCAGGCCCTGCCGCTTACCAAGCTTGGCCTGCAAACGACCATCTGCAATATTAAGCGGAGCCGTCATTGGCAGACAAGTGAGTCTTTCAGCAATTTTTTCAGCATGAACATCTGCTGCCATAACAACAAATGACTTTATCACCTCTCTTGTTTCCTGGCTGAACACAGTCAGACTACGCAGCGGTAGATTTTTTCCAAGTAGTATTTTAAATTCGTCTTTGATTTGTTGCGTCGCAATCTTTCCACTGGCGTCAGAGACGATACTCTCAATTTGAATGATGGTATATTCTACTTTTGAGAATAGTTTGGATTCGCTTTCAGATTTAAAAGAAATTTTTGTGTGAATAGCGAAATCACCAGCTTGCAAAACCACGCGACCGGAAGTCAGCTGGGTATAATCATACTGATTTAAAGGGTTATCTGGTGTCGTAGCTGCGGATAGCCGCACCTTGCGCGCATCACGAAGCCGCAATGATGGCTGCTCTGACAGACGGATCGCAAGCACCTGTGAAAGGTTGGCAGGTAATTGAGACATCCAATGCGGCAAATCACCAGCAATCTGGAGCACAGGACGGAACAGGGTAACATGGCTGACCGGCCGATTTTGACAACCAGATAAAACCATGTCACCAACCACCGCTTCAATGGTCACCACATAGTGAGTGTCATCTTGCATTTCATTAATAATACTATAATCAAGAATTTGGGATGTTGGTCGCACAACAATCATGTCATTAAGATTAGTTTGCGCATCAACTGAACTAAAACCATCAATTTTTGCCCCACCTTTTAAGGCTGCGTAGTAAAGCGCGTCTTCCAGTGCCATATCACGAGCCTCATCAAGAGCATCTTCATGAATAATGGCCGCTCGGCCTGTCACTGTCACGAGCCGCAGCCCCTCATTATCAAGACCATCCGATGTCTGCGACAATGCAGCTTGTGGCATAAAGATACCTGCAAGTGTTGCCCATAAAATCAGCTGAATGAAGCCCATTAAATTTGCTCCTCTATGGTGGAATGCTGACTGCATTAAACTGTTTGCCGAGCAGTCGAAAGCAGGTAGCCAATCATTTCACGGTCAATTTCGAGAACAACTTCATATGTATCAGACCCTGTTGGATTGATACGGACTGTGCGAGCCCCGCGGATTGTGCCGGATACTACGCCCCTGAACGTGTCATTTTGTACCATCAAATCAATTACGGTTGTGCTTGAATCCACTTGCAGGCCATGTATCTGCTCAGCCAAATCCCGCATCGCTGCCATACGGGCGGACCGGATTGCCATCAATCGTTTCTGTGCTTCGCTGCGGCCAGGTTGCGATGAAGTTACGGCATAACCGATTGCTGTTAAGGTCGGAATATCATCTGCTTCAGCATCCAGTACATCCTTTAGCGTCACAACAGACTGAGTCTGTGAGGCTTCCACCGCGGCCATTTCCTGACCGTAACCGGTTACAAATTCAGCTTGTGTTGATGTCATATGAGTACAGCCAGACAACACGCTGGATACAACGAAAGCTATCAGACTAGTTTTGTAAAAGTTGTTCATAGTGAGCTCCATGGCCGTTTCCGGATTGGTGCTGCTATTTGCCCGGGACAATGTTTGCCTTACAAATCAACAGCGGCTTTCAGATATCTGAAACCTGTTGATGCATCATTTATGCCAAAGCCCCCACTTATAACCAAAAAAGATACCTTTTGTATGACTTGGCATATATTTTGCCTTTCTTTCTGATGGGTTCTGTGAGAATTGCCTGTTAAAAACTTTTATAAATTAAATTTAGATTGAAAAAACAGTTAGTTAATAAAAAAATGGTAATGTATAGCCTCCAAACAATTCTACGCTGTCCGATATTTGACACGAGGAGCCCGTCATGGAAATGACATTGTCCCGGCTGGGGTTAGGTAATGTAAAATCATTGCTTGGTGGCTTTATAATGCCGATTGGCATTCTTGTGCTGGTCGCAATGATGGTGTTACCGCTTCCCATCTATCTGCTAGATACATTTTTTGTGTCTAATATTCTTTTGTCCTTATTGATTCTTATGGTGGCCATGCATACACACAGGCCACTTGAATTTTCAAGCTTTCCAACCCTTCTTCTTATTGCCACCGTCCTGCGGCTTGGCTTGAATGTAGCCTCTACGCGAATTATCCTATCCAATGGCCATGAAGGTAGTTCTGCAGCTGGGCGGGTAATCGAGGCTTTTGGTCAGTTCGTTATAGCAGGCAATTTTGCAGTGGGTATGTTCGTATTCGTGATCTTGGTAATTATCAATCTGGTGGTAATTACAAAAGGGGCAGGCCGTGTCTCAGAAGTCTCCGCCCGCTTTACCCTTGATGCAATGCCTGGCAAACAGATGGCAATTGATGCTGATTTGAATGCAGGGGTGCTAAGCAATGAAGAAGCAAAGCACCGACGAGAGGAAATCACCCAGGAAGCAGATTTTTACGGCGCTATGGACGGTGCTTCTAAATTTGTAAAAGGCGATGCAATCGCTGGTATTCTGATTCTGGCAATTAATATTATCGGTGGCCTGATAATTGGACTCGCACAGCACGATCTCAGTCTTGAATCTGCTGCTGAATCCTACATTTTATTATCAATTGGTGACGGTCTTGTTGCTCAAATCCCGTCTTTACTACTGGCCATAGCCACAGCGATTATTGTAACCCGTGTGTCAACAACTCAGGACATGGCCAAACACATAGGCCATCAGGTAAGCTTGTTTCGGGCATGGGTGCCAGTTGCTGGCGTGCTTTTGCTGATCGGCTTTGTGCCAGGCATGCCAAATTTCTTATTTTTATTTGCTGCCGCAGCCGCTGGACTGACAGCATTTTTCTTGCGCAATTACAGTCCTCAAGATGATGAAACAGCGAATGGCGCAGGTGGTACTGCCGCCATGGGCGGTAGTCCCAATCAGGGAAGTTCTGACGAAGATGGCGATGTGTCTTCTTCACCTGATCAGATAGAGCTGTCTGATGTGACGGATAATTCACCTGTATCAATCCAGCTTGGCTATGGTCTGATTGAAATGGTTGATGAGCAAACAGGCGGCCCATTGGTGAACCGTATTACCGGTGTCCGCAAGCAACTTTCCCGCAATCTGGGTTTTGTTATCCCTACTGTGCGTGTGCGTGATGACATGAGTCTCGGAGCCAATCAATATCGCCTGCGGATTGGTCAGACCATTGTTGGCGAAGATGAAGTCTATCCGGAGAGAAAATTGGCTATTCCGGGTGAACAGTCCAATGTCAAGCTGTCTGGCATTGACGTTAAAGAACCAACCTTTGGCATTGATGCCACTTGGATTGAAGCTCATAAGCAGACAGAAGCTGAAGCACAAGGCTATGTAGTTGTTGAACCAGAAACAGTGCTGACCACTCATGTCAGCCAGGTAATAACAAAATATGCGGGCGAATTGCTAGGACAGGACGATGTTCAGGCCCTATTAGACAATCTAGCCAATTCCGCGCCGAGCTTGGTCCAGTCTGTGGTGCCTAAGCTTATTCCACTACATTCCCTTACTGGAATTCTACGTGAGCTTCTAGCCGAACGTATGCCGATCAGTGATCTTAGACGTATTCTAGAAACCTTAGCCAATCTGGCTGGAAAAAATTTAAGCGTAAGTGAATCTGCTGAAGCTCTGCGCCCTGGGCTTGCTGGTCTGCTCGTTCAGCAAATTGCCCCACTCAGCCAGCCCCTATCAGTCATTACGCTCAGCTCAGAATTGGAGCATATGCTGATTCAGATGGTCCGCCAGTCAGGTGAAGCTGGCCTGATGCTCGATAACGCATTGGCGGAAAAAATGATTAAATCAATTAATTCAGCATCAGAGCGAGCATCAGCAGAAGGACAAACGGCTGTTATGGTAGTCTCACCAGCAATTCGCAAACAACTCTCTTCGATTATCAGGCATCATATTGATGACATGATTGTTCTTGGCTTTACCGAGTTACCTGACAGCCGAAAAATTAACGTAATTGCCACAATCAGTGGCGAAAATGAACAACAGAATTAGGCCCCAACAGGTCGCTAAATATTAGCTTCAGAAGGAGAAATCAAAATGACCACGCTGACTATTCAGGCTGCAGACACAGCCACAGCAATGGATCAAATTGCAGAACGGCTTGGTAAAGATGCATTGATTCTTTCCACAACGAAAAAAGACGGCAAGGTCATTATGCGAGCTACAAACGGTGCAGATTTGCCATCACCTCCACCTAAAAATCCTGCAAGCGATTTTACACATTTGTATAATGCCGGAATATCTAGCTCTCTCCCTGGTAAGCCACGCGTATCAACACAGGTTCCAGCAAAACAAACAACAGATAGCAACCTAGCCAACACGCAGACATCCACAGCAGATTCAATCCAACGGGCCATAATGCAGGCTATGAGCCTAATGGCAGACAGAATTGACCAACTAGATAGCAAATTATCTGGCATGATGCTGACAGGACCAGATGGTTTGAATGCAGGCTTACAAGACAGTACACCCGTGCGGTTAAGCCGTGCAGGTTACAGTCAGGCCACCATTTTGCGTTTGCATCCAGAATTTGCCGGCCTTGATTATGATAACGGTGTATCCTCATTTCTGGATTGTTTGGCACAGGACCTAGCTGACTTGAACAGTGAGGCCCTGCTTCAGAAACGGTTTATCTTTGTTGTTGGAGCAACAGGCTCAGGGCGCACAACACTGGCCTCTAAGCTGGCAGCTAGCCTAAAAGATGCACATCCTGGGAAGCAAGTTGCTTTGACCAGCCTGTCAGCAACACTGAATGAGACCGACACCAAATTGCGTAGCTTTGCTCGACTGCTGAATATCCCAGTAAGCCAATACACACAGGAAATGTCTGACCAGCAGTTCGACAAGATAACTGATTTCGATATGATGGTAGTAGACGTCAGTCTGCCAGCAGAAAACGCTGTCGCAAGGGTCAGCCAGCTAAAACAATATCTCGGCGACCAAGACAGTGCTGTGGTGCTGTCTTTATCCGGAGGCAGTTCAGCAAAGATGATTACATTGACCGTTGATCAGTTTGCGCCACTTAAACCCACAATCGGTCTGACAAAGCTAGATGAATGCGAGACCACAGCTGCTGAATTTTCAGCACTAGCTGAAACCGGTGCACAGATTAGTCTATTATCTGGAACGAAGTCAGTTGTTGGTGCTATCGCATTTGCGTCAGCCAAAATTCTGGCGCAATATCTGAAAGAAAACTTTCACATAGATACGTCAGAAAAGCTTGTTTTTTAATTGTCCTTCCCACCAGAAGTGGAGTTGTGAGAAATGACAGTTTCGATCGCGGTTACCAGTGGCAAAGGCGGCGTGGGCAAAACCAACTGCGCGGTGAATTTGTCCATGAGTCTAATAAAAATGGACAAGAAAGTAGTTCTTTTTGATGCCGATTTTGGCATGGCGAACGCGCATATTCTGTTAGGCACCAACCCGAAACATACAGCTGCAGATTTCCTGCGGGGCACAGCTGAACTGGAGAATATTCTCACCGATGGACCATCTGGTCTTCGGTTTATTGCTGGTGGCAGCGGTCTTCTGGAATTGCTGAACCTAGATAATCGTGCACGTTACCGGATGCTGCAATCTTTGTCTGATCTGGAAAATAAAATTGACTACCTTGTGGTCGATACGCCTGCAGGCGCGTCTGAAAGTGCCTTGTTTTTTGCCAGTGCTGTAACCGTTCCACTGGTGGTTCTTGTTGCAGAACCAACAAGTTTTTTGGATGCCTATGCCTTAATCAAGGCTGCACATATTGAAAAAAATTTACAGAACTTCAGTGTTGTGGTTAATATGGCAAACGGGTCTGCTGAAGCAAAAAATAATTTTGATAAATTTTTTGACATCTGCAGACGCTTTCTGGACGTAAATTTGCATTACGCAGGAATGATACCTTTATCGAATGCAATCCGTAGGTCAATTGTTAA
>MDTD01190102.1_pt1 | contig 11637 bp, 13 predicted proteins | sample 811221 | NCBI WGS metagenome assembly MDTD01 (sample SAMN05326646, study PRJNA326480) | marine metagenome | isolation source: seawater | place: Pacific Ocean: South West | collected 2011
CTCTGCAATAGTAGATCTTGATGGAGGAGGAACAATCAAAGGAAATTTGATTAATATTGATCCAGATCCTGATAAAATAGATTTTAATATGCCAGTGAAAATAACTTATGGCGATGCTTTAGGTAGAAAAGATAAAGAAGGAAATTCTTATCTTAGTTATTTCTTTGAACCAGCTTGATAGAGGAGAAATTATGAGTGATGTTTATGTAATGGGTGTTGATATGATTAAGTTTGGAAGATTTCCAGACAGAAGTGTTCCTAATATTGGAGCAGAAGCAGCCTTGATGGCTTTGGATGATGCTGGCTTGGGAATACAAGACATGCAAGCTCTTTATTGTGGAAACTTAGGACAGGCTAATGCAATGGTTGGTCAAAGAATTCTTCAAGAAATAGGTCAAACAGGTATGCCTGTAGTGAACGTTGCTAATGCTTGCGCAACAGGGGCGACTGCTTTTAGAGAAGCATGGATGTCAATAAAAGCAGGTATGTATGATGTTGTATTAGCTGTCGGTGTAGAACAAATGGGTAAAGGGCTTCTTGGAGGAGCTGGTGGTGGAGATGGAATTCCTAAAGAAGGTCTTTTAGGTTCCGGAACAATGCCATGCGTCTTCGCAGAAGCTGGAATGGAGCATTCTAAAGAACATGGAACTACTTTTGAACAGTTTGCTAAGATTTCTGTCAAAAATCATCATCATTCAACAATGAATCCAAAAGCAATGTATCAAATTGAAACTCCTCTTGATGAAGTTATGAATGCTGAAATGATTTCATATCCAAATACAAAATTGATGTGTTCAGTAAATGTAGATGGATCTGCTGCAGCAGTTCTAGTCTCAGAGAAAAAAGCTAAAGAACTTGGCATGGCAAGAGCTGTAAAAGTTCGAGCCTCCGCTATGGCTAGCGATCCATATACAGATAGAGACCTAGTAATGCCAGATGTAAATGCTTGCACTAGACTAGCTGCCAAAGATGCTTATGAGCAAGCAGGGATAGGTCCTGAAGATATAAACCTTGTTGAACTTCATGATTGTTTCGCTACTGCGGAAATGCTCCATTATGAGAATCTTGGATTATGTAAAGATGGAGAAGCTGGAAGAATGATTGATGAAGGTCATGTAGAGCTTGGCGGAAAAGTTCCAGTAAACGTTTCTGGTGGTTTACTCTCAAAGGGCCATCCTCTTGGAGCAACAGGAATAGCAAATATTTATGAAGTTTGCACTCACCTGAGAGGTGAAGCTGGGGCAAGACAAGTTGAAGGAGCCAAGATCGGAATGACTCATGTCATTGGCCTCGGAACTGCATGTGGTATTCATATTCTAGAAAAAACAAATTAAAGTTTAATTCTTAAAATTGAGAATTGGCCTTACAGGTGATACACACAATAATATAAGTAACATCGCCAAAATCTGTTCTATTTTTAATAAAAAGAAAGTAGATTTTGTCATCCACACTGGAGATATTACTCTTCCAAAGTCTTTAGAAGCATTCAGTAAGCTGGATATGCCTTTAAAAGGTGTATTTGGTAATAATGATCAAGGAGAATTAAAAGGTTTAAAAGAAGTATGTGAGAATTATAACTTTGAGTTTTCTAATTCATTTAGACAAGATTTTGTATTAGATAGGAAAATATTTACAGTTCATGACCCTCTGGATATTTTAGAAACCTTTTATGGGGAGGGAAATATAATTCTCCATGGACATACTCATAGATACAGAAATGAGATATCAAATGAAACCCATATTTTTAATCCGGGTGAATGTGCTGGGTTTATTAAAGGAAAGAATTCAATTGGTCTCATAAATATATTGAATCCTGAGATGGAAATAATTAATTTTTAACTTGTTTTTTTCTTGAATTGAAAACTAAATCCAAAATAAAAATAATAATAAAGGTAAGTCCGAAGGGCCTTAGAAGCCGCATAAAACTTAATTCTCTATCTTGAATCATATCAAAGATCATGATCGAAAATATTGGTGCTAAATCTGAACTGCCTGATTGAGAAAACCAAATTGATATTAAAAAACTAAATGTAAAAGAAAAACTTAATGATTTTAAAATTCTTGAGTTAAATAGTTTTCTTATCAATACTGAAATAAATAATGTCAGAAAAAAATATACAAACCAAAAAAAATAAATCATAAAAACTTTCTAAAAAAATCCTCTCTTATTTCTTTCTTTGGGATGAGCCAATTATATTCATTTCGCTTCTCTAATAATTTGAGATTTTTAACAATCAATTTAAGATTTTTATCATTAAAAATTTTATTAGGGGTGGTGTTTTTGAGCTCTGCCTGATTTTCTCGCCATTTGAATATTTCAATCTCTTCTTTTGAGACATTTCTATACTTTTTTATATGTCTTTCAAGTCTAGCTTCTGAAAAACTTTTTTCTCCTAGTGATTTCTCTTTATTTGTGCACGAATATAATTCTTCATTCAGTTTAAGTTTATTAATTTTTACTTCCTGGTTTTTCTTAATCCTCAGTAAGTGCCTTACATCATCTGCAGCATAATTAATTTGACTTTCTGATAGAGGCCTTTTCCCCCAATTTGAATTAGTCTCTTTCTTGCCTAAATCGAATAAGAGATATTTTTTGACTAGGTTCTTATAACTTATCTGTAAAGATTTTTCATTAGAGATAAAAGATTCTGCAATTTGAGTATCAAAAACATTAGATAGTGTTAGACCCTGGTCAAAAAAAAGAACAGTTACATCTCCTCTGAGAGAATGCAAGACTTTTAGTATCTTATTATTTGAAAAAATTTGAGTTAAACCTTTTAAATCTTTTAACTTTAAACAATCAATTAAATAAATTTTTTTTTCTGTCGCTATTTGTATTAGATTTAAAATTGGGAAATAAGTATCCCTCCATGTGAATTCAGTATCTATAGCAATCTCTTTTTCAAAAATTATTTCTTCAATAAATAATTGAAAATCCTCCTCACAATCAACAAAAATAATTTCCTTACGATCAGAAAATGCAAATAAAAAATCTAAAATTTTCATTTTTTTAGAGGTAGTTTTAAAAGTCTTTCTATATCTGTTTCTTCAAGAATGTTCCCATACTGTATCTCGATAATCTTACAAATATCATCATGAGGATTGATTAATTGATGCCATTGTTCCTTTTTGACATGGAATGTATCCTCCTTATTCAAAGCTAAAGTCTCATATCCAGTTTCTTCATTCTCGGCAAACCTAACCTTACATTTTCCTTCGCTGACAAACCAAACTTCGCTTCTATGAAAATGCCTTTGAAAACTCATTTCCTTTTTAGGTCTTATTACAAGCTCCTTTACCTTAATGTCTTTGGCCCTAAATATCTCAGAAAATTCTCCCCATATTCTTTCTTCCTTTTCAAACTTCCAATTATGTAAAATCTTACTTGAAGAATTCTTTTTAAAATTTCCTCCTATATTGAATCTGAAATCTATATCTCTAACTACTTGTTCAGGAATATTATGCGCATTTCTATCACCTCCATTACAAAATATTAATTTGTCTTTTGGATATTTTTTTTTAATTAGCTTTAATCCTAAAGTGCAACTGCCCAATGAGTCGTCAGGAAAACTCAGCACCTCATCAACAAATTTTATTGATTCAAGAATAAGTGCCCTTTCTTTATACGGAAGAAAATTTTTTCCTTTTTTCTTAATTAACCATTCATCACTATTCAGCAGAATAATAAGTTTATCGCCAAGTTTTTTTGCTTCATGTATGTATGAAATATGTCCGCTATGAAGAGGATCAAATCCACCACTTATGATTGAAATTTTCATTTATTCTTCTTAATTAAAGAATCCAAAAATGAGGAAAATTCTTTACCAACTGATTTATTATTTTTTGCAAACTCGACAATAGCTTTCAAATAACCTAATTTATCTCCACAATCAAAAACTTTTCCCTCAAGGTCAAGCCCTAAAACATCTTTTTTATCTTCTATGTAAAGAGATATTGCATCAGTAAGTTGTATTTCGCCATATTTGTCTTTCTTAGTTTTTGGTAGATAAGACAAAAATGAATTATCAAAAATATACCTGCCAAGAGCATATTTGTTTGAGGGCGCTTTCTCAGGTGAAGGTTTTTCTACAATTTTGCTAATTAGATACGTAGGCAAGTTTTTAATCTTGCTGAGTTTAACGATGCCATATTTAGATAAATTCTTCCTATTAGACTTGCCCAAAAGTATGAGGGATTTATTTTCCCTTTCAAAAAATTCTTTCATTAAACATAGATTATTTGATTTGTTATTACCCATAATCATCATATCTGGAAGCATTATTCCAAATGGCTCGTCACCTATTATCGATTTAGCGCAATATATGGCGTGACCTAATCCTTTTGCCTCTCCTTGTCGGACACTATGAATTGTTACTCTGAGGCTAGAAATAGACTTTATTGATTTAAGAAGAGATCTTTTTACTCTTTTTTCCAATGTAGCTTCAAGCTCAAAACTTGTATCAAAATGATTCTCGACTGAATATTTACTTGAATGGGTTACAAAAATAATCTCCTTAAAGCCCGCAAATTCAGCTTCTTCCACTATATATTGAATAATTGGTTTATCGACAACTGGAAGCATCTCTTTAGGAATAGCTTTTGTTGCGGGAAGCATTCTAGTGCCTAAGCCAGCAATAGGAATAACAACTTTTCTTAACTTCTTCATCAACGTAATTTCTTTTTTTAGCCTTACTATAACAATTTAGTTAGTTCATCAGGCATTTTTGGTCTATCCTTAAAAAAATTGTTTAATATTTTTGTGCTTGGAAAGAGAACAATCCATATAGTAAGAAATATAAGCAAAAAATAATTGGTTAAATTATTTTTTTTATTCATCCAAACTTCTATTTCAGCTTTGAAAGGAGTTAAAATTTTTTTATGGAAATCCACAGGATCTTCAGCTGCTGCTAATATTTCCTCCTCGTTTCTTAATAAAATTGATGCTAAACCTGATAAACCAGGTTTAATTTTTGATATTTCCATATCTAACTCTTTGGGATAATCATCAAATCCTTCCTGCACTAAAGGTCTCGGCCCAATCAAAGACATATCTCCAAATAAAACATTAAAAATCTGAGGCAACTCATTTATCTTGGTTTTTCTAAGAACATGTCCCATAGGAAGTATTCTAGGATCTCCTTTAATGGTAATACTCTTAGTTCCAATGTTTGGGCTATTCTTTAACATAGTCGCAAATTTGATCAATTTAAAAACTTTTTTATTTATTCCAATTCTTTCTTGAAAATATAAGATTTCTCCCTCACCAGTAAATTTTAGAAATATTGAGATAATTATGAAAATTGGTGAGAGAACAATAATTGCTGATAAAGAAAAAAAAATATCTAATAGTCTAATCATTACATCTTCTCATCTAAATTTCTTCCTTTTTCTTTATGAGAGAAGTCAGGTAAGGTTTTTTTAAAAATATCAATCAGGTCTTTTCTTTCCCATCTTCCTTCATCAAGTAATTTATTTATTTTTAAATAAAAATTGTCAATATTTTCACTGTGATTTTTTAGATCATTTTTTATTATGCCAATAGACTTGAATTTTGTTTGGTCAAGTTTTGACTCCTCTGTAAAGAATTCTTCAAAATCCTTCTCGCCGGTCGTATCGGACTTAAAAAAGTAACACGGCCATTTATTTTTTTTTATCAGTGTCTCCGCCATATTTACTGCTTCTTCCTCACTTTGGCACTCATAAGGCTCAAAACCGAGTGTTGCTAAATAATCAACTGCAATATCAGAAAATTTAGTAAGAGATAATTCTTCACTTAATTTTGGGAAAAAAATATCTCTGTTTTCTCCCATTAAGCCTGAAATCATACAAAGCTCTCCTGACTCTTTTTGAGTTATAAAGTATCTTTCAACATCATTTGGAGCAGATAATGGTTGTTTTTTTAGTATTCTTTGATTAAAGCCATGTAATAAAGATCCATCAGAGAATGCCACATTTGCAAACCTAGCCATTGAAATATTGAATTTTTCACTTTCTCTAAAAAGGAATTGTTCCATAATTCTTTTGCTTGCTCCCATCATATTTACTGGATTTGTAGCTTTATCGGTTGAAACAACAAAATATTTTTTTAATTGCTTTGGAGAGAAAAGTTTAAGCATTTCTACTGTATTAAAAATATTGACTCTAATTAGCCTCATCAGAGTAAATTCATCTTTTTCGCTTCTCACATGCTTAAGTGCCGACAAGTTAAAGACATAATCAAAGTTATCAGTGCTTTCAATGAAAAATTTAAATTCATTTGAGCCATAATCAATGGCATAAGTTTTTAGTTCCGGGCTCTGATCTAATGGTGAGCTTCTTATGGTTCTTACAAGCTCAACTAGATTATTTTCACTTATATCAACAGCTTGAATAGATTTAGGCTTTCGCGAAAATAACTCATAAAATACTGATTGCCCTATTGTTCCTGCTGCACCAATTACAAGAATTCTGCTACCTTTGATAAGGTGATTTAAATCATCTTTAATCTCTTCTAGATCATCATAAAATATTGATGAGTTGCGATTTAAAAAGTTATTTTTTTTATTCATTATCATTAGTGGGAGACTCCATCTCTATTAAATACCTTAGTAAAAGTCATAATTAGTATTTTGACATCAAAAACAATAGATTTTTTATGCAAATATTCCTTCTCCAATTCCACCTTTTCTTCATCAGTTAAATGATCTCTTCCATTTACTTGAGCCCATCCAGTAATTCCAGGTTTCAAAGATATAATATTTTCTTTTAACCTCATACTAAGGAGATCACTTTGAGAAAGCAAAGCAGGTCTTGGTCCAATTAAACTCATATCTCCTTTTAAGATACTATAAAACTGAGGAAGTTCATCTAAACTATACATTCTCAAAAACATGCCAATAGGAATAAGATAAGATTGAGGATTTTTGAGTTTGTCTGATGAAATTATTGGTGCATCTTCACTCATTGTCCTAAATTTTGGCATTTTGAAAGGTTGATTATTTATTCCAGCTCTTTCAGACCAAAAAATAGTTGAATCTTTCGAATAATATTTCACAGAAAAAAAGACAAGGATAAGTATTGGTAAGAGTATTATTATTGCAGAGAGACTGATTAATATATCAAAAAATCGTCTCATTTAAATTCTCTAAATTAAATTTACTGTCAAAACCGATCTTTTTTAATTTTTCTGAGGAAAATGGTTCGTTATTCTGTAATTTATTGATTTGATCTTTAAATTTTGGAATTAATGATAATGCTCTTATTAAAAAGAATGGTAAATAAAGGGAGAAATTTTTTAGATTAAATGCTTTTTTAATAGAATCATGAATGATTTTAGATGAATAAAAATTACCATCGCTGACGATAAATATCTCATCTTTGGTTTCTTCATTAAAATGTATAAACAAAATTGCCCTTGCTAAATCATCTACATGCACAAGCGATTTCTTATTTTGCATATCAGGAAGTTTTGGAAACCATCCAGCCTTTATACCATTGATCATCTTTCTTAAGTTCCCTTTCACATCCTTGCCATAAGTTAGAGTAGGTCTCAATATATTTACTCTTGCATTGAAATTTTTACTTAAATCCAATAATTTTAATTCTGTCTTTCTCTTGCTCTCCCCATAAGGATCAAAAACACCGGATGAAAATTCCTCGTCGATAATCTCTTTATGATCATTTTGTAAGATTCCAGCTGCTTTGACACTGCTTATAAAGGTAAAGTTTTTAACTCCACTTTGAAATGCAGCTCTAGCTAGGGCGATAGATGCTTCGTAATTTAATTTTTCGAATTTATTAAGTTTGGAAGGATTATTTTTTAAATCATGAGCATAACCTGCTAGATGAATTACAGAGGTAATTCCATCAAAAATTTCTTCTTTTATTTCATCTTTTTCTAAATCTATGATGTATAAATCTTCATAGGCATCGTTAAACTTCCTTGCCAAAACCTTTACTGAACAATGATTTAATTTAAGCAATCTATAAACTCTATTGCCAATAAAACCAGACGCACCAGTTAATAGAATTTTACTTTTCACCGATTTTAAAATTTTTAATTACTTCATCAAAGAGTGACATTACCTTTTGATTAAATATTCTAGAAGAGAAATTGATTTGAAAAAAATCTTTAGCATTTTTTCCAAATTCATCTAATTCTTCTTTCTTCAATGAAGCCATTTTCACAACATTTTCTGTTAGTGAATGAGCGTCTTCGGCATTGGAAACTAATCCTGACTTAGATATTTGAATTATTTTTGCTCCTTCGCCATTCAAGCTACCAATTATGGGTTTTTGAGAAGCCATGTAGGATTGTAATTTATTTGGAATTGTAAGGTTGAATATTTCTTCATCTTTGAGTGTAATTAAAAGAGCATCTGCAAAATTTATAAAGTTTGGCATTGCCTCTAAAGGGTATTGACCAAGAAAAAAAATATTATCTAGTCTTTCCATCTCGGCAAATTGTTTGCAATAATCTAATTTGCTCCCAGAACCTACAATAATATAGTTAATATTTTTCAAAGATTTATCTTTAAGTTCTTTTGCTGACCTAAGAATGGTATCCATAGATTGTGCTTCGCCTACATTACCTGTAAATAAAATCTTAAAGTTATTCTTGATATTTTTGAGTATGTCGACGTCAATATTTCTTGTTGTTGGGTGTAAAAAAAGATCATCGATGGTGTTTGGAAGATAAGAAATCTTATCCTTTGAGATATTAAAATCATCTATGATTTTTTCTTTGAATGCAGAACTTTGGCATGCTATGTGATCAACATTTTTATATATAATCGAAATAATTTTTGAAAGTGCTGATAAAAATATTTTAGGAATTTTGAATCCTGAAGCTTCTAAGCTCTGCGGCCACAAATCCTGAACCCAAAGTACTACAGGAATTTTCTTAATCTTACCCAACGTTATTGCAGGAATTGTTTTTGTTATCGGAGAGTTTGCGTAAACAAAAATAACATCATATTTCTCTTTCCTAAGCATCAAAGGTGCAATTATTGATGCATTCAAAGCAAAAGAAAGGTAGTTCAAAGCTAACCCAAAAGATCTGAATCTTGAACCTCTTGGCGTTATAGGCATTCTAAAAACTTTAATTGAAAATTCTTCACCTAAAATTTTTGAGAAAAAACTATGACCGGCAAAATACTTTCCTTTTGGATAGTTTGGCTTGCCAGTTAAAACGTTAATTTCTTGGCCATGTTCTTTTAGCAACTTAGCTATAAAGTTGATAGGTAAATTTTCTGGATGAAAATATTGAGAAACAATCAAAATTTTCATAAAGTTTTTAACTATTTAATTTTTTATTCCAAATAGTCCTATTCACATAGTCGGTATAGCTGTGGATAATGTTCACGACTTTTTTTGAAACTTTCCCTCCAAGATAATCTTGTACAGGTTTAGCTTTAATACCTTCCTTATAAGATGAGGTAACAATTTTAACTGCCTGACTAAGTTTTTCCGGGTCTAGATCGCTCATAATTAATAATCCTTCATCCATTCCTTCAGGCCTTTCATGAGCCTGGCGAATTGTTACTGCTGGTAATTTGAGTAAAGACGCCTCTTCAGAAATAGTTCCGCTATCGGAAATAATACAAAAAGCCTCAATTTGTAGCTTTATATAATCAACAAACCCCATTGCTTTCATGAATTTTATTTTAGGGTTTAAATTTTTGATCTTAAGATCTTCTAATCTTTTCATGGTCCTTGGGTGAACTGAGAAGATAATATCTTTGTCATAATCTTCAATAAGTTTTTCTAAGCAGAGTATGAGTTTTTTTAGTCTATCTGGCGAATCAACATTTTCTTCTCTATGAGAACTTAATACGAAAAAAGAGTTTTTTTCTAATCCTAGTTTTGAGCAGATATCAGAAACGTCAATCTTATCTGAATAAAAATCTAAAACTTCTTCCATGCAAGATCCTGTTTTTATAATTGTTTCCGGATTAATCCCCTCTCTGAGCAGGTATCTTCTTGCATGTTCAGTCAGAGGCATATTTATATCGCTTATGTGATCAACAATTCTTCTATTAATTTCTTCAGGAATCCTTTCATCAAAAGATCTATTTCCAGCTTCCATATGAAAAACTGGTATTTTGTGCCTTTTTGCTGCGATTGCTGATAAACAGCTATTTGTATCTCCGTATATAAGTACTGCATCGGGACTCTCTTTTTCAAGAACTGGATCTATTTTTGAAATAACCTGAGAGATTGTTTGAAGAGAATTCTCTTCAGCTGCATCAAGATAATAATCAGGAGCCCTTATTTCTAACTCATCAAAAAATATTTTGTTTAATTCATCTGCATAGTTTTGGCCTGTATGAACCAATAGATGATCAGAGTTTTTATCTAATTCGCTAATTATTCTGGATAATTTGATTAATTCTGGTCTAGTTCCAACAATAGTCATTATCTTCATTTTTTTCATGCTAGAAACTCTCCATCAACTTCTGGTGTAACCATACCTGGCAGAAGATTATTCTTTTTAAGTAATTTGTATGTTCCATCTAAATCTAAAACATTATTGCCGGAACTAAATTCACCCTTCAGCGCACTTTTAATTCTTTTATTCTTATTTATCTCAGGAAGCATGGACTTGATAGCGAAAAAATTTCCTTTTTTTACTGTGTAGTTTGACTCTTCATCTGAGATCATTATTTCGTGTATCTTTTCTGCAGGCCTTATACCGGTTTCTTTTATTTTAACTTTTGTACCTCTAACCATTGCTCTTGCTAAATTAGAAATTGTCACCGAAGGGGCATTGGGTACAAAAATATCTCCAGGTTCAGCTTCGCTGAGAGCAGCAAAAACTGTGTCAACAGCTTGGTTAAGTGTAAGTAAAAATCTTGTCATGTTGGAGACTGTTACGGTCAAAGGACCTCCCTGAGAAATTTGATGATGAAATAAAGGAATTACAGACCCTCTGGATGCCAAAACATTTCCATAACGAACACAAATAAATCTTGTTTTTGGATTCAAAACATTTGCAGAAAGAAGGACTCTTTCCTGCAAAGCTTTTGTCATTCCCATTACGTTGATAGGTTTAGCTGCTTTATCAGTACTGATTCCTAAGACTGTATCAATATTAAAATCATTTTCTGCAATAGATCTCACAATATTTGTCGCACCAATACAATTAGTAAGAATAGCCTGTTCTGGAAAATATTCACTTGTAGGAACTTGCTTCATTGCTGCAGCATTAATCACTATATCTGCCCCCTTCATGGATGATGTAACATCTGCAAAACTTCTAACATCGCCAATTCTAAATTCTAAAGCCTGCTGAAAATTCTTATAAATGACTTCATCGGTGCTAGCCTTTTTGTCTAAATAAGAAAGCCGCATATCGTGTTGCTTTCCTTCGTCACGGGACATAACAATAATTTTTTTGGGTAGATTGCCCTTCGGTAAAGATAATAATCTACCTACAAGTACTTTTCCCAAGGACCCAGTTCCTCCTGTTACAAGAATTGTTTTATTTTTTAGTTTCATCTCTTTCTAATATTTTTTTTGATAGCTCCATAAGCATTCGTTCCCATGAGGGCGGATTGTAACCGGTTTTCTCAATAAATCTCGAAGAATTTAAACTTCTATCACAGAAAAAATCTTCGAAAGGATTAATTTTTATTTCTCTTCTTAAAAGTAAGCTTA
>MDTD01193629.1_pt1 | contig 11637 bp, 10 predicted proteins | sample 811221 | NCBI WGS metagenome assembly MDTD01 (sample SAMN05326646, study PRJNA326480) | marine metagenome | isolation source: seawater | place: Pacific Ocean: South West | collected 2011
CTAATCCTCCAAAAGCACTTATAAATGGGATATTTTTTTGAAAAAAACTTGCGAAACAGCAAAATAAAACAGATTTAATTGAGACAGAAAAAATTAAATCTGGTTTCCAATTTTTAGTAACTTTTATAATTTGATAAATTGAAATCACACTATTTAAAGGACTTAATGAACCCCGTATTATATCCCAATCAAAAGTAATTATACCTTTTGATCTAATATATTTTCTGTATTTAGTAAATTTTGTTAGAAGAGCAACTTGATATCCGTCTTTAATAGCATTTTCAGCTAAATGGAGCCTTAAATTAACGAAAGTCCAATCTACTGTAATTACAAATAATATTTTTTTCAAGATATCTCCTGAAAACAGTTAAATCAATTTATTAAGTTTTAATTATTAAATTTTTATATACATCAAAGATTAAATTGATACAATTAACATTAATTGAAATCAAATTTTTTTATAGGTAAAAATTTGAAGTTAAAAATTTCTAAATATTTAGCATTTTTATTAAGAAAATTTCCTGGATTAAAAAAAACTTTCTCAAGGTATTTAATTTCTAAAAATACAATAGGGTGCATATATGATAATATCTTTTTTCCTTATGACAAAAATTTAATGGATGAAAAAAGATTAATAGCAATTGCATCTGGCGCTATGGAACGCGAAGAAATATTAACTTCAATAAAATATTTTGATCAAGACGACATAATTGTTGAATTTGGTTGCGGATTAGGAATTTCATCATCACTCATTCAAAACAAATTAAAAACAAAAATGTTTTGTTTTGACGCTAATTCAAAGGCAGTTTCTTATGCTAATAAATTATTTAAAATAAATAACCTAAATCTTACGGCTCTAAATATTGCATTAGGTGATGGTAAAAAAAATGTATTTTTTGTAAATGATGACTACTTACTAAGCTCTTTTGACAAACCTAACAAAAAGAATTTTAATGTTGTAAATGTCAACACTAATTCCTTAAAACAAATAATTAAGAAATTTAAGCCAACTGCAATTTTATGTGATATTGAAGGGGCAGAAAAAAAATATTTTGATCCTACCAAATTAGCTAACGTAAAAAAAATTGTTATTGAATTACATCCAAATGTTTATGGTAAAAAGAAGCTAAAAGAAATAATTTCAAATTTTGAAGAAAATAATTTTAAATTAATTTTTAAAATTAAACAGACTTATTTTTTTAAAAAGTAATTTTACTTTTTTCTATCCAAGCTTGAAACATTAACACATTCCACAATTTGTACTGCCAATTTTTCTTTTGTGATTTGTGTTCATTCCACATTGTAGTTATTACTTTTTCGTTAAAAAATCCTTGTTCTTTCAACTTTTGTTTATCAAGTAAATTTTCACACCACTCTCTCAAGTCATTTCTTAACCAATGTTGTAAAGGAATCCCAAAACCCATTTTTGGTCTTTCAATTAAATTTCTTGGAACTTTTTTTGCCAATAACTCATTTAAAATTATTTTTCTATTACCATTTCTTATTTTATAATCAAGGGGCAAACTCCATGCAAATTCAACAATTCTATGATCAAGAAATGGCATCCTTGTTTCTAAAGAAACAGACATTGCTGCTCTGTCAACTTTAGTTAAAATATCATCAGTTAAATAGGATTTTGTATCCCAATACATCATTTTGTTTTCAGAAGATACATTTTGTAGATTTTTGTTTTCAAAAAAATTTGATGGTTCAAATCCTCCTAGAACTACTTCTGAAGGAACTTCAAAGTGAGAAATTAATTTTAAATATACTTCATCTAGAGAAGAAGAAGAAAAAACCTTGGATAATTTGTATAATTTATCAGAAGTTTGTTTATATTTATATTTACTTGGTAAAAGATAAAAGAAAACAAATAGAATTGCTTCTAATTTAGAGGGAGGTAATGATTGAAATGATTTTGAGAATAATTTTCTTAATGGTAATGGTAAATATTTAATAACATTCCATATATTTTTTGTCCATGTATATCTATTATAACCACCAAACAATTCATCTCCACCATCACCAGATAAACATACTGTCACCTTTTTTCTAGCTAACTTAGAGATTAACAAAGTAGGAATTTGTGAGGAGTCTGCAAAAGGTTCATCATATATATCTGGTAAGTAGGGTATTATATCTAAACTTTGTTTTGATTTAACGTACAATTCATTATGATCAGTCCCTAAATATTTTGCTATTGGTTTTGCATAAATAGCTTCATCAAATTCTTTTTCTTCAAATCCAATATTAAATGTTTCAATATTTGTTTTTGAAACCTCTTGCATTTTTGAAACAATAAGAGATGAGTCTATACCACCAGACAAAAACGCTCCTAAAGATACATCTGCGATCATTTGTAATTGGACTGTTTCAGTTAATTTTTGATCTAAAGAAACCAAAGAATCTTCAAAACTTCCTTCATAACTTGTAACATTTGCAATACTTTTTTCTAAAGACCAATAATTTTTTGGTTTTTCATTTTTTCCTATTTTCAAATAAGTTCCTGGTCTTAACTTAAAAATATTTTTAAAAATTGTATAGGGAGTTGGAACATAATTATGACGCATGTATAAGCATAATGCTCCTTTATCAATTTTATTATCAAAACTAGGATGCAAATTTATTGCTTTTAATTCAGATGAAAAAACAAAGGTATCACCACAAATTCCATAGTAAAGTGGTTTTTCTCCAAATCTATCTCGTGCTAAAAAAAGTTCAGAATTTTTTTTATCCCAAATTGCCATTGCAAACATTCCAACAAACTTTTCTAAGGCTTTTTCAAGCCCCCAAACCTCTATACAAGCAAGGACAGTTTCAGTATCAGAATTTCCATTCCATGCAGGAGATTTATTCAATACTTCAATCTGTTTTCTTAAAATCTTGTGATTATAAATTTCACCATTAAAGACAATAACAAATCTAGAGTTGCTAGAAGACATAGGTTGTAATCCTGCTTTAGATACATCTATTACTGACAACCTTCTATGTCCCAATGCTAATTTGTTTTTATTATCCATCCAAAAACCACTATCGTCAGGACCACGATGAAACATAGAATCTGTCATTTTTGTGATTATTGATTTTGCTTTTTCTGCATTAAAATATTTTTTTTCTATAAACCCAACAATCCCACACATCAGTTTTGACCATTTCTTATTTCTTTTACAGCTCTTTTAATAAGTATTTTAAATTCTTCAGAGATATTTCTAATATCAAAATTATTTTTAATTCTATTTCTAGCATTTTTACCTATTTTTAACCTTTCTCTTTTACTTAAATTTAAAAAATTAATTATCTCATCGGCAAATTTTTTTATATCATCACTTTTTACGACTTTACCTGTGTCACCAATTATTTCTTTTACAGCTCCTACATCACTAGCAATACAAGGTAATTCACAAGCCATAGCTTCACCTATAACATTAGGGAAACCTTCACTTTTAGAAGGCAGAATTAACAAGTCTAACATATTTAGCAATTCTGGTATATCTCTTCTTTCTCCAAGAAAAAAAATATTTTGTTTCAATTTTTTTTCTTCTCTTATTTTAACCAAAATCTCATTATCTTCGTCAACATTTCTACCTGCTAAAATAAAATTTGTGTTTGGAATAAATTTGACTACTTTTTCTGCAATTTCAAAAAATCCAACATGATTTTTCTGTACATCAAATCTTGCTATAAATCCAATTATTGGGTGTTTGAAGTTAATATTATAACTTAGTGATATTTTTTTTTGTTTATATTTTTTATATTCCAATAAATCAAAACCATTATAAATTATAAAACTTTTTTTATCATAATATCCAAAGTCAACATGATTTTTTTTTGAACTTTTTGAGTTATAAATAATATAATATGGTATTTTTTTTGATAAGAATGCACAAAATTTTGCACAGATCAATGTTGATATTTTATTATGTTTGCTATCTAAACTAGTTTGTCTAATGCTCCAAATATTCTTAATTTTAAGAAAAAAACAGCTTAATCCTGAAATTAAATTTGCTTGATATAACCAACTTTGAACTATATCTGGAGAAAAAGTTTTAATTCTTTTATAAAATTTAATAGCTTCTCTGAAAATATGAATGTTTTTTGAAAAATTAAAATGCTCTACATTAAAACCTAATTTTCTTATCTTTTCTGTAAGTACTGTATTTTTTGTTAGTACTAATATTAAGATTTCGTCATTAGAATATATTCCAGAATTCAACAATTTGAGGAGCATCATTTCTGCTCCTCCAATTTCTAATGAATTTATAACATGAATTATCTTCATAGTTTAATAAATTTTTAAAACTTTCTTTCTTTAATTAATTCATTAGGCATATTTAAAACCCTTATATATTGAGTAATTATATGCATTAAGGACTGATGACAGTCCTCTACTACACCATAATTATGAACATCAACATGTAAACTTATATCGGATAATTTACTGCATCTTCCACCGTCAAAACCAGTCATTGCAATAGTAGAAAGATTAATTTTTTTTCCAAATTTTAAAGCTTGAACAACATTTTCAGAGTCTCCTGAGGCACTTATTGTAAGAATGACATCATTTTTATTTGCAATCCTTTCCAATTGATAAACAAAAATTTTTTCATAGGAAATGTCGTTGGAAATTGCAGTTATGATTTCAATGTTTGAACTTAAACTTATTATTCTCGGTTTGATTTTTGTATCAGTACTAGAGCCCTTCATAAAATCACACAGAAAGTGATTTGATATTGAAGCTGATCCTCCATTCCCACAAACATACAATATGCCGCCATTATGAATTTTATCACTAATAATATTAACAGCTTTTTGTAACTCATCTAAATTTACAGAATTGAGTCCAAACAATAGATTATCGATATATTTTTTATAAAAATCATTTAAGTGTTTTGGTTTTTTGTTAAGAAATAACATAAATTTTAATCCAGATAATTATATTTTTAAAATTTTATAAAAAAAAAATCTATAAATCTACATATAATCACATAATTGAGCTAATGCTAATGACTCAATAGTTCCGATATCTCGGTGGTAAATATCATTATGAAAAGTATTAAAATTTTTATAATACTTTCCTACTATATCTTTACTAAAATCATAGGCTTCTTTTTCCTTTAAAATAATATTAAAAAAATCCCTACTTAAGATATAAACTGCTCCATTGGCAAGATTAGAAGGTGGATTTTCAGTTTTTTCGAAATAATTTATTATTTTTCCATCTTTATTTTTTTCGACTATACCACAGTTCTTTGGATTATCTGTATTGAAAGTCATCATTGTCCCATAAACACCTTGCCCTCTATTTTCAAAGTTATTTAAAAAGTCTTGATGATTAAAAAATGACAGATTATCTCCATGAGCTATAAAAATTTTATCACATTTTACTTTTGGCAGTATGTTTTTTACTGATCCAGCAGTACCAATTAAATTTTCTTCATAGATAATTTCAATATTTTTTTTAAAAGGACAAACGTCAACAAATTCTTTAACCATTTTTGACAAATAAAAAGTATTAATAAAAATTTTTTTATAACCAAAGTTTATTAGCTGTGTTATCCAAATATCTAATAGTGGTTTTCCATTTATAGGAACCAAACACTTTGGAATTTTATTAGTTACTGGAGAGAGTCTTTTTCCAAAACCAGCACATAGTAAAAACGCTTCCATTTTTTGTCCTTAATTTGCCTTAAGATCAGATAAAATCTCATCAAAACTTAGAGGATGATTACCAACATACGATACTTGATAAGCAGCAACAAGTGATCCTAAAAACCCAGCTTCCCATATATTTGATCCAGCTGACATAGCTAACCCAGTTGAGACCAAAAGTGCATCACCAGCACCTGCATTATCTGATGAATTTACATTAAACGCTGGCATCTGATCTGATAACCATTTACCTCTTTTATTTTTAGATCGCTGAATATAAACTCCCTTAGAACCAAGTGTAATTATTAAATTTTCAGTCTTGGTTTTTTTTATTAAGTTTTCAGCTAATTGTGCTAAACCACTTGATTTATCTTTTAGAGATACTCTAGCTTCATATTCAGTTGGTGTTATCAAGGATGTACCTTGATACTTCAGAACATTTCCTAATTGTGAAGATGTTTGACTATCAGCTATGACAAGTTTTTTTTCTTCATTAGCCTTTAAAATAATTTTCTCAATCAGTTTTGTTGTTAAAACACCATAATTAAAATCAGATAAGATTATTAAATCAGTTTTGTTTAGAAGTTCACAAAATTTTTCATAAAGACTGTTTTGATATTCTTCATTAATTTCTTGTTCACTAAACTTATTTATCCTTAATAATGTCATATTTTGTGAACGGAACTTTTTTTTATATGTGGTTGGTCTAGTATCATCAATAATTGCAAAAGTACTAACATTGTATTTTTTTAATTTTTTTTCTGCAAATTTTCTTTGATTATCATTTCCAAAAATTGTTAAAAAATTAACTTTTTTCGCATTAGCTGCAGCATGCGCAGCTACAATCGCTGCACCACCAATAAATTTTTTCTTTTTTGTTGACCTAACTACAATAGAGGGATCTTCTTGAGAAATTCCTATTGGATCACAATGATTATATTCATCAACTATAGTGTCACCAATAACAATAACTCTACTTTCCTTTATTTTTTTTATAACATTTATAAATCTTTGAAAAGATAGTGAATGTCTATCCATATAATCGTATGGAATATTTAAAAATTTAATTTTTGAATTTTTAATTTTTTTTCTCATATTTTCCAATGATGAAAACTCAATTTCACCTGAACTAAAAAGAATTTTTCCACCATATGATTTTACAATTTCAGTTTCTGGATTAAATTTATTTTTATGCTCAAACCCCTTCAAAACAAAGTTTGGTTTTAAAAATTTAATTATTTCATTTAAATTATCTTCTATGATAAAACTTATATCAACATCTTTGATATTTCTTATTGCATCCAACCTATTAAAGTGATCAATGGTTGCTCCCTCTGAAATACTATCTGAAGTAATTCCTAAAATTAGTATATTAGCTTGTTGTTTTGCAAATTTGAAAAGTCTGAAATGCCCTATATGCAAAGTATTAAAAACACCAGATATAAAAATTGTTTTTGAATTTGTTTTTTTTAAGTTATCAATATTTTTCTTAATTTTTAAAATTTCGTTTTTAACCATGATTTCTAGTGTTTCATTTTTATAATCGCTCTATTGATTTTTTTTTCTTCTAAATCCTTTAAAGCTGAATTTATATCCTCTAAAGGATACGGATTAGAAATTATTTTTTTTATTATTGAACTATTTTTAACAATTAAATTACTTAAATAATTTATGTCCCTATCTAAAATACTATTTCCACCCCAGCTACCCCTAATTTTTTTTCCACTTATTAACTCAAAAGGATCAAGTTTTATTTTTTCACCATATTTAGGGTGAGATCCAAATATACATTCACCGCCATTTTGTTTTGTAATTTTAAACCCCAGTTCAATTGTTTCAACTAGCCCTGCTGCTTCAACAACAAAATCAAATCCTTTTCCATCAGTGATTTTTCTCACACTTTCAAGGAAATTATCATCATTTGGATTTATAACTAAATCTATACCCAAATTTTTAGCAAAGTCTAATTTTGTTTTATTCGTATCAATACATACTAATATTCTTGGTTTTATATCAATTGCTGAAATAAGGGAACATAAACCTATTCCTCCAAGTCCAATAATTGCTAATGTAGTTTCTGAATTAACATTTATTTCATTTTTAATGATACCAGCACCAGTTGGAAGTGCACAGCCTAATAAAACACCAAAATCTAAAGGAATATGGTTTGGAAGTTTTGATACCCTATTCTCAGAAACAACTGAATAATTACTAAATGTTGTTACACTTCCTGAATTTATAGTCTTGCCATCTGTTGTTAAGTATTTTGTTCCTCCAAAATCTTTTCCATTCCCTTTTATCCAAGTTAAAATTACTTTGTCACCTTTTTTGACCTTTTTTACCTCTGAACCTACTTGAATAACTTCAGCTGTGGCTTCATGACCGAGCATATGTGGTAACCAAATATCATTTCCTCTTAACCCTTTTACTTCCATTAATTGAGAATGACAAACACCAGAATAAAAAATTTTAACTAAAACTTGGTCAAATCTTAACTCAGGAATAATTATATTTTTAATTATTTCTAATGGTTTAGAAATATTTGTTAAAACAGCCGCAGTTATATTAGGAGTTTTATTCATAATATTTTTTAAAATGGTCCCTTAAACCAATCACCAGGTATATCATGAGGATATTTATTATCTTGATATTTGTTTTTTATTTCAATAGAAAAAATTTTAGATACTTCATTTATAATATTTTTTGCATTTGGATAAAAATTTTTTGTCAAACTAAAACCAGTTGGTACTGCATGATCTGGAGAGGCAATTCTAACCGGTGGATGACTTAAGCAAGAAAAATGATCTTCACATATTCTTGAAACTAATTCACCTGATATAGAACCTGTTTTTTGAGAAATATCTAATACCAATAATTTAGTTGTTTTTTTGATAGATCTAATGATAGTTTTCCAGTCTATGGGTCTAATAGTTCTTAAATCAACAACTTCACAACTAATTCCATATTTTTTTAAAAATTTGGTAGCAATTATTGCTTCAATAGTCATCAATGAAAAGCTTAAAATGGTAATGTCTTTTCCTCTAATTTTAATATTAGCTGAACCAAGCGCAACTCTAAAATAATCATCAGAAACAAATCCTAACGTATTATGAAGCCAGCGATGTTCAATAAAAATTACAGGATTTGGATCATTTATACTTTCAAGCAATAAACCCTTTGCATCTGAGGGATTTGAAGGAAGAACAACTTTTAAACCAGGTATATGTGCAAACCATGCATGCAATGCTTGAGAATGTGTAGGCCCTTGCCCCCATCCTCTACCTACTATCATTCTTATAACAATTGGAACAGGAGTTTTGCCACCAAACATGTAAAACCATTTTGCTGCAGAGTTAACAATTTGATCAAGAGATAACAAAGCAAAATCAAGTCTTTGATGAACCAATACTGGTTTGTAGCCAGATATTGCTGCTCCAACCGCCATACCAGTCATAGCATTTTCAGCTATTGGCATATCAAAAACTCTTTCTTCTCCAAACTCCTCTTTTAACCCTGATGTTGTTCCAAAAATTGATTTTGGATCAGATATACCAAGTCCATAAGCAATAACTTTTTTATCATGACGCATTGCTAAAAACATAGCTTCGTTAATTGCATTGTGAAAAAAAATCTTTCGCATTTTAAAACTTCAAAAAATTTGCATATTCATCTACGTAAGCCTCTTTCTCATTTGGAAATGGAGCATTTTTTGCACTTTTAAATATCTCATCTATTTCTGCCTGAATTGAGTTTTTGTAATTTTGTATTTTTTTTATGAATTTTTTATCTTTAATGAGTTCTAACTCCAATTTTTTTATTGGGTCATGTGATTTCCATAATAAAAATTCATCAATTGTTCTGTAGCCGATATCATTATCAAAATTTGGCCCACAGTGCTCTTTCCATCTATATGTAGAATATTCTACAAAACATGGTTTAGAAGTTTTTCTAATATACTTGATTGCTTGCTTAGTAATTTTAAAACATTGCTCAGGGTCGTTTCCATCACAAGAAAAAGATTTAATTCCAATTGCTTCGACCAAATTATGTATTTTTCTATCAATTGGTTGTCGTTTATCTAAGGAAGTGTACACTGAATAGAGATTGTTTTCACAAGCAAAAAAAACAGGATACTTTTTTGTAGCTGCTATATTTGCACATTCATAAAATGAACCTGTTTCAATAGCAGCTTCACCAAGAAATATACAGGCTAAGTCATCCAGTTTTTCTAATTTTCTTGTCAAAGCTATTCCTAATCCAACCGGTATTGAGTTTCCAACTATCGCTGTTGAACCAAGAAAACCAGCATTTTCATCAACTAAATGCATTGATCCTCCCCTACCACGTGAGCACCCTCTCTCTTTTCCGTATAATTCGGTTATCATTGCATCAAGATTGCCACCCTTTGCTAAGTAGTGCGCATGTCCTCTGTGTGTACTTACAACTAGATCTGATTTTCTTAACAGTGTTCCTAAAGTAGCAGCAACACATTCCTGTCCTATTGAAAGATGAGTTGGACATCGCATTTCTTGATCGTAGTAATTTTCTGAGATTTTTTCTTCTACATATCTAATTAAAAGCATTAACTTTAAAATTTTAAATTTGTTTATGGAATAAACCAATAATAATCCCCTTCATAACCTACTTCTTTAAATAGTTTTTTCCACTCATCAACATGCAACATGGTTCTTGCTGTTAAATTCCATGACTCCATTGCAATTCTTTCTTCCTCATTTCTATATGCGTCAAGAGTTATAAAACTTCCCCGCCTTGAGACTCTTTGGATCTCATTAAGACTAACTTTTAAATCTTCCATTTCCAAATTATGAAGTGTTGTTATTGAAATTACAATATCGAATGAATTATCAGAAAACGGTAATTTCTTTGCATTAGCCACAGAGCATTTTTTCCTTACTTCTAGTTTAGCATTTTCAATCGCATAATTAGAAATATCAACTCCCCTCACAGAAATTCCAGGAATTAATCTTTCAAAATCGAAAATCATAAAGCCTTTTGCACAACCAACGTCAAGAATACTATCTTTACTAGAGAGATTAAAATGTTTTTGAAAATCTGGTATTACTTCTTTCCAGTATTTTGGATCATAATTAAAACCACCATATCCCTGACTTCTATTCCCATCAAAAAATTCCTTTCCAAATTCTCGTGCAATTTTTCTATCTACTTGTGTTTTTGAATTTCCTCTACTTTTAATATCTCTTTTTGACTTGGGATAATTTTTCATTAAATTGATTTCATTCCCCATAAAATTTACCTTTTATCAAAAAATTCTTTTATACAAGATATAATATAGCCTATTTCATCATCTGTTAATTCAGGAAAAATAGGAAGACTCAAAATTTTTTTATTATATTTTGATGCTTTGCTCTTTAAGTTGGAAATATATTTTTTACCAAATAATTTTTTATATGCAGGTTGTTCACTAATCAGTTTTGGATACCTTATTTTAGTATCTATACCTTTGCTTTTTAAAAACTCTGCTAAATCATCCCTTCGATCATGTAGGATTACATAATTATGAAATACACAGTATTCATCTTTGTTTTCGCTTGGAACAGTTAAGTAATTTTTTAATTCTTTGGAGTAAATTTTAGCAATTCTTCTAAATTTTGAATTTATTTCATCAATTTTTTGCAATTTATAAAGAGCAATACCTGCCTGAATTTCGTCTAATCTTGAATTTCGTCCCCAATTTTGACATGTATCTCTATTAATGAGCCCATGATTTCTGATCTGCCTACATTTATCATTTAAATATTTGCATTTTGTAGTAATTACACCTCCATCGCCATAAACGTGTAAGTTTTTAAGTGGATGCAAACTAAAAACTGCAGCATCAGCAAGTGATCCTACCTTACTAGATTTATATTTTGCTCCAATTGCCTGAGCAGCATCTTCAATTACAAAAAGATCATATTCTTTAGCAATTTTATTTATTGCATCCATTTTAGCTGGTCTTCCTGTTAA
>MDTD01014224.1_pt1 | contig 11634 bp, 14 predicted proteins | sample 811221 | NCBI WGS metagenome assembly MDTD01 (sample SAMN05326646, study PRJNA326480) | marine metagenome | isolation source: seawater | place: Pacific Ocean: South West | collected 2011
CGGCAGTTTCAAAATTCCGTAAAATTCATATATTGTCAATAATTCTGTCTATTTTTAGCGAATTATTAGGGAAATTTTGGCTTTAGACATAATTATTATTGACAATATTTGTGGTAAGTCACATGCTCAATCCGAGTTGCGGTCGTCAAAAGAGAAATGTCGACCATGAGCTTTCGATGAAATCTATGAAATTGAGGAAAGTATCATGCATTCCATAGTATCTAAGTTACTCCGTCCGGCTCTGGCGGTTGCGTTTACCGGATTGACGTTCGTTTCGGCCGCCCAGGCGGACAAAATCACGCTGCACGGCGCCAGCCAGTTCGATGAAAAGCACGCGTTTACGCGCCTGATGCGTAAGTTCGAGCAGCTCGTCAAACTCAACTATGGGGGGGAGCACGAAATCGAGTTCGTTATGCACTTAAATAGCGAACTGGGCCTTGAAAAAGATTATGTCGCTTACATGAACCAGGGTTTGTCGGTTGACTATGCCGTCGTTTCACCTTCTCACATGTCGACGTTCTCAAAATTGGCAACAGTTCTTGATCCGCCAATGCTTTATCGCGATGCGGGTCACTGGAGCAAGGTTCTTTCGAGCGACGTTTTGCAGCCGGTTGTTGATGATATTTACAAGCGCGCTGACATTCAGATTTTGGGATACGGTGGTGGCGGCGTTCGTCATTTAATCGTCAACAAGCCTGTATCAAATATGGCTGAGATTAAGAACGTGCCGATCCGTGTTATGGGTGCGCCCATCCAGACAAAATTGTTCAATGCCTTCGGAATGTCGCCGAACGTCATCGCTTATTCGGAAGTCTATAACGCCATTCAAACCGGCGTTATTGATGCGGCTGAAAACGAAGCCGCGGGTATCCGCCAGATGAAGTTCTACGAAGTCGGCCCGAACATTTCCCTGACGGCTCACTCCATTACGGTTCGCCCTTTGGCATTTAGCGGCAAGACGCTGCGTCGTCTGCCGGAAGACCTGCAAGCGGCAATTATCCAGGCTGGTAAAGATGCCGGAACCTATGGCCGGGTGACCGAGCTTACGGAAGGCTCTGGAATCATGGCCGAAATGGAAGCTCAGGGTAAGTTGAAAACCGTCAACTTCACCGAGCGTGCAAAGTTGATTGCATCTGCCAAGCCCGTTTTGAAAGAGTACTTCAAAGATTTGGGCCAAAGTGCACTGTATGACGCCATTCAAGCCGTAAAATAATCACCCACCTCCCTGAGTGATATAACGGTAAAAAGGGCCGGTGGCCCACGTGTCACCGGCCCTTTTTTGAACCTTGTTCCAAATAGGCGGGCACGCATGAAAAAATTACTAGACCTGTATTATTCCTTTCTCAAAATAATGCTGACGGCTCTGATGGGAATTCTCATCATTCCCGTTACCATGCAGATTCTTGCCCGTTACATTGATTTTATCCCGCGTTACATCTGGACCGAAGAACTGGCCCGATTTTGTTTTATCTGGATCGTTCTCGTCGGCGCGATGATCGCCATGCGAGACAACGAACATTTCACCGTCGATTTACTGCCAAAGCCCAAAACAAACAAAGGTAAGGCCCTGTCACTGATGTTTGTCGATTTGATGACATTCATTATGGCTTTGATTTTTGTCGTCTGGGGGTGGCCTCTTGTTGAGTTTGGCCTGTTGCAAACATCTGAGATGGCTGAATTGCCGATGGTCTTTATTTACGTGGCCTGGCCCCTTACCGGCATAACCTGGCTTTTGTTTCTGAGCGAGCGGGTTACAGACCACATTAAACTGTTTCGAAGTGCCGCCCCATGAGCGCCATGGAAGTTGCGGCAATTCTATTCCCGCTTTTTATCATTCTCGTTATTTTACGCGTCCCCGTCGCCATTGCGCTTGGGCTCGCCTGCATTCCGGTATTTTTATTGGAAGAGCGCCTGACACCGTTTCTGCTCATGAACGAAATGTTCAAGTCCTATAACGCGTTTTTGTTATTGGCGGTTCCTTTCTTCCTGTTGGCCGCGAACATTATGAATGCAGCAGGCATCACGGATCGATTGATTAGATTGTCGCGCTCAATGGTTGGGCATTTGCCGGGTGGCTTGGGTCACGTCAATGTCGTCGTCAGTATGCTGTTTGCCGGTATATCTGGGTCATCTACGGCGGACGCCGCGGGTATCGGATCGTTGCTCATTCCGCAAATGAAAAAGCAAGGGTATTCGCCAAGTTTTTCTGTCGCTATTACAGCCTGTTCTTCTGTGATGGGCGTGGTCATTCCACCCAGCATTTTGATGGTCGTATGGGGCGGGTTGATGTCCGTATCCATTGGCGGTCTGTTCTTGGCTGGCGTTATTCCTGGAATTATAATTGCAGGCTCACAAATGCTGGCGGTTTACATTTTCGCGAAAATTTACGCCTATCCAATTTATGCCCGCTCCTCAATAAAGGAATTTTTCATCGCAATTTTCCATGCGTTGCCACCTATTATGACGCCGTTGATTATTGTTGGTGGAATTGTAGGCGGGTTCTTTACGCCAACCGAAGCGTCGGTCATCGCAGTGTTGTATTCTGTAATTCTGGGAGGGTTCTTCTACAGAACCATCGGGTTCCACAATTTCCCAAGCATCCTATATAACTCTGCCAAGTTTGCCGCCATGTCTTTGTTTTGCATTGGCACGGCGTCTGCGTTTGGTTGGTTGTTGGCCTACTTCAAAATACCTTTGGCTGTTGTTGAGGTGTTGGCGCCTTATGGTGTTGGGCCAACCAGTACAGGTTTGATTGTGGCAGCGTCGTTTTTGCTAATCGGTATGTTCATCGATGCCATTCCGGCAATTATTATTCTGGGTACCGTGCTTTGGCCGTTGGCTGAAGTATCGCATATGCACCCCATCCACTTCGCGATCATCGGCGTGATTTCACTGGCTTTCGGGTTGGTGACGCCGCCCTATGGGCTTTGCCTGTTGATCGCCTGTAAGGTTGGCGATATTGAAGTTAAGCAAGCGCTGCGCGATGTGGCGATCGTATTGATGCCGATGTTCGTCGTTTTGCTGATTGTTATCTTTTTTCCGGAATTGATTCTGGCGCTGCCGAAACTGCTGATGGCGAAGTTTATTTGAGCGGATTATGAACAAGATCGAAAATCAACAGAACTCGCTCGAAGAACAAGTTGCGCGGGAGCTTGAGGAAGACATCATTTTCGGCCGGTTGCAGCCGGGAACGCGGTTGAGAGAGGACGCCCTTCTCGAACGTTTTGGCGGCACCCGCCATTTCATTCGCCGAGCGTTGACGCGTCTCGAACGGGCCGGGATCGTTACTCATGAACGTAATCGAGGCGCCGCGGTTCGGTCCTTCTCGTCGGCAGAGGTGAGACAGGTTTATGATGTGCGGGAATTGCTACAGCGCCAGGCCGCTTTGAATATCCCGCTACCGGTTTCCCCGAAAATCGTCAGCCAATTGCAAGAAATTAATCAAGAATACAGAGAATGCATCGCCACGGACAACCGTCGTGGCATCCATGAGAACAACGATAATTTCCACAACGTATTTTATGCCGCCTGCGACAACCCCTATCTTACCGATCTGGTTCGCGAATACATGGATATTACATTGGCAATTCGCGCAAAAAACCTTGCCGACCCCGGTCTCCTTCAAATCTCTATCGCGCACCACGATCTGATGATCAAATATCTGCAAGGATCCGACAATTGGGTGCTTGCCGAACTCTGCGTCGAACACGTTCGCCCCAGTAAAGAACAATATCTGGAGATGTTGGGGGACTGATCAAAACCAACGGTCAAAAACCGATCCCATCCCGTTCAGTCAAGGACGCTCGTTGCGGATTACGAGCCAGATGACCCGGGTTTGATCTGGGTAAAGGCTTTGATCTGGGCCGTCAGCCGCGCAGCTTATGCTGCAAAAAAAGACAAGATGTAGGAAGAAAGCAGGTGACTATCAACATAGAACCAATTCATCCCGAACGCTCCAATTTCGCTGGTTTGTTGTCGGGCGTTTCCGTGGCCAACGGAATTTCAAAAGAAGATGCCACGAAGATTGAAGATGGCATGAACCACTTTGCTGTGCTGGTTCTGCGCGACCAACAGATAACCGATGATCAACAATTCGCTTTCTCGGAACATTTTGGGCCGATGGAACAAGCAACCGGTGATCCTGACCAATCCGCGACTCGAAGACTTTCGATGAACGTAAACGACATCTCAAATCTGGACGAGAACGGCGGGGTCATGGCAATTGATGACCGACGCGCCCTGTTCTCGCTCGGTAATCGGCTTTGGCATTCGGACAGTTCGTTCAAACAAACACCCGCAAAATTCTCTTTGCTATCGGCACGCAAAATACCGGCAAGCGGTGGTAATACACAGTTTGCCGATATGCGAGCTGCTTGGGATGCATTGGCTCCCGAGATACAGGCAGAATGCATGGACAAGATTTGTGAACACTCCCAACTATATTCCCGAGGACAGCTGGGTTTTTCAGATTGGACCGAGGCCGAGATCGACTTCAACCAACCAGTCCCTCAGCGATTGGTCCGACGCCATGCGGGTAGCGGTCGCCTCTCTCTGTATCTCTCCGCTCATGCGGGTGCTATTCACGGTATGCCGATGCCCGTAGCTAGGGTTTTCCTGCAAGAATTAAACGAGCACGCTACCCAGCAACAATTCGTCTACAGCCATGAATGGCTACCCAACGACCTGGTAATCTGGGACAATCGCGCCACCATGCACAGAGCTACTCGCTACGACAGTGATCAGGTTCGCGACCTCCACCGCACCACGGTTTCCGACAGCGCACCGACATTGCAACAACCTATGTGAGACGTGTGAAACTTCATAAAATCGATAAATGAACATGGTGCACGCTTCATTAGATTCGCTTACCTGCCATAAGATGGTTTCCTCCTTCATCCGGTGGACTACACTTATGCACCTTGTCCGTTTTTCAGGACCACATCTTGCCGCATCACGAACTTCTGGTTATGGCACTTAGCGGCTGTCGGCGACGGTCCGATTTTTGATCCGCTGTTGAGGGCTAAGCAGACTCACATGCCATCCCCAACCGTCGCGCCATCGCCGCCACCGCCACACTTGCAGCCAGCTCGGACTGCTCTCGCAATCGCCAATATGTTGCCCAGTGCATTCCTTTGGGTTTCTGCGGAAACGGTTCGAGCAGGTTGCCGCTACCGCCGAAACGGCGTCTGATTTTCTGCGCCTTGGACAACAGCCGGCCATTGGAGGTTTCATTCTGGCTGCGATACGCCAGATCAAGCGCCTGGCGCGACGCGAACACGTGACTGCCCGAGGGCAGATGCAGCTTGGCCGCCCGACTACCATTGACAGGACAGACAAACCACCAGCGCACGCCGCCGAAGTATGGCCGCGTCGTCGTCAGCGAGACCCGATAATCAACGGGTGAACTCTTATGATTGTAATGCAGGCGCACCAACCCCGACGCCGCTGCAGTAAGGTCTGAGGAATAGCCGATGGAAGCAACCTCCTCGCCTGAATGCGACCGCGTCCAGGTCAACGAGCCGATCGTGATTTGACCCGGAACGAAGGCCCCATCCCTGATCAGCTTGTAGAGGTCGAGGGTCAATCCGCTTTCAATCACGGATTTTGTCGACCACCTCGTCCAAGTACCAGAACCTAGTCCACCCATTGCAATCCGTCCTTTTTGCCGAAATCATCAGGCAAATTGTTCATATGACACCCATCTTGCGGGCTGGCGTCGTCATCAGTCGGATGACCGGGCATCGTCCTCGATGCCTTTGTGCGATCAGTACCCCACTGGCCTCCAGCGCCGCAACCGCCCGGTAGGCGGCCTTCCGGTTGCTAATGCCGGCGTCTCGGCGGATGCCGGCGGTGATCTTTATTTTCGTTGATTGCTGCATATCGGCATATGCCAACAGGACCAACAAAAGCCGGTCCGCCGGGTCACGAACATTCTGACGTATCCATGGAAGTGGGATCGGCCCCTTCAAGAACCGACCGGCGCGGCGCGTTTTCTGTCGGGCGGCCGTTTGCGTCTCCAGCTTCTCAGCGGGCACAGCATCGTCGGGCACCGACGCCGGAATGGCACCGGCAGGGGGCAAGCAGTCAACCATCGACGCCCCTATTATCCCCCCAGGATATTATAGATAAGAATATAAAAGAGAATGGACCGGGTGTCCCACATGTGTCCCACCCTTGGGACAGATGTGTCCCACCGAAGGGACAGAGATGTCCCACCTTGTTCATGCGGCGTCCTCCGCCTCAGCATCGTCGAGAATACTCATGACTCGATCCCACATCTCACCACCACCTTCGTCCTGGTAGCGGTCCGGGTAGTGGACAACCTCGGCATCCACACGGCAAGCCAGCACGCCCAAAATCTTCTCGCTCGCCTCGACCATGATGGCGCTCAGATGGCGGACATCTTCGTTCAGACGCTCTAGGGGTGCCTCCAGCAGCAGGGCGTCATGGATTGGGGCACAGACGCGGAGGCCGGCCTCGGTGGCCATGCAGGCGGCGAGGCGGAGCATCTCGGCGCCGTTGGCCTGCATGGGAAAGTTCAGCAGACTGCGGTCATTTGCCCTTGTCCCAGCACCACAACGAATGGGCCAGCCGTACACGGTCCGCAATGTGCCGCCGACTAACGCGACATTGACGTTGTCCTCCGCCCACGCCCAGAACACCCGGTACGTATCCCGGTGGCGGCAGAGCAGTCCCCGAGCCTCGACAACAGAGATGCCGGCGCGGCTGGCCATGGATTCCGCCCCCATGCCGTAACCAACACCAAGGACGATGGCCTTGCAGCGATTGCGGACGGTCTTATGCGTTTCTTTCGTCGCCTCAGGCGGCGCCAATCCAGCCTGCTTGGCAAAACTCAGGTAAGGATCGCCAGACGTATAGGCTTCGATCATAGCCTGGTCGCCGGACAGGGCAGCGGCGATGGCGATTTCCTGTGAGCCGAAGTCAAGATATGCAATGCCATATCCCGGCGCCGGCTTGATCAAGCCCCGCAACCACCTGGATGGCCCGAAGATGAACTTGGCGTTGGACGGCTGATTGCGACCCGTCTTTGAACGGAACGGGCTGAGCATGCAGCGATTACGCCCATCGGCGCCGACACCCAAACTATTGAGCCGGAGGGTGCCGAGGGCGTGGCGAAGTTCCCTGAGCGGGGCAACTTCGGGATAGGCCCGCGCCATCTGGCGGAACGTGTCATCGTCCAATGCCAAGTTACCCGACGTGTGGCGTGGCCAAGGAAGTTGTTTGCGAGATAGCCATTCCTCAAATAAGGCCGTCTTGAAGGTCTGGCCATCGTAGACGCCGTAATCCTTGTCCACCTCGCGGATCAGCGCCAGCTTGATGGCGCTCCACCCTGTTTGCAGGCGGCGCAGCGCCGCCACATCGATGGGAACGCCCATATGCTCCATACGGGCGACAGCCGCCATATAGCGGCCCCGCAGGAGTGCCTGTCCGAATCGCTGATAGCCGTGGTCGTTTTCCGGGGCCACCCAGCCGAGCATGGCAGGAAGGAGTCTCAGGAGGGCGTCTACGTCTTCCTGACAGTAATCAAGAATGTCGGCCTGCTCATCGTCGGTCCACGGGCCGCCGGTGAGGATTAAATCACGCATGGTGGCTTTCTCATCGCCGCCCATCGTGGGTAATCCAAAGAAAGCAAGGGCGCCAAGCAGACCATTTCCGTGGGGTGTGTTTAGCCCGTTGGTCTCAGCCCGGAACTCGGTGAACAGGTCGAGAATGCGATCCGGCGGTTCCCATCCGAGGGCCAAGAAACAACCGATCTCGGCGCTGGCATAGTAGGCGACGAATAAAGCGTCGGGGCTGGTGTCGAAGGGCGGCGCGGTTAACCGAGCAAGCTCGTCTTGCCAGATGCGGAGCGTTCGGCCGCTCCGCATCTCACGAGCGACCATGCAGACGGGCGTCGGCATATCGCCGTCGGCACCGAAATATTCGAAATCACAGCACCATATCTGCCGGTACGGGAGGCGATCCAGCCCATTGGCCGGATCGCCATGCACGAGGGTATCGTCCAACAGCATCGGCCTAGCCCCCGTACAACTGCTTGACGACGGGATGGTCCTCGGAGTCGATGAGCTTGCCATCCTTAAAGGCCAGCTTGAGCAGTTCCAGCATGGTCTTCTCGGGCCACTGAGGATCGGGGATCGAGCCGGTAGCCTTATAAACGGAATAGCCACCTTCGGACATGTTGGCGACCACGCGAATCCAATCTGCCTCCGCGAGGCTTGCGGCCTCGCGGGCGCTCGCGTGCCATGAGTTTGTCCGGCCATCCGGAGATGGCATGGGCAGCGGCCAGAAAAAGGTTACGTTCTGCCGGTTCTGACAAAGCAGCAGTTCGACATGGCGCACGTCCTCGTCAATAAAGTGGAGCGCCGCCGGGGTTACGAGATGGAAGTCGCGGCTCATGCCGTCCTCCAACTCAAGAATTGCACACAAGAGGCGGTATTGCGGATTGGTGGTGACGCGGAAAAACTCTTGCTTGCTTGGCTTGCGCACCGGGATGCGCAAGAGGATTTTCTCGGCCCCGATAGCGTTGACGTCACCGGTGACGCGGAGGCTGTCGGGGTCGAAGGGGTCGGGGGCCACGTCCGCATTGGAGGATTGCTGTTCTTCGGGCTGCGGCTCCTGGGGTTTCTTGTCGTCAGGTTGGTCAACCATGGTGGGTCTCCTCGTTAATCGGAGTTGATCGGTCACCGAGTCCGTTGGCTTTCCGCATGCGAAGCTCGGCGGTGCTTTTCACCGGTCCGCTGAGGACGCGAGCAGCGTACTCATCGAGACTGGCAGGGGTGTATAGGGGGATGCGCCCATCGTATTCCATGGCAGGGCCGCCGCCGGTGACGGCCTCCTTGGCTAGGGTCTTTGGGGTGCGGGAAATCCCCCACTCCTCGTCCAAATAGGCCGAGGCCGCGTCGCGGCGGAGGCGGCGGGTTTTCTCGGGCATAGTCTGGTCCTCGTTTGGTTAATCCAAGTAACGAGGACGATTAGATCATCGAAAAAATTGGCCACCTAAACTGGCAAATTGGCAGAAGGCAATTCGCCGCCAATTTATTTTACGTCCGTTTAGGGGCCCCCTTGGCGGTCCACTCCGGAGGCGCCAATTCTCTGCGAAGTTCCCGCATGAAATCGCGAGGGATTTTGGTGCTAAATTGTTTACGCGCCGCTGCGAGATCATCATCTCTCGATGATTTTTTGTCCTGGCTCGACAGTCGTTCCACATACGCTTGGTACCAAGTTCTTACTTCGGCTCGCGAAAATCGTGTTGCGGTTGAAGGGCTTCCTCGTTCAGCAGCGACTTTTGATTGCTGCTTGGCGGCGGGTGCCGAGGAAAGATGATCTTCCAGATCACATTCCTTTACCAAAACTGACCGCACAGTCGTACAACCGCTGCCTTTATCGAGTTCAATCCACCCACGCTCGAAAATCAGTTTGCCTTCGTCAGTCCCCCAGATATGGGGTTCCATGCCGGTGACCTTGCCATCGATTGCAACGAAATTAGCTACCACCGAGCCAGACCAGAGGAGTTTCCTGAGAAATACGTCCTCAACTTCCTCCCGTCTTTCTCTAGTTGCCATCGCCTTAGCAAGTTGCTCTGAAAACTGCCCCTCAATTTCCTTCATTTTGTCTGCTGATAGCGTCGGAAGATCGCCCATTGGCATAAATGGCTCGTCATCATCCACAGGAGCTTTCCGAAGCTCATATCTCTGTTGCGGATCGCCGCCATACATTTCGCATTCCAACTCACACCGCGCGTATAGAACGGCATCTCGAAACGCGCTGTCCGTTTCATATTCAATCTTGCTTCGAAATTCTTGGCCGAAATACCCTGTTTTGAAATACCCGCGCTCCTCACCGGTCCAGGCAGTTCGGAACATGTCGTTGCCGAGCGCGTCGACCGCATTTCCGAGTTCCAAATATCCGACGGGGATTAGCTGCTTCTCCATCTTTGGTCCGAGAGGATAACTATATCCGCTGGTCGGCAACTTAATCATAGAACCCTCTACCAAATACTCAGAAACGGATGCAGCTTTGCCAGCGTCGTAAACCCATTATGCCCTGCCGGGCCTCAGAGGTACGACGTCAGCACTATCAACCTCCCGCCCTTCCATGCGCGAGGCAATCAACGCGGATATTCGGTCGGCGGCCGCGATTAGGGTGTGGTCAATCAGGTGGGTGTAACGGGCGGTCGTCGAATGTCTCCCATGACCAAGAAGCCCGGCGATAGTGATTTCCGAGTATTCCAGTTCATTTGCCGTCGTCGCGAAGGAATGGCGGAGCGTGTGAATGGTGACATCTTCCAGCTTGGCCATTTCGCATGCCCTGCGGAAAACCTTGACGTCCTTCAAGTGGCCATCACTTCGTATCGCGGGAAATATAAAGGCAACACCTTCTTTCTCTGGCGCTGCCTCGATCAAATCCATAGCGAAGCGACCAACGGCACGCACCTGTTGACCGGTTTTGGTGTCATCAAACCGAAAACATTGGTGATGCACATCCACCTCGGTCCTCCGTAGACCGTAAATCTCCCCACGGCGGCAGCCAGTCAACGCCAGCACCCGGATGGCCCTGACCGCGACCGGGTTTGCGCCTTCTTCTTCCAGCGCGTCAAGGGCTGCTCCGAAGGCTCTATATTCTTCGGGGGATAAGGAGCGAGACCGTTTGTTATCTGGAGCGCGTTCAATGCCGGTGACGGGGTTGTCGGGTCGTAGCCCTTCTTTGACCGCATATGTGAAGATCGAACCTAACAGACCCACTGTCCGCCGGGCCGTGCCATCACCGCCAGTAACACGGGCCTTGCCGCGCGGTTTCGTTTTCTCAACGGTCGCTGTCTTGCCGAGACGAACATCGTGCATAAACTTTTCAACATCTTTCTGCATGACTTCGGTCACCCTACGTTTGCCGAGCAGCGGTTTGATATGTCGATTGATACGACCGCCGTCGATTTCCAACGTGGTCGCCTTTTTTGGCTTGCCGCGATAGGTGACCTTCCCGGCCCGCGCATCTCGCATATAGTCGTCGCACAAAGCGCCAACCGTGTCGGCTGTCGTTAAAGCGTGAACCTTTGCCCGTCTCTTTTCTTCCGCTGGGTCCTCGCCCTTTTCAACGCGGCCCAGGATTTTACGGGCCTCGCGGCGGGCTTCGTCCAGCGTGAGTCGCCCGTACTGTCCGATGGTGAGGCGGGTCTTCTTGAAAGTGACTGGGCTTCGGTACTGGACAAAGAAGGTCTTCACGCCCGACGGTTTGATCCGAACACCGAAGCCTCGGGGATCGTCATCCCACAGCCGAATTTCTTTGCCGTATGCCGGCGTGCTCGCGTCTATCCGGCGTTTTGTTAAACCGGCCATGCTGGGTGCCCTGGTTGCCAGGGCACCTCTGGGGCACCCACAGGCGGGGAACATGAGTAAACGTGATCAAAGACCACTGCCCTCTCAGTAAAGAATTAATAGCATATTTGCAATGGATTAAGGATATACAGTAAGCTTCCGGGCACCCGAGTAGCTGCCGGCAACTTAGTGACGCTTACTCTCCGAAGGCAGAGGTCACAGGTTCGAATCCTGTCGGGTGCGCCACTTCTCAGGTTTCACATAGGTCAAGCTATTGAATTCCAACGTTTCTCGAAAAGAG
>MDTD01016910.1_pt1 | contig 11634 bp, 7 predicted proteins | sample 811221 | NCBI WGS metagenome assembly MDTD01 (sample SAMN05326646, study PRJNA326480) | marine metagenome | isolation source: seawater | place: Pacific Ocean: South West | collected 2011
CCATCGTGACGGGGTCTTCCCACAGGGCGTAACGGATGCCCTCGGGCTTGGCGTCCTGGTAGACGGTCTCGCCGTCGGTCCAGGAGGTGGCTTCCTCAAGGTGCGGGCGGAAGCGGATGTACGCGAGGAAGAACCCGGCGCCCATCAGCGCCAGGAGGATCACGATGTTCTTCCCCAGGTTATTCACGGTCTCGATCTAGGCGGAGGGCTTCCTGATCGAATCAGCCATTAATGTCCATCGTGGCGATGGCCAGATTGCCAAGACCAGCGTGCGTGCAATAGTCCATCACGCGCACGATGTTCTGGTGGGCCGTGTCCGCGTCGCCGCGGATGGTCACCTGGGTCTCGGGGTTCTGTGCTGCGGCCTGGCGCAGACGAGCCAGAAGATTGGCTTCGTCCAACTGTTGGCCGGAGATCACCGTCGAGCCGTCAGCCATGACGTTGACGATGAGCTCGTCGATCTCTTCCGAAACCGAACCCGCTTCCGAGCTCGAGGGAAGATCGAGGTTGATGTCCTTCTCAGGATCCATGAACGTCGTGGCCAGCATGAAGAAGATCAGCAGCAGGAACACGACGTCGATCATCGGGGTCAGGTTGAGCCCCGGATCCTCGTCGGCGTACTGGTCGATCAGTTTCATGCTGCAGCGACTTCCTCGTCGTCTTGCTCGGTGACCGCGGGAACGGGCTCGGCCTGGACACCGTGCACGAGGATGTCGTTGAGCTCGTAGTAGTAGTGCTCGACGTTGCGCACGAACTTGTCCGTGCGGCTCTTGAACCAGTAGTAGGAAGCCTGAGCCGGGATGGCCACGGCCAGACCGACAGCGGTCGTGGTGAGCGCCATCGAGATGCCACCGGCCAGCATTTCCGGATCAGCGCGCCCTTCCGACGCAGCCAGATCCTGGAAGGCCGTGATCATGCCCCAGACCGTACCGAGCAGACCCAGCAGCGGCGAGATGACCGAAACGACCATCAGCGGACGCAGGTTCTGCGACAGCGTGCGGTATTCGCGCATGCCCGCGTCTTCGACCGCCTTGTCGCGCTCGGTCAGCGGGAACTCGGAGCGGCGCAGGCCGGCGAGCAGCACGCGGGACATCGAGTTGTCCTCGTCGCGGCAGACCTGCGAAGCGGCTTCGACACCACCTGTTTCCATGGCGTCGAGGACCCGATTACCAAAGCGGTTCGTACCGACCGAGCTGCCACGCAGGCGCAGGAATCGTTCGACCGAGAAGGCCAGGGCGACGACCGAGAGGCCGAGCAGGATGTAGACGATGTAGCCACCGGCCTGCAGCATCTCGAGGAAGCTCTGGTCAGCGGCGACCGGCGCCTCGGGGGTAGAGGTTGGATTCTGGATCATGGCTGGTTCCTCCGTGTCGGTCGGATCAGCGGATGGCCTTCAGGCGTTCTTCGGCTTGAGCAGCCCAGGCGCCGTTCGGGTAGCGGGTGAGGATCTCGTTGTACTGCTGGGCAGCGCGGGCGGCGTCGCCCTGCTGCTCGAGGCAGACACCGGCGAAGTAGAGAGCCTCGGAGACCTCAGCCTCGGTGCCATACAGCACCGCGACCTTGAGGAAGCTGGACAGCGCTTCCTCGACTTCCTCGGCATCGAGGGCAAGCTTGCCCAGGCCGAGGTGCGCGCGCGCCGACAGCACACCCTTGTCCCGCGCCAGGACGCGCTCGAAGGCCTGCTGCGCCGGGCGGCGCTTGCCGAGAGCGGCCAGCGAACGGCCACGCCACAGTTCGGCTTCGGCCAGGTTGGCGAACTCGGGGTACTTGGTAGCCAGCTCGGTGAGCGTCAGATCGGCTTCCGCGTACTTCTCGAGCTGGAACTCCGCCATGCCGAGGCGGAACAGGTTCTTCGGCATGATCTGGTGCAGCGGCTGCTTGGCGCGCAGGTTGCCGAACTGGGTGGCGGCATCGGCGTAGTTGCCGGTGCGGAACAGGCACTCGCCATAGAGGAAAGTGCTCTCGCCGTGCAGCTTGTGACCTTCGTGATCGCGCACGACGCGGCCGAAGGCAGTAGCAGCATCCGCGACTTGGTCGGCGCGCAGCAGCGTGAAGCCGAGCTTGTACTTGGCTTCGGCGGCCAGCGGGCAGGCCGGGTTGTCGGCGGCGACGCTGTAGGCATCGACTGCCTTCTGACCGTCACCCAGCTTGAACCAGGCTTCGCCGACGAAGAAGGCGGCTTCGGCCAGGGCCGGGTCGGCCGGGGCCAGCTCGAGCGCGGTGTAGAGGGCCGAAGTGGCCTCTTCCGGCTGCTGCTGGTCGAGCTCGAGATAGATCACCTCGAGGAGAGACGCCGCCGCGCGCTCGCTGCCGCCGAAATTCTCGGCGACGCTGGCGAGCAGGGTCGAGGCGCGCTCGGTTTCGCCGGCGTCACGCAGCGCCGAGGCCACGGCGCGCGCGGCTTCGAACAGACGTGCCTCTTCCGGCTGGCTGGCGGCGAAGGCCTCGTAAGCCTCGACCGCGCCTTCGGCGTTCTCTGCCTTCTGCTCGGCCCAGATGCGCAGCTCGAAAGCGGACTGCAGCAGTTCGCTGGGCGGAGCCGCTTCGGCCTGACCCTGGTCGGCCACGGCGGTGACCTGACGCAGGATGTCCGCCGCTTCGGCGTAGCGCTCGGTGTCGTAGTAGCACCAGGCGAGGCCGTAGCCCGCGGCCGGAGCCAGCTCGCTGTCCGGGTAGCCGGTGAGCAGCTGAGTAAAGGCGGTCTCGGCTTCGGGCAGGCGACCGGCCTGGTAGTGACCGTCCGCCAGCTCCATCAGCGCGCGCGGCGCGAGCGCCGAATCGCCGTAGGCAGCGACCAGCTCTTCGAGGTGCTTCATGCCCTCGTCGCCGGTCTTCATGCGACCGAGACGCAGCAGCAGCTCGGCCTTGCGCTGCGATTCCGGGTAGGTCTCGAGGTAGGACAGCCAGACCTGCGCGGCCTCCTGCTCTTGCTCGAGCTCGACCAGGCAGCGGCCGTGCATGTAGTGCGCTTCCTCGGCCTCTTCGGCCTGCGGCAGCTCGGTGTAGACCGCGGCGAACGCGGTGGCCGAAGTGGGCAGCTCTTTCAGAAGGTAGAGCGACCAAGCCTGACGCGACAGCGCGCGCGAGCGGTGCGCCGGGTCTTCGCTGACCGCGGTGGTCCCGAAGATCTGCGCGGCTTCCCCGTACTCCTTGAGTTGGAGCAGCCCCTCGCCGAGCGCGAGCTGCGCCTTGGACATGTACGGGCTCTCCGGGAAGCTCTCGATCAGCTGGCGGGCCAGCTGGACGGCGCGCTCGGACTCGCCGGCGTTGAGGCTGGCGACCGCAGCGGCGTGCAGCGAGTAATCCGACTCGGCCTCGCCGTAGGCCTCGGTGGCCTCGTCGTGACGACCCAGGTCGAACAGAATGTCACCGCGGGCCGAAGCCATCCGACCGCGCAGCTCGTCCGAAGGGTTGAGCTGCATGGCAGCTTCGAGGGTCGCGATGGCAGCTTCCGGATCGCCGGTGCGCTGCTGGGCCTGGGCGCGCCAGTAGAGCGCGTCCGGGTTGTCGTTGAGGTCGGTGCTGGCCAGCGCCTGCAGCGCCTCGGCGGCGCGCTCGGCCTTGAGCAGGTGAATGCCCTGCTGGAGCATGGCTTCCAGGCGGAAGCGGCTCTGCGGGAAATCGGCGACGATGCGACCGAAGTGACCCGCGGCGGCGGCGTGATCGCCCATCTTGGCGGACGCGAAGCCGGAACCACGAACGGCTGCGTCGGCGAAGGGGCCGGCCTGGACCTTGGCATAGGAAGTGAGCGCATCCGCGGGGCGCTCGGCCTCGAGGTGGGCTTCGCCGGCCAGGAACATCAGCTCGGCGACCAGCGGATCGCCCTGGTAGCGACCAGCGAAGTCATTCGCCACGCGAATCGCCTCGTCGTACTCCTTGAGGCGGTAGGCGCACCAGGTCATGCCGTACAGACTGTCTTTGGTGTACTCCTCGACAGCGGCGACTTCGGTGTAGCGCTGCTTGGCCTTGGCGTACTCCGAACCACGGAAGTAAGCCTCGGCGAGCAGGAAGGTGGCCGGCTTGATCAGGTACTCCTTTTCAAGCGTCAGGACCGTCTCCAGGCTGGTGGCCGCTTCAGCGAACTGCTCGCCGGCCATCTGGCACTGGGCGAGGCGCAGCCCCGATTCGGCGCGGAACTCGAAGCCCTCGAGGGCCGCGAGCGGCGCGAAATTGGCGGCAGCGTCGTCGAGCGCGCCCAGCGAATACTGGGCGGCGGCCAGGCGGTAGCGTGTCGGGACGGCCTTCGGATGGTCCGGATAAGAGCTGAGGAAATCCTCGGCTTCGCGGACAACCTGGTCGTGCAGGCCCTTCTCGGCGAGCCCGATTACGAATTGGTACTGTTCATCCGGGCCCCCTTGCGGTGCGGCGAGCAGCGGAAACAGAAGCAACAGTGCGTGGGTCATGGTGTGATTCAGCCCGTGAAACTTGTGTTCGGACTAGGATTACGACGATTTTGGGAAATCCCAAGTTCCGCCAATCCCGGGTGGACTCGAGGCGGAGTACAGAGCCTGCGAGACCAGCCTTTCCCCTATCGGACGGACCCCCCTTTTTATGTCGCTCAATCCCCTTCGCGCCACAAAAAAAAAGAGGGCTTCCTCCCCAGAAAGCCCCCTCCAGTCCCCGTGATAGACGACACGCATCTGCCCGGGGCAGCAGAGCGCTGAGATGCCAGCTTTTACGCCGGCTGCCAGGTGTGGTTACTGCACCAACACCTGGAATTTTGGCGGAAAAAAAATGCGGAAAGGACCAGCGCTGCGGCCATATTCCCCCCGGATCGGCCTGCGAATCCCCTCTCAACGATTCGATCGATCGTGTCGATCCGCGCTGATCCTTCCCGCACCGGCCCCTAGCTGGGGTCGGAAGTGTCCACCGGAATCACCCGCGAGCGCTTCTCCGGCTCGAGCTTGGGCAGGCGCACCGTCAGAACGCCGTTCTCAAACTTCGCCTCGGCGGCCTCAGCGTCCAGCTCGTGCGGCAGACGAAAACGCCGTTCGAAGCTGCCGAAGACCCGTTCTGAGCGGTGGACCGTGCCCTCTTCGGACTCGTCCCGAGCCTCTTTCGAGCCCTTGAGAATGACCAGGTCCTCCTCCAGCTTGAGCTCGATGTTCTCGCGCGCCACGCCCGGGAGCTCGGCACGGATCTGATAGGCCTCGTCCGTCTCGCTCAGCTCAATCGCCGGGCGGAAGTCGGCTGCCGGGGCATCATCCGAACCCCAGAAGGGCTCAAACAAGGCCTCGAGGTTGGGCCAGAGGGCGCCGAAGCCATCCGGGCGACGGCGCAGACGGGCAACAGGGCGCGCAACACGCGCCGGGGAGGCCGCACAAGCGACCCCGTTCTGGGCTTGGTTCTTGTTCGTCATCTCTATTCCTCCGAAATCGCGCCATCGCGGCGCTGCGGGAGAGATGCAAGCCCCGTGCCATCGTCCGATAAAACTGGGAACGTCCAAGATAATTTGCGCGCTCCGCCCGTCTGGAGGGCGAAAAGAAAGCGCGGAATCGCCTGGATGGCGGCTTGATCGGCGCCGGATCGGCGCTGCCGCATTGGCTGTCGTGCCTGCCAGATTGTCGGGGAGTCTGACCCCCTTGAGTGTTGCACTTCTCTTCTAAGTACAGTCTGGCAAGCAAGTTCCGCACGCCCTCTCAAGAGCGGGTGGCGAGATGAGAAAGCGTTCGTAAACCGCTGTATGCAAGAGACTTAAGCGCCACCTGCACCATTTAAGGGGGTCAGACTCGTAGGAACTCGGACAGGTCGCTGCCCTCGTCCAGATCGACCGGCTGCTCCCCCCGACGAAAAACCCGCACCGCGCCCCTCAACAACTCCAGCTGCTCGCCGTCGCGCCGGATCAGACCAGATTCCCAAAGTCCGAGCACCGGTGTCGTGTTCTCTTCGTGGAACTCGCGGATCCGGTCATCCCGGGTCTCGCCGAAGTGCTCCTCGTAGTCCCCCTCGCCTCGCTTCACGTGGATCTGCCCTTGGTAGTAGTGCGTATTGACCTGAAACGGCACGAGGCCGAGCGCCTCGAAGCTGTCGGGGCGGACGATCGGCATGTCGTTGGTGGTCTGCATCGTCGGGCAGGCGACGTTGGTGCCCGCCGAGATCCCCAGATAGGGCAGGCCGGCAGCGACCCGGCGGCGGATCGGCTCGAGAAGGCCCTCGCGCTGCATGCGCTGGATGAGCCGGAAGGTGTTGCCCCCGCCAACGTAGATCCCCTCCGCCTCCTCGATCGCCTGCACCGGGTCGCCCTCGCGGTGGATGCCGACCAGCTGGTAGCCGGCATCCAGCTCGGCCCGCTCGAGCGCGTCGATGTAGGCGTCGCCATCGGCGAGCGCGTAGGGCACGAAGAGCAGGCGCTTGATCTCGCCGAAATGCGCGCGCATCGCCGCGCGCAGAGCATCGCGGCGCCTTTCACCGCGGAAGCCACCCGAACCGAGCAGGACTCGCATGCCGCCCATCCTAGGAGCGAGCTTCCGAAACCCCGCTCGGATTCGCGGCTAGCATGGAGCTCTATCCCCCTGTGATGCATCGCTCCCATCTCGCCGCACTTGCCGCGCTGGCCCTGGTATTGGCCTGCCTGGCCGTGCTGCTGTCCGGCCCCAGCGTGCATGCTGCCGAGGACGACAGCTCGACCGAAGTCGAACAGGAGATTGATCGCCAGCCAGTGGTGGAGGAAGACGGCGACGGGACGTCCTCAGGCGACCGCAGCGAGGTCGAGACGATCGCCCCAGTCGACCCCGGCGGCACTCCGGCCGGCACCGGCGAGATCCCGGAGCGCTACCTGCGCGGCACCGTGCTCGACGAGAACTATGAACCGGTCGCCGAGGCCTGGGTCATGACCGACCGGGAAACCGAGCCGCTGAAGACTCAGGAGGACGGCAGCTTCGAGATTCCGCTGCTGGAGGACTTCGGCCCTCAGGATGGACGCAACATCTGCGCGTGGAAGGAAGGACTGTCGATCGGTCGCAAGTGGGTGCGCCAGCTCGAGGGCAACCTGATCATTCTCAAGCCGGACGAAGGCAAGGAGATCCGGATCGTCGACCAGGAAAGCGGCCTGCCGATTGAGGGCGCCGAGGTCGAGCTGCTGATCGACGCGCAATCGGATCGCAGCGGCGGCTTCTTTGATCTGCGCAACTTCGCATCCTTGCCGCATGAAGTGCTGATCAGCGATGCCGACGGCAAGGTGCGGATCCCCGATCCGGAAGTGAGCGAAGACTACACCGCCGAGGTGCGCAAGGAAGGCTACGTCAAGCGCTACGTCGATCACTGGACGCTGCGCCGGCGCGATCAGGTCTCGCTGTCTCAGCCCGAAGAACTGCGCATGCGCTTCGTGCGCCAGGACGGCAGCCCGCACGCGGGCGCGCAGATCTGCTTCCCCTGGTATCGCAAGGTCGTCACCCTCGATGAGGATGGCTGGGGCGACCTTCCCCCGGAAGCGCGCTGGGGTTTCTGGAGCGTGCAGCTGCGCGACGCCACCACGCAGTGGGTCTGGACCGAAGTCGATGAGGGTCGCATTCAACCCGGCGCGGAACTGGCGACCAACTGGCGCCCGCGCAAGGGCCGACTGTTCGTGCAGGGCGACGAGAAACCGACGGTGTTTGAGGTCGGCACCACCGCCGCCTGGGAAGGCTGGGGCTGGCAGGAGTACATGCCTTCGCCGGTATGGAACCACGAAGCAGTGGATTGGGTCCAGGTCGATGAGGATGGCCACTTCGAACTACCCAGCGGCTGGCAGGGCGAAATCAGCTTCCTGCACGTCCGGCGCGTCGGCAGCGAGGGCGTCATGCTGTCGCAGAAGCTGGTCGGCGACGGTCCCTACGAGCTGACGCTGTCCGCGGCGGCACAGGTCGAGCTGGAGGTGCGCTGCCCGCGCCCCGAGCTCCTTGAAGGGGCCAGCCTCAATCTGTACGGCCACGAAACCGACCATCAGCAGGACGTCAGCCTGGCCGCCGGGCGCGCTTCGGTGCGCCTGCCCGCCGACCGTTACTCCGCGCGACTGACCCTGGCGAACTCTTCGGTGCAGTTGCCCTTGGATGACCTGGTCGTGATCGGACTCGACATGGAACACGTCTTCCACTTCGAGGGCATCCGCACGATCACCGGCCGGCTCACCGCCGGCGGCAAGCCGCTGTTCCCGTGCCGCGTCGATCTCCGAACATCGCGCGGCTTTTCGACCCGCGTCGAGACGCGCCCCGACGGCAGCTGGAGCCTGGACGATGCCCCGAAGGACGAACTGCGCCTCTACGTTCGCCCGGAGGACAAGTGGCTGACGCCGGTCGAAGGCGCGTACCTGTGGATGCCCGCCGGCACGACGCACTTCGATCACGACTACCAGACCGCCACGCTGCTGCTGTCCCTGGGCAGCTTCCCGGCGAATCGCCTGGAAGGGCTGCGCGGCTCCCGGCGCTACCGCGATCAGACCCCGCGCTACTCACCCCTGAACGGTGAGCGGCAGCGCCTCAGCTCGACCAGCGTCGAGCTGCCGGACCTGGGCGGTGGCCCCACCGAGATCACGCTGCTGCCCGGCAGGGTGACATTCTCGGCGGAACGCTCGGGGGTGCCGCTCGCTGATCTGGAAGTGGTGCTCGCCGCCGGCGATGTCCGCACCTTCCAGGTCGACACCCTGCCGACCACCCTGACGCGCGTGGTGGTCAGCGGATTCTCACAGCCCGTCTGGGGCAACGTCAGCTGGGAGCCCATCGACGTGCCCGGGCTGCAGGAGTACCCAGGCTTCGCCATCCAAGAGGCGCAGGGCGCGCGGCGCGCCGGGCAGATCGACGACACCGAGCACCTGCTCGAGGGCCGCTGGCGGATGCGGATCCGCGCCCCCTTCTGGGCGCAGGAGCTGCGCGCCCAGGTCGGTCATGGGCAGATTGACACCGAGGTATTGATCCGCGGCTCTCAGCAGACCATTCGGCTTGAGCTGGACGAGACCGACCGGATCCGCCTCGCGAATGCATCAGATTGATACATCCCGTCCGCCCAATCTCACTTTGATGCACCCCTAGTCCCCCGGAAGGGCCTTCTGAGGGAAAACTTGGGGTTGGCACGCTAAGTGCATGAAGAACGGGTCCTCGCGCTGCCTTGCCCCGACCATCCCCTCGATGATCCCGGCGCGTTGCGACCTCTCTCCGAGCCCCCTCGGAGAGCCTCCGCTCTTCAGATTTTTGGGTCCGGCCGGAGTAGGTGCATGGGGCGCACCGCTCAATCATCGGCCGGGCCCATTTTTTATTCCGGCTCCGGCGCCAGACGGATCAGCGTGTAGTAGGCGTCGTGGTGCACCAGCTCGTCGCCGTCGACGCTGCGCAGCCCTTCCACGTGCAGCTCGTGCACATAGCCCGCGCGCAGCCCTTCGACGGGCAGGTAATAGCTGCGCGGGTCCACCGAGAGCGAACGCAGCTCGCCGAGCTCCAGCTCGACCGTCTCGAACTCCTTGCTGCCATAGGCCGCGTGCAGCTCGTAGGTGTAGCTCTTCATCGTGAGCTTGGCATCCGCGAGGGTGTCCGGATCCGCCTGCTTGGTGAAGTTCAGCAGGAAGCCGCCCGGGGCCGCCTTCATCTCGTGAATCTCAAAGGGCACCTTGCCCGTCCAGCGCAGCCGCTGCAGCGCCCAGGGATCGGCGCCCAGCGCGGCCCAGCCGCGATCGCTGCCGCCGACCAACATCTCGCCGCCGTCCAGCTGCCGCACCCGGATCAGCCCGGTGCCCAGCCCGTGACGGAAGGGGTAACACGCCCCCTGCCAGTGGCCATCAACCTGCTCGAGGCTGACGCGCATCAATTCGGCGGAGTACTGATCCCCGACGAAGAGATGGCCGGCAAAGGGACCGAAGGAACCTTCGCTGGTGTCCCAGGCCATGCCGCTCGGTGAACGCCCCATCTTGTCATACGGGAACCACACCGCCGGCAGCTTGAAGTGCGGCACGACGCCTTCGGCCTTCGGCATCATGATGCCGTCCGGCACTTCGCCCGGATGCTCGACGCGCGAGGCCGGCAGCTTGGCCGAGCCGATCCCCCAGGGGTGGCCGTGGAAGTCGCCTTCCTCGATGTGCGAGAGCTTGGAGGCGCCGCACCACTCGCCCTGGTTGTCGGTGTAGAAGACATCACCCCACGGCGCGACCTCGACCCCGGCCGGCGAACGCAGGCCGCCCGCCATCGGGATCATCTCGCCCTCCGGCGTGATCTTCATGGCCCAGCCGCGCCATTCGACCCGGCCGAAGGGCTCGCCGCCGAAGGGCTTATTGGTCGTGATCCAGAAGTTGCCCTCGGGATCGATGCGCGGACCGAAGTTGTACTCGTGGTAGTTGCCGCTGATGTTCCAGGTGTCACAGACCGTCCGGAACTGATCCGCGCGACCATCGCCGTTGGCGTCGCGCATGCGCAGCAGCTCGCCGCGCGTGACCGAGTAGATCCAGCCCTGGTGGGACAGCAGACCGAGCGGCTCCTGCAGCCCGTCTGCCCACAGCGAGAACTCCGGCGTCTCGCTGCGGAAGTCGTCGATCCGCCACACTTCGCCGCGGCGCGTGCAGGCCAGCAAGGTCTCGGGGCCGATCTGTTCGATGCCGCCGACCTCGAGCACGACCTCGTCGGGGATCGTGACGTCAATCACTTCGTAGTAGTCGGACTCCTGCGGCTGCTGCGGGAGCGCCGCCACGGCAAGAAGACTGAGCGTGATCACCATTGGACTTGCACCTCCACGACGAACTCGGCGGCGCCGTCCGTGCCGGTTTTCCATTCCACCGGGATGCGGCGGACTTCCGTGCCATCGTGCACCTGAATCTCGGTCCGCGGCACCGGGCGCGGCGCGCGCAGCTCGAAGCGGCGCACCAGGTTGGCGCCCCCTGCGGCGAGCACCGGCGTGAGTGATTCCGCGACCTCCACCCCGCTCTCCCGGAGGCGGTAGTAGAAGGTCGGATGGCCCAATTCGCTGCGATCGTGGCCGAGCATCTGCACGGCCTCCTTGCCCGCCTGCGGCCAGGCATCCGCCGGCGCACCGACTGCCACCGCCGGGCCGCCGGGCATCGTCAGCACATCGGTGCCGCTGGCGCTCTCAAGTTGTCCGGCGCGGCCGTCCCAGGTGCCCTTCGCGTTCATGAAGTCGCCGCGCCACAGTTCGATCAGTCGACCGTTGTGCATGTCGAAGGCAGCCGAGACGCGCTCGGGGAAGCCCACCGCCATGACCCGCGCGCTGGCGCCGCGGTAGAAGGTGCCGAAGTAAACCGGCTGCTCGACCGGGGTCAGCTCGTAGCTGCTGCGATCGGTCACCAGGCCGGCCGGAAGCGGCATCGACTCGCCCAGCGAGAGGTAGTGCCAGATCGCATCGATCTGCTTGGCCGCGTCGCCGCCATGCACATCGGTGATCGGGGACTTCCCGGTCGCGAAGACGTTGAGCATGCGGGTGCCCGGTCGCATCGCCGGCGGGTCAGCCATCCAGCGCGCGTACCAGTCGTACTCCAGCCGATCGGCCATCGCCGAAAGCGACGGCCCCTGCACGCCGACCGAAGGCTGCCCGCCCGCGCCGTGGCAGGCGATGCAGGCCAGCCCGCCCTGGGTGCCGGTCAGCCGGTGACCCAGCTTGGCCTCTTCGGCGGCGAAGCTCGGCGCGGTGCGCGGGCTCGCGGCGCGGTCGACCTCCTGGAAGAGG
>MDTD01133693.1_pt1 | contig 11634 bp, 15 predicted proteins | sample 811221 | NCBI WGS metagenome assembly MDTD01 (sample SAMN05326646, study PRJNA326480) | marine metagenome | isolation source: seawater | place: Pacific Ocean: South West | collected 2011
CATCAAATATGATATCGAAGGATCAGAGTTGATGATCAGCTCGTAGGGTAAACCTTCCATGCCGAGGTTATACATCTGATGTGTTCTTTCAAACTGCTTACCGTGCGACCAGTGTCCATAGTGTGTAGGCATTCCGTGATAAGACATATGACCAATCATAGAATAGTAGTCACAAACTTCGTACCTAATAGGAAACCAGTCTAAACCCTCTTCTTTGGCTAGCTCAATAATCTTTTCATCCCACTCTTCTAAGTCTTTCATCGTCCAGTCTGAAGAACTCATTGCGCCACCTCCACTCTTTTTCCTAATAATCTTTTGAATGCGGGCCAGATATCCTCTTTTTGACTAATCTCACATGTCTTAAAATTAGTATCGATCTTGGATTGGTATACTACACCAAGCTTACTGTCTGATCCCCAGTTAAGACGCTCTGCATTAGGTTCAATTTCACAGTATCCAAATAGTTGACACATATCTTTGAGTTTGTCGACCAAGGACAGGGTTTTATCAACGTCACTAGGCCAGTTATCGCCATCAGAACACTGGAAACAATATACGTTCCAAGAGGAAGGATGATATCTGCTATTAATAATGTCATGAACCATTTGGAGGCCTGATGATACTATAGTTCCTCCGGAGTTTCCTCGCTTAAAGAACTTATCCTCATCTACTTCATATGCATGAGTATCATGTGCAACAAACACAACATCACAATTCTCATATCGAGAGTTAATAAAATGATAAAGAAGGAAGTAAAAACTTCTTGCCAAAAACTTCTTATTCTTATCCATCGATCCGGATATATCCATAAGAAAGAATATGACAGCGTTTGATGCTTCTTTAACATCTTTCTTTATGTGCCTGTACCTAAGATCGTTTTGATGGTAAGGAAATCTTTCCTCTTCTTCTGTAAGAGTTCTTCCTTCTTCCTGAGCAGCTTCAAGTCTTTTTTGTCGAGCCTCAGAAGCCTTTTTTCTCTTGATCCTATTGATTGCAGTTTTCTTTTTGTCTAAGCGAGGACGAATTCCCTCACTTCTATAACCTGATCTTTTCCATTTCTCGCCGACAATATTTGTAATTGTTTTTCTAGCAAGATCAGGAAGTTCTAAGTCGTTAAAAAGGTAATGAGTAAGTTCTTCGAGAGTAATTTCAACTTCGTAGTACTCTTCACCTTTTTCTTCACCGGGTTTGCTACCTCTTGCTTTTTGCTTTCCAGCGTCTCCGACTGTTTGACCTTTTTTAATATCTTTGCCAGGAGCAGATCCAACTCTTTTGTTGTTGCTATTTTGGCCGTAGACAAAACGATATTCTTTAATTCCCCTTACAGGAATCTTAATTTTTTTCTTTCCATCTTGTCCAATAATTGATTCGTCTGCAACAATGCTGTGAACACCGTCTTTGATGGCATCTTCAATTTTCTTTTTATGACGCCTTCGATCTGAGGCAGATCGATCAGCTATCGTTCTGTGTTCTTTAAATGTTGACATAACTCTCTCATACTAATTATGGACACAACCCATAGAAAATAAACCCACTAAGAACTAAAAATTATATTTCTTGCCCATGTAGCAGCACCTTGCAAGTAACTGTACAGTGAACATTCTGCTTCCTCCCATGAAAGCCACTTAGTCCCATGATGTTCAAATATACCGGTTTCTGGATTTCTTTTAATTGCGCCGTCCTGAGACGTTTCAGCGAGATATATTGTGATCGGGCCTGTTTGATATGCAACTTCACCCCAGTTAAAATGAAGGTCTGTAATTGATGCCTCTTCTTCTGTCTCTCTAATTGCAGCTTCCAATGCACCCTCACCTTCTTCTATTTTTCCTTTTGGCAAGTCATATCTCCCAAAAAGACGCAGACCTAAAACTTTATATTCGTCATTAAATTTTTTTACAACAACAATTCCTGCGCCCGGATCTTTTTTGCTCACTTTAAATGCTCCTATGTCAGCAAAGACTTCTCTTATCTTTTTTTTTAAGAATAATTTTCTCTCAAGTAGAGATCCTGCTGCCACCTTAGTTGACATAAAACGAACCCCTTCTTTATCCACCACTTTCTTTATAGCTCTAATGTTCTTAAAGTTGTCTTCATAGACATGAACTGTTTTGTAGTTACCCGTCTTAAGTCTATCAAGAACATATCTTGCCTTGTCCATGGGATTGGACGAACCTACTCCAACAACATCAATACCACGTACACCTTGATCTTTAAGAAACATTTCTACTGGCTTGGTATTTGACCTGGCAGTTAGTATTACAACGTCACCAGAACCTTGCAGAGCTGCTTTAAATCTCTTAAAAGTATCTGATATCAATTCTGCGTTTCTAGGGTATTCGTCAAATTCTGAGTAGTCGAATTCGTCCCCAGGTTTTGGCACATATTTGGCATACTCTTCGCTAGAAAGAATTTCTTCTTCACCATTAGAATGAATTACTTTTATATTTGCTTCACTAGTTATTAGTGTGTCATCAAAGTCAAATATTGTAAGTTTTTCCGCCATTTCTAGAGTTCTCTACTAACATGCTGCTACTTTGGACTTTTTGTCCGCCGATATTAAATAGGACTTTGCAACCGATAACCTCACATACTTTGAACTCAGGTACATTATGTGAATCAGTTCTGTCACCACCTTTACAGAAAAAGTCTGGTCGAAGAGTTTGAAGAGCACCAGATACTATTTGTGTTCCATCATCCCAAAAAGTTACGTAGTCTACACATTCTAGTTCTGCAATAATTTCTGCCCTCTCCCAGTTAGGCATAAATGCATATCCTTTTTTTCTCTTAAGAAACCCATCATCGTTAATAATGATAATTGTTTTTCCTATAACACCAGGAAGAACACTGTCTTGAGTTAGCTTTCTCATGTGCTGAAAGCATCTTAAGTGACCTACATGAAGAGGATCAAATCCACCAGATGTAGCAAAGGTCATCATATTTTTTCCAATTCGCTCTTTATCCAAGTGCTCTTTAAGCGCAGCGCAAGATGGAAATATTTTTGGGTTAGTTATCTTAGACATTTTCTAAAGTCCTCGGGAAAGATGTTTCTGTTTCTCTTATAAAAGTAGTTCCAATTTTCATCTAGTATATAAGTTACAGCATAATCTTCAGAACTTCTAATAGATCTACCTACTGATTGAACGATTGTCTTTGCTGTCTGCAGAGGATACCACCAGTCCCACTTATTCATTCTTTTTTTGACTAGTTTATCTCCTAAATATGGATACGGTACCTTGCATACAATTTGAAATCTAGAGCTTTCTTGCTGCAAGTCAACTCCTTCTGTCATAGATGGCGACAAAAGAATTGTAGGATTCTTAGAGGCTAAATGCTTTTTTAATACCTCGTCTCTATTCGATGCATCATGAATTAGAATTCTACTTGATCTAATATTGTTTTTTAGATACTTTGCAATTTTATAAGAATGTGCATGAATGATGCCCTTTTCATCTTTGTGCTGCTGCATAATGCTCTTAATAGCCCCAGCTAACTTAGGTAGGGATCGATCAATTTCATTCTGAGTCATTTTTCCAATTGGGCAAAAGAAAATAGGTCGATTCTTAACAGAGAAGGGTGAGGGGATAGAGATAAAAGCAGCCTGATCGATCGGTATTCCAAGGGTCTTACAAAAAGCTTTCTTATCCAAAATTGTGGCAGACATTAGCACAACTTTTTCTCCAAGACGAAATAGCATATTCTCTGAAAAAGACGCCACATCAATCGGCTTAAACGTCACCTTGTTAGAAACTTTGCCATAGCCCTTAATAAAGTCATAAACCCAATTGTCCTTATTGTAGACCTGGATAAACTTTTCTAACTTCTCTCTGTGCCCCTTTAACATGTCAATCTGACGAGAGAGAGAAACAAACTCTTTTAGTTTTTCTTTAACACCTGAAAATTTCTCAAGCATTTTTTCAACATGCTTTAGGTGTGACACAACCTTAGGGTAGTACACGTCTTTAACCCACATGTAAGCTTGATGTTGAGTTTTGTGTTGAGGAATATTAGTTTTAAGTACTGACTTGCAAAACCTGTCTGTTACTGTGATCTCAATAAATTTGCTCAGCTCTGTTTCAGCATTATGTGCCTCATCAATAATAAGAAGCTGTCTCTTAGATATCTTTCCGGAATAATTTGATTCAGTTAGAAGATACGGAAAATTAGTAACACTAGTTTCTGACTTAAGAAAGTCTTCTTTAGCTTTTTTGTAAACACAGTTCATTACACATGTGTTCCAAAACTTAGATCCTTTGGATTCCGCCTTAAGCTCTTTCTGACTATCCGAGCATGTATTCCATTTCTTAAATTTGCATTGAAAGTTTGTAGAGCTCTTGATTGATCTCATTCCAAGAGTATCGTAGTCTCGAATATATTGGTCTTGCAAAAGCTTTTGAGTTGTAACAAACCAACCGCCCTTGCTCACAGAGTCAGGATCACTGGGTGGTGCTTCGGCAAGAGATTTAGATATCGTATAACCGATTGCACTCTTACCAACTCCTGTGCCGGCTTCGATGATTACAAATCTTTTTCCTTCTTTAAAGGCGGCCAAGGAAAATTCGATCGCTTCTTTTTGTTGGTCTCGAATGCTATCGTATGGAAAGTGTTTTTGATACATGTTATTTCTTAAACCAATCAGGGGTTGTAGATCGAGGCTCCCAAATTGCTAACCTCTTCTTATATTTTTTGTAATAGTTTCGATAAGAAGTAACAGGGTCACCAGTGACCTTGCACTCCTCAGGCATGCACAATGGGTGGTCTGTAATGTTTCCATCGCTAAGATCTAATGGTAAGTTCTCTCTTAGCCATTCATGAACCACTTGTGACTTATGCACTTTGTTATCGTATCTTCTGCTATATTCATGCAGGAGAGCAAAACCAAGTCTAGAGTGCCACATATAGTTGGCGACGTTCTCACTTGTCCAAATCGTACATGGGTGTCGACTATGAGAAAGCTTCCATGGAGGATGAAGACTTGGGTCAGTGTTATCATATAGCCACTGCTGGGCATCTCGAACCCTCTTAAAGTCAGATAGACTTAGATCTGCACTCTTCAGCAAATGTGTCCAGTGAGCTGCACACATCATTTGTGCAGATTCTAAAATCATCTTTACAACATGCTTATTGCAATGATATCTAGCTGCTTCTTGAGGGTCTCTTGCAAGAACAAATATGTTCATGAATTACCTCTCTATTTAAATGATTTTGTCGACTAATCCGTACTCAAGACATTTATCTGACTCAAGCCAAAGATCATGAAGCAAAAGATCGTCGATCTGCTCTTTTGACATTTTGGTTTTGCTGAGATAAAGATTTCTAATCTTTTCCATAAGACGTTCTTGATTTTCTAGTTCATCTTTAAATTGTTCATGTGTACCATGAATCATCAAAGAAGAAAGCTGGTGGATAAGCATAAAAGAGTTTTTGTACATATATCTCTTTGAGCCGGCAATACTCATTAGTGTCGCTGCTGATGCTGCTGATCCCTCTACATAAGTGTGAACTGGCGACTTCAAGCTTTGAATAACATCAACTGCTGCTAGACCTGAAAAGAGGTCACCTCCGGAAGAGTGGATATGTAGCTCTATTGGAATTTTTGGAATTTTGAGGCGCAAGCAAAGTACTTGCATTTCTGTGTCTAGTGCTCTCAAGATTTTAGTAAGCTCTAAAATAGAAGACTCGGTTACAGGAGCGTAGAAATATACTCTATTCTCGTCTGTCTCAACTCCTTTGCTTTGATCAAATGGATTAGCAGACTGACTTCCTCCTGTGTTGCTACCGCCAAAAAGAGTCAAGAGAGATTCTACTCCGTCAACTACTTCTTCGGATGGTTCATCACCATTGCTAAGAAATCTTCTATTCTTGTTTCTTGAGATGTATCTAGACAATTTATTACCTCTTTTTGTTAAATGGAGCGGGTGATCGGCCTCGAACCGACAACATTCAGCTTGGAAGGCTGACGCTCTACCAATTGAGCTACACCCGCGTAGTTCCTAAGTAAATACTAGACTTGTGGATCTAAGTGTACATTTAAACTAGAAGTTTATTTTCTACTTCTTTTTCTTCTTTGCACCAGGCCTAAACATCTTCCACGATGCCGGTGTCGATGGATTTTCGCGCCAATCAAAAGATGTTTCTCTTTCCTCTACTATTGCTTCTGACTCTTCATCCTCGAACCAAAGATTTTCTAGCTGCCAAACAGGTAGATATCTTATGAAAACCTGTTCGCCCTTTTCAATTTTTTTGCATGTTCGGTATTCGATTGATTCGAGATCATAGTTGGGACGCCATACAGCATTAGGTCTCGGGTTATGATTATATATTCCGCCCCAACCCATAGAAATAGCCATCAGACCATTGTGTCCCCAACCAAAAGGATATTCACCAAGAGTCATTTTTCCGTGAATTGCAATAACTTCTTGAAGTATTGATTGATGACAAAGTATTACCGGAGCTGACTCAATTAAAACACCTTCCGGAATTTCTTCTTTTGCATAAATTCCTCTTCCCATGTTTGGTGTCATTTTGCATTCAAGTCGATGGTCTATAAAGTAGTCTGGGTATTCGCTTCTCTGAGCTGAGAAGAAGGCTGAGGTATCATTTTTAGTGTAGGTGATATTGACTTCAGAGTCATCATTGTTATAATAGTCATCCCCGTATATAAAAGTAAAGAGGTCTTGTTTTTCATCCCCATATACTTTTCTATCAATATCACCCCAGTTGTGATGATAAGGGTGACTATAGTCTGTTCCCTTTTCTCTCCAAGATCCTACTAGTTTTGCTCCATCTAGTTCTGAATCTAAATCTTCTTTCTCTTTAAAGAAGCTAAATTTTTTCTTGGAGTCGCTCATGATTCACCCTTGTTCTATGGAGCCACCGATAGGAGTCGAACCTACGACCGGCTGATTACAAATCAGCTGCTCTACCAACTGAGCTACGGTGGCACTTTGCTATTATACTGGGTTTCAAAAAATTTTAAAATAGTAAAATTAAGAAATTGGATCTGACTGAAGATCAGCAACCTTTGTGTGAACAACTGTGTAAAACATGTTCATTGTGTCTGCTTCAACATCTTGAAGTTCTTCGACTGTAGACTCGATCTTTATTTCTAGATCTAGGGTCGATATCTTCGAAGCATGCCTTAACTCTCTTAGGTTGAAAGTATCTTGTCTATTTAAAATCGCTCGTTTAATCATCTCTTTAACGTTTCCATTCGCGTGATCTTTAAAAGATTCTTGAAGGCATGATGTTTTAGATAGTGTAGATGACATCATTCTCTCTACATCTCTAACAACCGATGTATTACTTAAGAACTCATCGATAGGGTTTGTATAGCGATTAATTGAGACTTCTATAGAGTTGCTGTAGTAAAGAGAGACTTTGCATTCTAGACCTACAAGAGGTGAATGGACAAGCTTATACGGTGTGTGTTCTGTATTAACTAATATCATTTTGATGTATCTTTATTAGTTCATGATTAATAATGTCTAGCGTCTGCTCCACACCAGAAGTCATGAAAGAGTTAGGTAGCAATGCCTCATATATCGTATGATCGTTGCCTGGCTTTGTACATTTATCTCCAACGAAAGTAACTGTCTTATAAGAGTTAAGATGCGTCAGGCAGTAAGTCTTATCCCATCCTGATGGGTAGATATCAATACTAGTATAGCCCCCTAAGGTGCAATCAATGTTTGAAATGCCTTCAGCTACCAGCTCTTTTCTTATCTTATCTAAAAGTCTTTTTCTAATCGATAGTTCTTTGTCAACTTTTTCAAACTGTTCGCGATCGGAATTGGTGGCATCTCTCCCAGGAGGACAAAAATTAAGCAAAGAATTTCTGTATGATATAAAGTTCCCGCTTACAGGCCCATCATCACAGGCAGTAAGGTAAATACCCATAGCTGAATTGCAAATTTTTACTATTGTGTGATATTCTTTTTTTCCAACCTCTTCTTTCATATCAAGACTATGAACTAGTTGATATTTTCCGTCCACTGCTTCGTATAGCTGTGTACCGTTGCAAGGCATAATTTTCAACATATCTGTGTCTTTAAACAGATCAAGAAGTTCAGGCAACTGCTCCTCAATGTAATTCATAGGACTACCAGACACAATACCAATATCTGAGTGTTTACTCAGCAAAAATAGTGTATCTAATATTTCAATTGGAGCTTTTTGTCTAGACACACACAATGTGCCGTCCATATCAAACAAACTAATAGACTTCATAGTCAATCCCTACAGTTTTTTCAATATTAACTTTTTTCCATCCTTTGTTTAGCAATAAGTAAATTTTCATGTTGTTAGATTTGTCTATACTTATTAATAAGTGGCTGTACATAGTTCCTTTAACATATTGATGTGAGTGATGCTAAGAAATAAACTTAAAGCTTTGAAAATTTTACCAGGCCTTTGGGTAGCAATGATGATGCTATCATCTTGCGCAACTCTTACCGGTTGCAAACAGGCAGCATGCGTTAACGCAAGTCACCCAAACTCTGATATTCTGCCCTGGAACTATGAGTCATTTGTAATGATAAGAATGCAGATTACAATGACGCCAGAAACATGTGCAGGTGCTCTTGCTGGAACTGATACATGCACATCATTAATATCCGCCCTTCCCGAAAGAACAGTTTCTGCCAGTGGGTCAGGTATGGTTGTAAGATCGTTGCCTTACTCAACTTTTATTCTAACAGCAGATCATGTTTGCAGAGTTGAGGAAAATGAAACTGTAAACTTTCCTGTAGGACCTGGGTCTACTGTTCCTATTGTTATTAGAAAGTCTATGTCAATAACAACAGTAGATTTCTTTGGAAATCAGAGATCAGCTGATTACTTTAGTAGTGATCCAACCAATGACATTTGTCTAATTAGAACAAGAGGGCAATGGGGAAATCCGGTTAGTATCGCTGAGTCTCTTCCTGCGAGAGGCGAGGACGCAATCAATGTTGCTGCACCGATGGGAATATTTAACCCAGGAATGGTGCCTATGTTTCGTGGCCAGTATCTTGGAAGTGATTACGCCCAGAGACATTTCTACTCTATTCCAGCGCGACCAGGAAGTTCAGGATCTGCCATTATGAACACAAGAGGGGAAATAGTGGGCGTACTACATTCAGCATTTAGAGGACTGGAACACATGTCCATTTCTTCGAGCCTGTCTTCCATACACGAGCTAATGTCGACAATAGACAATCCAGACGAACCTTAAGTTGTTAGGGTGGAAATGTGGCAACAAAAAGAATTTCTTCTATAAGAACACAAAAAAACTCCAGCAACAAAAAAAAGTCCAGAGGAACATCTAGACCGAGTGATGAACCCCCTAAGTTCATCGGAAAAGTAAGAAATAAAAATAAGGACATGGATCAGAAGTTTTGTCCTGTTTGCTGGAATCTTGAATCTGATATTGTGTCTAGATCTTGGGAAACACCAAGAGATATCGTAAAGTGCTGTCAATGTAAGCATCACTCTATTAGAGTAATGACGTATATTGAGGGTGATAAACATACAAGCTTACATTCAGAGCAGCTTTCACGCCGAGATCAGACCCCCATTTCATTAGCAAAAAAAGTTTTTGTTTCAAAAAAGATTGAAACACCTAAAATTCTACTAGTCTCACCTTCACGAGGCACTATTCCTCTAATAAAGAGAGTTTTTCTAGATGGAAAAACCTCTATGAAAGATAGAAGGTCAGGTCACACTAATCGATCAATAAGTCCTGAATTCTATTGTGTTACATCACCCGATGCATACGATGAATTCTTAAGAGAAGAAGTAAGATTAGATAATTGTAGCTTAGTAAATTTAAAGTATGGGAAAAAGTCTGTCTTAGGACGACAGAATGTTATTAGTGAAGGAATTGATGTTGCATTTAAGAAGTTTGGAAAGTTTGATCTGGTGATCACTATGGATCTCCTAAGTCAACTTCTGGACCCATCTTTAGTTGTTAGAAGTATTGTATCTTGCTGTGATTACTTTACATGTATTGAAAATAGGTACACTTCTACTTCAATGAATGATTATACCAATGAATTAGTCTATAAAGAAGAGAAAAACTACTTTCAAAATAATATGAAACTAGTATATCCAATTGAAGAAGATCATCACTTAAAAGACTTCATCAAAGATCAATATCACTTTTTTTCTACGGCTAGCCTTATTGGAATCTTTAAAAATGAAGCATCGAGCTTGGATAAGAAAAATCTACCCAAAGGAAAGCTACGTGCTTTTAAGGTTGAGTCTATTAAGGAGATGTATCCACGTAGACAAGTTGCCCACAATTTTCCAGCTTCTTACGTAGATTCTCTCTGATTCATTACACCGATCACAAACTCAGAATATTGTCTGGCAAAATGCTGTGCCTCTGCCTCGTTTGTAAACTTTCGAATTGGTGATGATAAATCTTCGTCGTCATGGACGATGACACGGGCTTCATATCCAGCTTCTACTGGGTATATCTCTACTTCAAGATAGTCTGTTGTCTGGTAGTACTGGTAAGGATCTTTCTCTTTTGTAAATTGGTTGCGACCCAATTCTTCCTTAACGTACTTCTTCTTACTCATTTACAGGCATGCTCTTAGAAAGCCCGGGAATGATATCTGTAAGCTTCTCGATCTCAGTCCAGTACTCACTCCACAAGTCTGTCATAATGTTTCTATCTTCGCTTACAAAGACATCTGGGTACTCTGAATTCTCTGTGAAGATCAGGTTATTATACTCTAGAGTTCTGTCTGTTGTGCCCTCAGTATTGTCAGTATTTTCTTGGGGTGTATAGAACAAAGGTCTGTAAACCTCATTACCGTCAGTCTGCTCCATGATATATGGACTAGAAGAAATAGAGTCTTGAGCACTAGTAATTGGAACAGACATTGCTGAAAAAATAACAATACTCGAACAAATCGTTTTATACATGACTTTCCTATGATTTCTCAGGTTTACTATGTATATATGACACCCAAGCGTAACGTTTCCTTTTTTCTAGATAAGTAAACTTCTTTTCATTTGAGTAAGCTTCTCTCTCAAAAGGTATTTCTCTATAAGCTTTTGCACCATCTCTATACTTTACGAGATTAAACAGCCAAAACATTCCGTATGCGATCCACTGAAAAACAAACAACATTTCAAGCTGCTGCTGGAAGTGAATTGTTTCGTGACGCTTAAGAGTTTTATTCATTTCGCCGCGGGACCATACCCACAAACCAAAACTAATAGCACCGATATTAATGGGTGCAATATAACTTAACCAAACAGGAACCCTACTGTTTTCAATAAACCATGGCTCCCAAAGCTTTGTATTCCATTTCATGTAATTTACCTCTGGCTATAATTATGGAACAAAATTAGAACTGTTCTTCTTCTGTTGATTCTTTCAGCGCTAAAGTAGAAGTATCGGGTGCTAGACATTGTGCCACAGCATCAAAATATCCTGTACCGACTTCGCGCTGGTGCTTGGTTGCTGTGTAGCCATCGACCTCTGCCTTAAACTCACTGTCTTGAAGCTCCGCATATGCGGACATATCTCTAGCCTCATAGTCCTTCGCGAGCTGGAACATATGATAGTTTAAGTTATGGAACCCAGCTAGAGTTATGAACTGGAACTTGTATCCCATGTCACCTAACTCTTTTTGGAATTTA
>MDTD01145410.1_pt1 | contig 11634 bp, 8 predicted proteins | sample 811221 | NCBI WGS metagenome assembly MDTD01 (sample SAMN05326646, study PRJNA326480) | marine metagenome | isolation source: seawater | place: Pacific Ocean: South West | collected 2011
GTACCAGGTAACGATCAGATTCAGTAGCAGCCAAGTCATTAATCTTCCTTGTGGGTTTGCTGACAAAGATCTTGGACTTGATGGAATTCACTGTACATTCTTAACTGTACAAATATTATTATATGTTTTTTTAATTTCTATTGGAGTATCCAAAATGAAAGTACTTGCATCTCTCAAGTCAGCAAAGCAGCGTCACAAAGACTGCCAGATTGTTCGCCGGCGCGGAAAGATTTTTGTAATCTGTAAGAGCAACCCTCGCTTCAAAGCACGTCAGAAGTGAGCCCGCTGAGCCCTAGTCAGCTGTGGCTCGTCCTCTTGTGTTCCTCCTAAGATTCGCGTCAAAACGGACCATTCACCTTTCCGTTGATAAATTGCTGTAAGATTGGGTTCGAATTTTCCCTGATTTCACCCGGACTTCCTTCAGCAATGATTTTGCCCTGATAGAGCATCGCCAACTTGTCAGCAACTCGCATGGAGTTGGGAATGTGATGAGAAATGGAAATACAGGTTTTGCCAAAGTTATCACGCATTTCCACCATCAGGTTGCCGATCGCTGTGGTTGTGATTGGGTCTAAACCTGATTCTGGTTCATCAAAGATCATAATTTTGGGCTCCATCATCAGCGCCCGAGCTACTCCTACACGTTTCTTCATTCCTCCAGATAGTTCGGCAGGCATTTTGTCTTCTACATCATAGAGACCCAGTCGATTGAGTGTAGAAGTGACTCTCTCAGCAATTTCACTTTCCTTGAGCTGCTTCTGGTGTTCACGCAGAGCAAAAGCAACGTTTTCGAAGACATTCATCGAATCGAAGAGTGCGGAGTACTGAAAGCACATTCCTGTTTTCTTAAGCACTTCCACACGGTGCCGCTTGCTCATCTCCAAGACATTGACCTCATCGACAATGATCTCTCCAGAGTCTGGCATAATGAACCCAAGGATCAACTTGACAATGGTAGATTTGCCGTGGCCAGAGCCTCCCATGATGACCGTAATCTTGTTGGCAGGCATTTTCAGGCAGAGATCGTCGATGACCTTTTTGCTACCGAAGGTCTTGGTGACGTGGATTAATTCAATCATGTCTCTCAGAAAGTGTAGAAGGTCTGGCTGTAGATTTTTTCAGCAAAGTTTTCGGTCAGTTCCTGTATGCCGCGACTGAGTCGCTGACCGCTAAGGTCAGCATTGCTGCTGCTATCGTTGCTGCTAGTAGAGACCTGAACTTTGAGATTTGAAACTTCCCAAAGCTGTTTGTTGGTTCGCTGATCTTCAAGAATGGCAGTTCCTGTAAGGGTCAACTGCTGAGCGACAGCCAAGGCTTCTGGCTCGTCCAAGTTCATTCGGGTCATCTGGATCAATCGCACCCGCAGCAGTAGATCACTACGTTCACTTCCACCACGAAGTCGAACAGCCGAATTACCACGTAAACGGCTGCTGAGAGCCTGCATTACGAAAGTTTCTAGATCGGATTCGAAAGTTTTATTTTCGATGGGTGCAATGCTTAGGGTCGCGGCTTCTGCTGGAAGGGGAGGATTGCCACCTTCGAACGTATATTGGCAGCTAACGAGCAGCGACAGCAGACACGAACAAATAAATTTCCGAAGAACTGAGTTGGCTCTAAGAATTTTATTCACGGTAACAACTAAGGTCAGAGAGTCAGGGATAGCCCAAATTGTAAGCAGGAACGGGTTGTTTTTCGATTGCGTCTTCAATGGGCATTCGTTAAAAAATAGAGTTCTAAACTTCTTCTCATCCGTGTTCGCCAGGCCGGTTTCTATTCGGTCCACTGCAAAAGAGGTAGATTGTTTTCTCCTGAAATGCAACAGCAGGTTGACCGTCTTTTTTCTCGCTATCCGATTCGTCGTAACGCTCTCCTGCCACTCCTACATATGGCTCAGAAAGAAAATCAAGGCTGGTTGGACAGCAAGTGGGTGAATCATGTGGCTGATCTGTGTGAGGTTTCGCCTACCCATGTGGAAGGAGTAGCAACTTTCTACACAATGTTTCGTTTTCGACCACCGGGCAAGTATCATCTACAAGTGTGTACCTGTGTGCCCTGCTGCCTAGTGGGAGGTCCAGAAATTCTGGAACATCTTGAGCACAAATTACACATTCATGCAGGTCATACCACTAAAGATGGACTCTTCAGTATCGAAGAAATGGAGTGCATCGGAGCTTGTGCCTATGCGCCAGCAATGATTGTCAACGAAGACTATGTAGAGCAGTTGACCCCTGAAAAAATCGATCAACTACTTGACAGTCTCGCTACCAACCTAGAAGAGTAGGACCCCCCCATGCTTGAGGAAACACTTGTTCTTTTCCGCAACATCCGAACCCCTGGATATGATGGCGCTTTGGATAGCTACCGCAAAGCCGGTGGCTACCAGTCTTTGCCAAAAGCCTTGGCGATGAAACCTGAAGAGGTGATTGCCCTAGTCAAGGAAGCAGGTTTGCGCGGGCGGGGTGGAGCCGGATTCCCCACAGGCCTCAAGTGGAGCTTCATGGCCAAGAATACGGGGAAGCCGAGTTACTTGGTTTGCAACGCAGATGAGTCTGAACCAGGGACTTGCAAGGATCGGGAATTGATGCTCAAAGATCCACATCTTTTCCTTGAAGGGATGATGATCGGTTGCTATGCCTTGGGCTGCCATCACGGCTACATCTACGTCCGAGGGGAGTATTTTCCAGCAATCAAGAGCTTGAACAAAGCTATTGATGACTGCTACCAAGAAGGAATCCTTGGCCCAAAATTATTGGGCGGCGACTACGAGTTGGATCTGACAGTTCACACTGGTGCCGGTGCCTACATATGTGGTGAAGAATCGGCCCTGTTAGACTCGCTGGAAGGCAAACGCGGTCATCCCCGTGTCAAACCTCCATTTCCTGCAGTCGCCGGATTTAATGATTGTCCAACTAGTGTGAACAACGTTGAGACCCTGACAAATGTCACAGCAATTTTGGCAATGGGAGCTGATGCCTACAAGAACCTGGGTAGCCCTAATAATGCAGGAACCCACTTGGTAAGCTTAGGGGGGCATGTCATCCGACCCGGCGTGTACGAAGTTGCAATGGGGGTTGGCTTGCGAGATATCATTCATGAACTTGGGGGCGGCGTGCGTGGAGGAAAGAAACTCAAGGGAGTGATTCCTGGAGGGTCCTCTTCCCCAGTGCTACGGGCAGATGAAATTGATATTGCTTATGACTTTGATTCGGTTGGTAAGGCTGGATCGATGATGGGCTCTTCGGCAATCATGGTTTTTGACGAAGATACTGACGTGGTCAAGTTGCTGCACCGTATCTCACGTTTTTACAATCATGAATCCTGTGGCCAATGTACTCCTTGCCGCGAAGGGACTCACTGGGCCCGACAGTTGCTCCGAGATTTTCTTCAGAACAACGGTAGTGAGCGCAAACTCAATCGATTGCAACGAGTCGGGCGCAACATGGGAGGGACTACACTCTGTGCACTTGGAGACGCTGCCTCTATGCCTATTGTCAGCTTCCTCAAGAAATTCCCCGATGATTTTCGACATTACTACGCAACTGCTTCCTGAGAAAAAGTGATGGAAGTCTTTTATATTGATGATCAACCGGTTCCCTTTGAGAAAGGCGAGAAGATTCTCTCGGCAGCACTGCGAACTGGTTTGGAAATTCCTCATTTCTGCTACCATCCTGCGCTCTCGGTGGTTGCTACTTGCCGCATGTGCCTAGTCGATGTGACAGATCTTGGCAATGGACGCCCAGCACCTAAGTTGATGACATCCTGTTCGACCGATGCCATGCCAAACATGCGGATCTCCACCAAGAATGACAAGGTTCAGGAAGGTCGGGAACTGGTGATGGAATACCTACTGGTTAATCATCCGCTAGATTGCCCAGTTTGTGATCAGTCTGGAGAATGTACTCTGCAGGATCATTCCTATGTCCATGGGACCGGGCACTCCGAGATGGAATATAACAAGCGAGTTTACGGCTGGCGCGACATCGGCACTTTTGTACAACTGGAGCGCAATCGTTGTATTCATTGTTCCCGCTGCGATCGGTTCACTCGTGAGATCACAGGAACGGACGAGTTTGGAATGTTCAATCGGGGGCATGAGTTGACAATTGACACATTCTCAGACCGAGCGATGACGAATCAATTTCAAGGCAATATGGCTGACATCTGTCCAGTGGGTGCAATCACTGAGAGAGAGTTTCGATTCAAGCGAAGAGCCTGGAAACTCCGTAAGGTTCCATCAGTCTGTAATGGGTGCTCCACGGGTTGCAACATCACGATTGAACATGATCGCAACGAGGTACTTCGTCTGAAGCCCCGTGAGAATCAAGATGTAAACCAGTGGTGGATGTGCGATGAAGGCCGGTTAACCTACCTGCAAATGAATGAACGAGAGCAACGTCTTGCCAAACCGATGGGGCGTGTCAAAGGGGACTTGTTACAGGTGACATGGCAACAACTCTATGATGCTGTGGCTGATCGATTGGAAGCCTTGAAGCCAAAAAAAGAGCAGGTTGTTGCCTTAGTTGATACCTACTCTACCTTAGAAGAGATGTTCTTGCTGTGCCGCTTGCTCCAAGAAGTTTTCTCTTCGGATCAAGTCTTTTATCCACAGCAGGACTGGACACAGCCAGAATCAGAATATTTCATTGAAACACTGATCACTACGGATAAAGCTCCTAATCAGGCTGGAGCGCGATTATTGGGGCTCAAGGGATCCCAAGAGCATGATGTCATTAGTGCAATGAAATCGGCCAAGTTACTATTTGTCCTTGGCAATCCCTTCATTAAGGAACAACCACTTCTAGATTTGGCAGGAACAACAGAGTTGACGGTGCACATTGCTTCTCGGCACAGCGAGTGGACTGATCGAGCAGATGCAATCTTCCCTGGGCAAAATCATGCTGAGAAAGAAGGAAGCTTCCTGAATAAACAGGAGCATTGGCAGCGGTTCTGGCCAGCTTTGCGGCCTTCCCGTCATGTTCGTCCTGAATGGCAAATTCTCAGTGAACTGCTGCACATGGGAACAGCCACCCCAGTTCAGCAGACCCCCCAGTTCAGTCAGATTTTCCAACAGATGACCGCTATCGAACATAAGTTATTTGGGAACTTGCCCTTGGAAAAATTGGGAGAGGGTGGAATTTCTCTGGTGGAGCTACGTCAGCAACCAGATTCCCTAGCTCAGACTGCTTAATCCTCTAACTTGAACCATCAGTATGATTCTCTTTTACTTGTTTGCCCTGCTGAGCGTCTTTGGAGCACTTGGGGTTCTTTTTTTGCGCAACCCCATTCACGGAGCAATGAGTCTCGTGGGTAGTTTTTTTTCGCTGGCTGCAGTGTATGTGATGATACAGGCTGAGTTTGTAGCTGTTATCCAGGTGCTGGTCTATGCCGGCGCAATCATGGTTTTATTCCTCTTCGTATTGATGTTGTTGAGTTTACGGGACGAAGGGCCCTCATTCATTCGTTGGTCTGTCGGCAAGGTGTTGGCTGTCGTGATTTCCTTTGGCATCTGGGCCCAATTAGCCTTGGTGCTCGGTCAGTATGATCAAGAGGCTCTAGTGCCACAGATTGTGTTTTCTGGCGAAGAAATCGATTCGATCAAGCTAATTGGGCAATTGCTATTTACGGAATATCTATTGCCCTTCGAGGCAATTTCTTTACTGTTGTTGGTCGCAGTGATCGGAGCAGTCGTGATTGCTAAGCGCCGTCATCCTGAACCATCCTCATGATGCAAATTCCACTGGGTCACATTCTGGTCCTCAGTTCACTGCTCTTCTCCATTGGAGTGCTGGGAGTCTTGCTTCGGCGCAATGCGATCGTGATCTTCATGAGTATTGAGTTAATGCTGAATGCCGTCAACCTCTCATTTGTCGGCTTCGCCCAATCGATGAATTCGCTCAATGGTGTGATGTTTATCTTCTTTATCATTGTTGTTGCAGCTGCAGAAGCGGTGGTTGGCCTTTCCATCATTCTGTCTCTCTACCGTTCACGTAGAACGCTCAATATTGATGAATTCAACCTGTTGCGCTGGTAGCGTTCAACCAAGGCAATCTTTTCTCTGACTCAAGGCCTCATGGCAACGCAACTCTGGCTGATCCCTCTCTTCCCGTTGCTGGGTTTTGTCCTCAATCTGCTCCTGGGTTGCACTCTAGGTCGAACCTTCACAACCTTGGTTGGGCCACTGGCTGTACTAGCAGCATTGGGTCAATCCGTTTGGGCTTGCATCGCTCTGTGGAGCGGGAGTGCAACAGCAATTCAAGAGACGCTCTGGCGTTGGATTCATATTGGTGATCTGCAAATAGAGATAAGCTTTCAAGTAGATCCTCTGACAGCTATGTTCCTGCTGATCATTACGGGGATCGGATTTCTGATCCATGTCTACTCTGTCGGATATATGGCCGATGAGGAGCACTACGGACGATTTTTTGCCTTTTTGAATCTGTTCGTGTTCTTCATGTTGGTGTTGGTTTTAGCTGATAACTTATTGCTGATGTTTGTTGGCTGGGAGGGAGTTGGCCTGTGCTCGTATTTGCTGATTGGCTTCTACCACGAAAAGATCTCTGCCGGGGAAGCAGCAAAGAAAGCCTTCCTTTTCAATCGAGTTGGTGACGTTGGGGTACTCTCAGCAGTGATGATGCTCGTTGTCTATCTTGGTACTCTGCGCTTTGATGAAATCAATGCACAGGCTGGAGCCTTAGGCGAAGGTAGTTTAGGCGTTACCTTGATCACCTTACTGCTTTTCCTCGGAGCAACAGGTAAGTCTGCTCAAGTTCCTCTCTATGTTTGGTTACCAGATGCGATGGAAGGCCCAACACCCGTTTCGGCCTTGATCCATGCAGCCACTATGGTTACAGCTGGATTGTACCTCGTAGCCAAACTGAGTTTCCTGTTCATCTTGGCGCCTTTTACTCTCATCATTATTGCCGTGCTTGGGACAGCGACGGCTTTCTTAGGAGCAACGGTTGCCCTGACCCAGACCGATATCAAGAAGGTCCTCGCCTACTCAACCGTTAGTCAACTCGGCTATATGTTTTTGGCAATGGGTGTTGGGGCGTTTGGAGCTGGAATTTTCCATGTACTGACCCATGCTTTTTTCAAGGCTTTGCTTTTCCTGGGGGCTGGTGCCGTAATTCACGCACTGCATCATGAACAGGATATGCGCCAGATGGGGGGGCTACGCCAGAAGTTACCCTGGACTTATGCAACAATGTTAATGGGTACTTTGGCCATCAGTGGCATTCCATTGTTCTCAGGGTTCTTTAGCAAAGATGAAATTCTCTGGAGTGCCTACAGTTCTCCATTTGGTAGCCCAGCACTATGGATCTTCGGTTTTCTCACTGCAGGTTTGACTAGCTTCTACATGTTCCGGATGATCTATCTGACTTTCCATGGCTCTTTCCGAGGAGCACATGAAGAATCGATTCATGAACCTCCGATGAGTATGGTTTTGCCACTTATCGCACTGGCAATTTTGGCTGTGTTTGGCGGCTTTCTAGGTGTGCCACACGCGTTACACTTCCTACCGAACGGCATGGAAATTTACTTCCACGGATTCTTTGCAGAGGTTGAATTACATGGCTCTGTGATCGAGGAATTGGCCCTGATGGTGATGTCGGTGGTACTGGCGTTTATTGCTTGGGGACTTGCCAGTCGGCGTTATCGCAACGGTTGGCCACGTGCTATTGATCCAGATTCTATATTGGCAGGTGCAGAGCGTTTCTCACTGCAGAACTGGAATGTGGATGCGGTCTACACAAATATGGTTGTCCGACCGTTCTACCATATCTCTTTCAGTGTTCTTTGGAAAACCTTCGACCGTTACGCAATTGAAGGACTACTACAGGGAGTTGCAAAGTTGCAACAAACTGGAGGGTATTGGTTCCAGCAAATGCAAAACGGAAGCATACAACACTACGCCACCATTTTTACCGTCAGTACTTTCTTGCTGCTGTTATGGAGCCAACTCTAAAGAATGGAGTTGACTTTTCAAAAAGAATCAAAGATAAATATTAGTTTGTTTGCTAGCGGAACGGAAAATCAACCGCTAATACCCGCCAGTCCCTGCAGGTTTCTCATCCTGTATTCTGTAATCAGTTCGCCTGTTAACAAGGAGGTCCAGCTGTGCAAAGCGCGGCCCGTGTCCCATTGTCTCCAATACCTCCTCTGTTCCACCGGACCTCATGCATAGTCTCTTCCAAATACAGCACCGACCTATCTACTCTGCTGGCCTGTGTTCCTCTTGCTGATTCCACCTCTGTGGCTCAGTCAACTCTCTAAACCAGGAAAAGCTTCATGTCTGTCACGCTGAGCAACCGACATCGTATCCGGCGTTCTTTTGGGCAGATCAATCCGCCCATTGAAATTCCCAATTTGCTTAAGATCCAACTGGATTCCTTCGAGCGTTTTCTGCAGCGCAATGTTGCCCCCGAACAACGGGACAAACGGCGCGGTCTCGAAGCAGTCTTTCGCTCGGTGTTCCCGATCTCTGATTACAGCAATTCTTCGACATTAGAATATGTCCAGTATCGCTTGGGTGAGCCCAAGCATACGGTAGAGGAGTGTCGGGTTCGGGGTGTTACCTATGCCTGTCCAATTCGAGTGGCTTTGCGCCTGATTGTTTGGGAGAAAGAGGAAGGTGAAGAGGAAGTTAAGCAGATTAGAGACATCAAGGAACAGGACATTTATCTAGGTGAAATTCCGCTGATGACCCCGACCGGATCTTTCATTATCAACGGAACAGAGCGCGTGATCGTCAGCCAAATGCACAAGAGTCCAGGAGTCTTCTTCGGACACGACAAAGGCAAAGGGCACTCCAGCGGTAAGCTGCTTTATAATGCCCGCTTGATTCCGCAGCGTGGCTCATGGTTGGACTTTGAATTTGATGCTAAAGATTTGCTCTATTCGCGCATTGACCGCCGCCGCAAGTTTCCCGCAACTGTGCTACTGCGAGCACTAGGCTATACTGATGAGCAGCTACTGGAATTGTTCTATCCTGCAGAGACTTTAGATATCAGTGCCTGTGAAAACTTAGAAACTCCAGTTGAGGAGCAAACCTTCTACCGTCTGGTCGATGAGCAGGTCACACTGGACCAAAAAGCGACACAAGACATTCTTGGTGAATCGGGTGAGGTTCTGGTTCGAGCGAACCAGCGTATTCATCGTCGTAACCTCAATCGTTTGATAAAAGCTGGAGTGAGTCGATTAGAGACAAACTTCAACGAGATTCGTGGGCGCTTCCTAGCTCGTGACGTTTATGCAGACGATCAGAAAATTGCGGAATGCAACAGCATGGTTACCGGAGAGCTTATCAAGCGTCTTTTGGAGAAGAAAGTCCAGCAAGTTGCCCTCCTCTATATTTCGCCACCAACTACAGCGGGCCCTAGCTTCCGAGATACTCTAGAATTAGATCGATCCATCTCTCCGGAGCAGTCACTGATTGAACTTTACAAAAAGATGAAGCCGGGAGATCCTCCGACTCTGGACGCAGCACAAAATATGCTGCAAAACTTTTTCTTCAGTGAAGACCGCTACAGCTTGTCTCAGGTTGGTCGACTCAAAATCAATGAGAAGCTAGGACTAGAAGAGCCCCTTGATAAGGTAGTTCTGACTCACCGGGATATTCTGGAATCGGTGAAGTATCTGTTGCTACTCCGTGAAGGTAATGCTTACACTTTTATTGATGATATCGATCATCTTGGCAATCGTCGAGTTCGCAGTGTCGGAGAATTGCTGGAAACCCAGTTCCGGATTGGACTGATCCGGATGGAGCGAACGATCAAGGAGCGAATGTCTCTGCAGGATGCCGAGACGATGATGTTGCACGATATCGTCAACGCTAAGCCAGTTGCTGGGGCAATTCATGAATTCTTTGGTAGCAGTCAGCTATCGCAGTTCATGGACCAAACCAATCCTCTGTCAGAAATCACGCACAAGCGTCGACTCAGCGCATTGGGTCCAGGTGGTTTGACCCGTGAGCGCGCCGGTTTCGACGTGCGTGACGTACACTCCTCCCACTACGGGCGGATCTGCCCGATCGAAACACCGGAAGGACCAAACATTGGATTGATTGCATCTCTGGCTACCTATGCTCAAGTCAACTCTTACGGATTCCTCGAAACTCCTTATCGCAAAGTAGAGCAGGGCAAGATTACTGATAGTATTGAATACCTCTCAGCAACTGAGGAAGATCGCTATAAGATTGCCCAAGCAAATGCTGTGATTGATGAAGGGGGTAACTTGGCCAATGACTTTGTTACTGCCAGGGTGGGAAGTGAATTCAGCATGGTGCCAAAAGACCAGATTGACTACATCGATGTGTCACCGATCCAGCTTGTATCAGTAGCAGCTTCGCTAATTCCATTCCTCGAGCACGATGATGCTAATCGAGCCTTGATGGGTTCCAACATGCAGCGTCAGGGAGTGCCGCTGGTAAAGCCTCAGGCTCCACTGGTTGGAACAGGTATGGAACATCAAGGAGCATTGGACTCGGGAACCTGTACCATCGCTAGACGAACTGGTGTCGTCGATAGTAGTGATGCTTCCCGCATTGTGATCCAAGCAGATGTGGACCTGTCAAGTGTCGACACCATCGTGCCAAATAATGTCGACATCTATCATTTGATCAAATACCGACGTAGTAATCAAAACACCTGCATCAATCAGCGCCCACTTGTCAAGAAGGGTGACTATGTGAAAGTGGGTGACATCATTGCTGACGGAGCTTCTACAGAGAATGGTGAGTTGGCACTGGGACAGAACATCCGAATCGCTTTCATGCCTTGGAATGGCTACAACTTTGAGGATTCCATTACTGTCTCACGGCGCTTATTGCATGAGGACGTTTACACGTCTGTGCATATTGATGTTCTCGATACCGTTGCCCGCGATACGAAACTCGGTAAGGAAGAGATCACACGTGATATCCCTAACGTAAGTGAAGAGGCGCTGAGAAACCTGGATGAGAGTGGAATTATTCGAATTGGCACTTACGTCCGTCCGGGAGATATTCTAGTTGGCAAGGTCACCCCGAAAGGAGAAACTCAGCTCAATCCCGAAGAAAAACTGCTTCGAGCGATTTTTGGTGAGAAAGCAGGTGATGTCCGAGACACCTCCTTGCGTGTATCACAGAGTATGGAGGGTGTCGTCACCGACGTGATTGTTTTCAACCGCGAGGGGGTAGAGCGAGATGAACGGACTCGTCAGATCGAAAAGGACATGCTGCGCCGCTATGAGAAGGATCATCAGGATGAGGTTCGCATTATCCGCAAGAACCTGCTGGATCGAGTCTGCTCAATTGCCAGCGGGCAAGCTCTTGGAGAAGATCTGCGTAACATGCAGGGTGATGTGTTGGTTCCTGCGGGAACAGAACTGACTCGTGAAGCGATTGAGAAAGTTCCCTTTATGCGTGGGGCTATTGATGAGATGCAGATGGAAGACACCTTGACCAACAACAAGGTTCAGACGCTGATCCACAATGCGTTGCAGCAGAAAGAAATGATGGACAACGTCTTTGAGGATCGTTGTGAAAAGTTGTCCAAGGGTGATGATCTGCCTCCGGGTGTGATTCGGATGGTCAAGGTCTACATTGCCACCAAGCGCAAGCTCTCTGTCGGTGACAAGATGGCTGGTCGTCACGGA
>MDTD01157823.1_pt1 | contig 11634 bp, 10 predicted proteins | sample 811221 | NCBI WGS metagenome assembly MDTD01 (sample SAMN05326646, study PRJNA326480) | marine metagenome | isolation source: seawater | place: Pacific Ocean: South West | collected 2011
CGGCGGGTTGCGAAAGCACCCACATGGGCGTGTAGATCAGTTGGAAGATCGCTACCTTGGCATGGTAGAGGCCCCGAGTTCAAATCTCGGCACGTCCACCATTGACGATTCCATTGAGATTCTTCTGAGTCAATGGTAGCCGTGCTGCCACGAACTTTGGATGCTTAATTACAATAAGTTTGCTGGCTCGGCACGTCCACGACTTTCTAATAATCTCAGCATTAACATGTAATAGTTACCTTTGAAAGGAGACAAGCAGGCCATTAATTATGCAAGGGAGATTTTTGATTGCGACTCTATTTGTCGCATTTATTTTTCTTGCAGGATGTGTTCAACCCGAAGAAGCAAGTTGGGGAGCAGAAGGAGATTACGTCGTAAATGCTGACTGGACTGTTATTGAAGTTGAAAATAAGGTGGATTATTACAACGATGCAGAGGCAATTAGTTGGTCGGTAGAATCAGATTCGGAAATTGAGGCGATCAACGATGCAGGTGGAAACGTTGTAGGTGTACTCTTTGATTTGAATTATCCTAGTGAGGATGAAACACCAAATTTTGGATGTTTAGGAATTGAAAATAATGTGGAAGATACTATCATCGGGGAGGTATCAAAAGGTCAATGGAATTCAGATGGTTCAGGAAACAACCCAGGGAGTCATGCAGTAAATCTCACATGGCACAACAACTCTTTGCTGAGCGGAGATGTTATTTCTGGGTTATCTGAAAAAGAAATCTATAATCAGCTAGCATTTGGGGAAGACGCACTTGGTATCTATGACCTTACAATAACCGTTGAAGCAGAGGCATTCGAAGGAGTAAATTGTCAACACACGGATAATGGAGAAGAAGTAGAATCCACTGTTAGTTTGCTAGTTATTGATTTCGAAATTTTATCCAATGGTGAATCAGTTCCACCAATAAACGGAAATGACGTTACTGCTTTAGGAGCAGGAGACGGAGAAATTTCCCTCATATTCTTCTCTCCATGGTTTATTGCAATCTTCCTTTTAGTTGGCTATATTTCCACCAGAAAAGAGCGGTTTCAACTCGATATGGTTCTTGAAGACGATGACTCGGAAGAGATCTCCTTAGGATTTATCGAAGAATCTGAAGGAGAACAGCAGAATGTATTGCCCTTAGATGGAGCAGGAAACTCGTTAGAAGAGAGTTACAAATCAAGAGTTCTTACTCTGTGTGCTCTCTATGTTGCACAAGGAATTCCTTGGGGATTCATGACTGTCACTTTTGTCACTTATCTCGCCTTGGAAGGAGTCGGGGCTGGAAAATTAGCATTATTGCTAACGCTAGGAACCTTACCTTGGTCATTGAAATTCCTCTGGGGACCAGTCATTGACAGGTACCAATACAGGGAAATGGGAAGAAGAAGACCATGGATTCTTGCTGCTCAAACAGGGATGATCTTATTCCTTTCAGCAATACTATTAGTTCCAGACCCTGCATCAAATGTAATGCTTGTATCGATTATGTTTTGCGTCTACAACATCTTCACTTCCCTGCAAGATGTGAGTACAGATGCACTGGCTGTAGACATTCTTAGACCAAGTGAAATCGAGCAAGTTAATTCTTACATGTTTACCTCAAAATCCATCGGAGGAATAATTGGTGGTGCAGGCATTGGTTCGGTAATCAATATTCTAGGGATTAAAGGTTCAATCGTTCTTCAAATTCCTATCTTAATCGCAATTATGCTGGTACCAATTTTCATGACTGAACGCCCAGGAGAGAAACGATTCCCATGGAGCGAAAGTACAGGAATTGAGATTCCAGGGGCAAATGAAACCCAAGACTTCAAAGAGATAATCGGCAAAATCAAGACTGCATTCACAATTAGAGCTGCTCAATTAGGAATCTTGCTCAGCCTTACTGTTTCCCTTTCCTTTTTCTTGATACCTGTTTTACCTCTACTATTTGTCCGAGAACTTGGATGGACTGAGGAATTATTCAATCAAACCAAAGGTGGTGTGATTTTGATTATCACAATGCTAGGCTACCTAGTTGGAGGTCAATTAGGAAAAAGACTGGGTGGTAAGGCTACAATAATCTACGCGGCTGTTGGAACTGCGATTACCACCACAATCTGGGGAATGACCGAGGGATTATGGAGCAGTGGAGCATTCATGATGACCATTTGGTCTATCCGTACATTTGGCTGGGCAGTTGTTATGATCAACATTTACTCACTGATGATGAAGGTGACTTGGGGAGAAGTTGGTGGAACTCAGTTCACAGGTTACATGGCAATGATGAACTTAAGTGCAATAATTGGATACCAATTAGCTGAACCAATAGCATCGAGATTTGACTATCCTACACTATTTGTAATCGCAGCCGTACTGGAAACCCTTGTAGTATTGGCAGTTCTTTTCATCGACCCATCTCAGACAAGAAGAGAATTAAGTTCTACATGATTAATTATAACAAAGCGTTAAATCGGATTGGTGTGAGTTCCACATCGATCTAGGATGAACACTGAGCCCGAATCTGCCTCGATAAGCGATAGTGTGGTTACAGGTGACCTCCATCAGGGTAATGTCATTCACAATCACTATCACATCCATAATCACAGTAAAAACTCAAATCAAGGTTTAGATAAATCCCAAGAAATAACAAGTTCAGTATCAACAAGAAACGAGAATATCGTTCCACATAACAAAACAATTCCAATGAAAAAGAACGTCTTCATTGCTTACGTCTTATGGCTAGTGGCAGGGATTTTTGGCGCCCACAGATTTTACCTCGGTAAGACAAAATCTGGCATAGCATTTGTTTTCACTTTCGGTTTTTTTGGAATTGGATGGCTGATTGATGCGGGTTTAATTCCAAACTTAGTTCATGAAGTTAATATTCCTCTGTACCAGATGGAGAGACAAAGTTACAGCAACAACTCCCTTGGTGTAATTTGAATATAACCTACTAGTTGGGATTGACATGGCTCAAAGATATCTTGTGGAGTGCTTCTTCGTAGGTGCTCTCCAAATGCGATGTTCAATCGTTACAGATATCAAAAGTGGAGATTGTATAATTATCGACGGTGGCTCTGAGGCCGAGAAATTAATTCAACACATAAACGGGCAAGGCTCTCATATTCCAGATAATTCCAATGGACTGGTCATGGAAAAACCAAGAAAAGTCGTGGCTTTAGTAAATACTCATGCACATTTTGACCATTCAGGTGAAATACCAATTTTGAAAGAATGCTTTGGAGTTGAGTGGTGGTTACATCAAGATGACTTTTTCCTTCAATCTCTGGCTCAAAATAGCGCAATGCGGTGGGGATTTAGAATTCCTGAGCCGGCAGTTGCTGACCATAAATTAGAGCATGAATCAGAATATGATTTTGGTTCTATTTCCTTGAAGGTCACTCATACTCCTGGGCATACACTCGGTGGATGTTGCTTGCAAATAACTGATGACGATGGTGATTCGCACCTATTCGTAGGAGACACACTTTTCGCTGGTTCGGTTGGTAGAACTGATTTGCCAAATTCAGGAGGAGACTTTGAGTTGCTATCTAGAATGATAAAAACTAGGTTATGGCCAATGGATGATGATGTCATCGTATATCCTGGGCATGGTCCACTAACAACAATTGGACATGAAAGAAGGACTAACCCGTTTGTAGGAGATTCTACCGGCGATTCTGGTATATTCACGAGGGGTCGTTATTCCTGAATCAGAACATTTCTGAGAAAGTAGATTGCAGTACTGGCAAAGCATCTTCCCATGATGCTACAATTCCGTAATCAGCATATTGGAAGATAGGTGCGTCAGCGTCTTTGTTGATTGCCACGATATACTTGCTCGATCTCATTCCGGCTAAGTGTTGAATAGCACCTGAAATTCCAACTGCGATGTACAAGTTAGGATTGACTGTCTTTCCAGTTTGTCCAACTTGCATACTGTGTGGAATGTCATCCCATGTATCAACAGCAGCACGACTTGCACCAACTGCTGCACCGATTGTGTCAGCAATTACTTCCAGGTGCTTGAAGTTGTCAGGAGAGCCCATTCCACGTCCACCGGAAATGATGATGTTTGCTTCTGCAACATCTAGCCTTTCGCTTGCTCTGCCAATCAGTTCTTTGATTGCGCTCTTGACGTTGCCAGTTGCATCGACAACACTCATAGAAGCATCTCCGTCTGAAGGACTTGGAGAGAATACGTTAGCACGGACAGATATCACTGCTGTTGTCGATATTGCCACGGTTTGGAATGCTTTTCCAGAATAAATCGGACTGGTCAGGTTATTTCCTGAAATTTCTACAACATCTTGGACTACTGATATTCCTCTCTTACTTGCTAGTCTGGCTGCAAGGTCTTTTGATTGCGCTGATGCAAGGAATACCAAATTACCTGCTGGAGAAACTGCATCGATTGCTTCTGCCCAACCTGATGCGTCGTAGTTTGCGAATACTGAACTTTTTGCCGCTACTACTCTTGAAACATTCGAATATGCTGAAGCAGCATCTGCGACGCTTGCATCGGTACAAGGTACAACAACAACGACATCTCCTCCAAGAGCAGATGCTGCTGTTACCAGTTCAGCTGTTGCTGGGTTTAATTTGCCGTTTGTGATTTCTGCGATTACTGTAACTTCTGACATTTTTTCACCTCATAGTACGTTTGCTTCATCTCGAAGCAGTTTTGCTACTTCCGCAGCAGATTGTCCACCTTCGTAAGTCTTGCCTGCCGGCTTAGCAGGTGGAGGAGTTTGAGACACTAAAGTAACAGTTGATGCTGGAGCACTTGCTTCTCTGACATCCACTTGTGCCTTCTTAGCCATCATTATTCCACGGACATTGGGTTTTCTTGGCTTCAAATCTCCCTTGTCACAAGAGATGATAGCAGGTAGGGATACATTGACTACAGCATTTCCTCCATCGGCAGGAGCTGTAACAGTCAATCCATCTCCAAAGCTTGCAGAAACAATGTTACTTACGCTAGCCCATCCTAGTTTTTCTGCAACACCAGGTCCAGTAGAACCGCTTCCGAGGTCTGCACTTGATTTTCCGCAATAAACAACATCTGCTCCGAGTTCTGAAAGAACGCCGGAAAGAACTGACTGGAATGAATTTGAATCTAATGTTTCAAAACCATCTCCCCAGACTCTGACGATATTATCTACGCCCATTGCCTTTGCATCTTTCAGAATCTTATCTGCACCAGATCCACCAACAGTTAGCGCAGTGACTGTTCCACCTGAGGATTCTTTGTGTTGAAGTGCGGTCTCGATTGCAAATTCATCATATGGAGATGTTACCATCTTTACCGCAGACAAATCTACCGACTCACCGTTGAAGACAATCTTTGCATTCGTATCAGGAACTTGCTTTACTAGTACTACAATATTAGTCATGTTCAGACCTCGCCTTAGTTCAGGCAGTCCAAGCCAATTGAAATTGATTGATGAACCTTGCTAAGTGACAAAACTACACCAAAATGTGAATTTGGCAAGTTGGCATTCTCGATTTTGAAATCATATTGATAGAAATGTTATCAAACCTCTGGTCGCACCGTCGATTTCCATGCCGTCAAGAACTCGTACAACAGGACCATCAAGGTCGCTTATTGAACTAATGAATGCTTACGGAAAATATTTTGAAACCGAATTTAAAAGCCACTTTGCAAGCCTACCAGAGGAGTTAAACGAATCTAGAGATGCTGTCCTCTCCGTGCCAATGAGATATTCTGATTTGGTAAAATATGACCCTATTGCTGAAAGTTTTGAAAATGTCCTGAGCTCTATTGAAGTTGCTAATACAGTCCTAAACGACAGAAGCAGAGAACTCAATCCTGTAGAATATAGATTAAGGCCAAGACTTGTAGATTTGCCCGAATCGCGACAAAGAACTCTGGAGTCTCTTAGAATGAGAGACAGGGGTAAATTCTTCTCGTTTGAGTGCATGGTAAGTGATGTACAAATTGTCATGGGTTACATCAAGACTGCAGCATATCATTGCAAAGATTGCGGAGTAGATGTGAAAGTGCCGCAAAAGATTGCTAGACAGAGAAAAAAGCCAAGATTCTGCAAGTCATGTTTTGATATTGCCATAGAAAAAGATGGCACTCCTCCTCCAGTACCTCCAGGTTGGTTAGAACTCGATGTTGAAGAATGTGAATATGAGGACATTCAATATCTAAAACTAACAAACTGGGTGCCAAGACCTGAAAAGCCAGCACCTGATCCAATCACTCATATCAATGCAGTAATGGATGATGAATTAGTATCAACTTTGAAAGAGGGACAGTTTGTAAAAGTCAATGCTATTGTTGAAATTGACCATTTACCAGGAAGAGATTATGTCAAAGATACTAGAAGAGTATTAGTCTTGAGGATATTAAGCGTGGAAGAAATCCAAGGATTAGAGTATTCCACCAGAGAAGAGATGGCTGAGAAATTCCGAATGCTCGAGGCTGAAGATGAAGATGATTATTGACTCATCAAATCAGTAACTGCATCAAGCAACTCAGGATTTTGCTCAAAGTGGTCACTCACTTCTGCAAGCCCTGAAGCTATTCCATCAGCAACTCCGAATTTAGCGTCCAAGGGATGAAGAGTACCTTCCTTTACTGCTGACTTGAAATCCTCCAAACTCTCCCACGTCGAAGGCTCTCCAAATTTAGGGTTAGGAGTAACTACAACTTTACCAAATTCAGGCAGAATAATGTCTTGGATTAGCTCATAAATTGGTGAATTATCATCTTCTGGATCAAGGTATGCTTTCCTCATTTTTTTCTTGATTCGCTCTACTGGATCATGTAAAAGTAAGGCAGAATTGGGGTCTGATTTACTCATCTTGTGATCAAATGACTCCATTCTTGCACCACTTGATTTCAGTGAAGAGATAATAGGAGTATGTAGGCAAGTAGCTTTCTTCCATTTCCACTTCTCTGCTACGTCTCTCATGTACATGTGAGCCTTTCTCTGGTCCATACCACCAATTGCTACATCGATGTCCAATTCGAAAATATCTGCTGCTTGCATCGCAGGGTAATAGAATCTTGAAAGGTCGTTATCTGATGAGGATTCATCCCTACCCATAATGGTGAATGTCTTCCTAACTCTTGCAAGAGTGACGCCTTTGGAGCATCTTAGAACTCTTGCCCAGTAATCTCCATCCTCCATCAACTTACTTGCCCAGAGAAATCTAACTTGACCTGGCCCCTCGCCCACTTCAGGATTTCCTAATAGAGCAAGAAATGTTTCTTCCATGTATTTTGCAGTGACTTGGATCGCTTCCATGTTTCCGCCAAACTTGTCGTTAACCCATGCGTGCCAGTCTGCTAGGAATATCAGGACGTTAGTCTTCGCTTCAAGCATTCTTTTCAGTTGGAGCGAAATTACCTTCCATCCAATGTGGGCTTTTCCAGATGGTTCAAAACCAACATAACAACGAATTACACCATCTCCTGCCATGCTAGTATTGTCTTTTAGGCAATCAATCAGATGGTCAATTCCAACTGCTTCCTGAACGTTTCCAACCATGAGTGCTAGCCTTTGTTTGGATGGTTCATCCAAATCATCAATTTGAGGAAATCTCTCCCTGTATTGAGAAATTACGCTCTCACAATCCATCAATACCACTCACAGCATGTCGTTCAATTTCTTGACCTTTCCTTCGCTTGGTATCTCTCCACGCTCTAGAAGCTGCTCAAGCTCTGCAATCATTTCCAGAATCTTTTCTTTCCCTGCAGAATCAATTTTCGTTGTCATCTCCAATGTCTTGTGAGCTAGCCTTATGGTGGATTTAGCCTTTGATACTCTCTTTGTATCTTCTTTTGCCTTGTCCCCTCTCTGCTTTGCACTGTAACCTGTTGCTTGGTCTAGGAATGAAGACCATCGCTTTCTAGATTCCATTGCGACCTCAGGTCCGGCTGTATCTAAGAATTCAGCCAAATCTGAGCCTTTTAATTGTTGAACTTCTACTGCAAGTTTACCATCTTCATAAGAACCTACGATTGAAGTCATCATACCAAATGAAGAACTGAATTTCCCTTCAGCATCCGCATTTGCACCATCAAAAACCTCGGCTGCTAATTTACACAACCCTGAATTTCCGCCGATTGATTTCTCTACTCCACGCTTTACCGCAAATCTCTCCATGTAACCGCGAAATCATTCTGCTCATTAACCCTAACCATTTATTCGCAGGAATTTTCTCAAAATGTACTTACTAATTTCGCATCAGGCAATATTTAGAACAGATAGACACTGGAGCAACCATGTCAAACAAGTCAATTGCAACATTGATGCTTGTTGTGATAATCATCCCTCTAATTTCTGGAGTTGTTGCAGAGGAACCTGAAATTGTTTCCACAGTGAGTTTAACCAATCACGGAGGAATTGATGACATCGATTTGGGAATTAGAGCCGCAGAATTATCTCCAAATGGCAATGTTGTGATTTTGGTAGGTACAGACGGTTACGCACATCTAATTGATGCAAATGAACCTCAAAATAGAGATCTTGACATCGGGTTAAATAGTGGCAGAACGGCTGATTTCAACGACATTGCATGGCATCCTCAAGGACAAACTGCACTGCTTGGAGGAGATCAAGGAATGATTTTGCGTTATGCAACTTCAGATTATTCTATAACGAATGTGAATAATTCAGGGACCCTTATCGGAGAGAATATTACTTCTATAGACTGGCGCTCAGGGGGAGATTTTGCATACATAGGTAGCGAAAGTGGAAAACTCTGGAGATTCCAAGAAGGGACTGGATTTATTGAACTGCCACAAACTCAATTTTCTACAGTAACCGATATCGAATGTCATCCAAGCAACAACATATGCTTGGTTACAACTCTTGACAAAGGAATAGGAATTATTGACAGAGACCATACTTTGACTTGGCTAGGAGGGACAACAACTGGCACTTGGGTCGCCGTTGACTGTTCAGATGCAACCTTGAATGAATGCATAGCTTTTGGATCGGGTTTATCATCGCTTTTAATCGAAGTTAATGCAGTTGATGCCTCAGCATCTTCCGTTGGCATAACAAAACAATTTGGTGCAACAACTGGTGACGTTATAGGATCATCCACAGGATTAGATGGAACTTCCATAATTCACCTTGCTCCATTTGGTACGATTCGTCACATAATGGACCAAGATCAAGCATATGGAATGATAGTAACGGAAGACGCTGCCGCTAATAACCCAGACATTGCCGGAAGAAACATCGTAGTTGCTTGGGAAAATGAATACAAAAATGGCTTCATATTAACTTCATTTGGGGAAGTTGTCGAGTTCCAACCGATAGAAGAAGTCGTAGAGAATAGTCTCCTTCTTTCCGTTCTGATGGGAGCGATTATCATCGCTGTACCAGGGTCAATTTTGGGACTGATTTTCATGAACTCTTCCTACCTTCAAAGGAAGTACAAAGAGTGGCGTACTAAATCAAAATGAAGTATTTCTTTCTCCAAAGATTACAACACATTCATGAACGGGCTATAGCAGGGGCTTTCATGGAGAAGTTTGAGGGACTCGACTTTTACGATATAGAAAGCCTCCTAACAGAAGAAGAAATCATGATTCGTGACATGGTTAGAGACTATGTTGACGAAGAAGTCATTCCACATATCGAGAAAGCATGTGAAGACGGTGTATTTCTAGACAAATGGCGACAAGACCTTGGAGAAATGGGAGTTCTAGGAGCCCCACTGAAAGGATACGGATGCCCTGGACTTTCTTATGTTGCATATGGACTAATCTGCCAAGAATTAGAAAGAGGAGACTCTGGTTTGAGATCATTTGCTAGCGTTCAAGGATCTCTTGCTATGTACCCAATTTGGGATTTTGGCAGTGAAGAGCAAAAGAATCACTACTTGCCAAAGATGGCTTCCGGAGAATGGGTCGGCTGCTTTGGATTAACAGAACCAGATTACGGATCCAATCCTGGAGGCATGGTTACAAAAGCCGAAGACATGGGAGACCACTATCTTCTAAACGGTGCAAAAATGTGGATTACAAACGGAACTATTGCCGATGTTGCAGTAGTTTGGGCAAAATTAGATGGCGTAATCAAAGGATTCATCGTCGAAAAGGGGGATGAAGGATTTACCGCACCAGAGATGAAGGGTAAGCACTCACTGAAAGCAAGCGTCACCAGCGAACTTGTATTCCAAGACTGTAAAATTCCAAAGGACAGAATTCTACCTGGGGTAAAGGGTCTAAGAGGACCATTCTCATGTTTGAACAATGCTAGATACGGTATTTCATGGGGAGCGCTTGGTGCTGCAATGGCTTGTTTCCACTCTGCAAAAACTTACACCCTTTCTAGAATTCAATTCGACCACCCAATTGCGTCCTACCAGTTGATTCAAAACAAGTTGGCTTGGATGCTTAGAGAGATCACTAAGGGACAACTTTTGGCATATCATCTTGGAAAGAAGAAAGACGATGGCACGTGGTTCAATGAGCAAATTTCGCTTGCAAAGATGAACAACGTTGACATTGCATTGGAAATTGCTAGAATGTCCAGAGACATGCATGGAGCAAATGGTGTTCTAGACGAGTACCCAGTAATGAGACACATGGCTAATCTCGAGTCAGTGAAGACTTACGAAGGCACCCACGACATTCACAACCTGATTCTAGGAAGATACATTACTGGAATTCAGGCATTCACAAGAGAAGCCTAAAACCCGCTATATTCGGCATCAGGTTTTTACGACTTCTGAAATGTAAAAACCCTGTGAAACTAATCCTGTTAATAGGTTTGATTTTGTTTTTTGAAGGTACTAGAGCCTATCTTTTTGCCCTTTCGGAATGCAAAGAGGAAGGTATTTCTTTAGGTGAGTGGCTAGACAAGCAGAAAGAACTCAGAAACAAAAGAATTGCCCGTTTCAAGAAATGGTTCCTCCCTTCGAAAAGCGAGAAGATTAGACCTTAGGCAAGATACCTAGTTTTGCAAGTCCACCCCAAACAGGATCTAAGAATCCTGGCAGGAATCTATGCCTTAGATAGACGGTCGCTGCTAGTGAAATCTTCTGAGCCTTGCTCAATTTTACTCTTTGAGTGAAAACGTCACCTTGAGCCTTCTCAATCTTCCTTAGAATCTTGTCATAGAAAGCAATCATCGCTGCTGGAGAATACCTAACATTCCGAGGTAATAGAGGCAGTAGCATTCTTGCTTCTTTTAGATATGTTCTCGCCCTTTTTGCGTAATGATGGCAATATGGCTCCCAGTGTTTGTTAAGTACGACTTTTCCATCATGAAGTTCTAACTCCGTCATATCGTTGTTCTCAAGCTCATCAAGAGGCAAGTATACTCTATCTCTTTGGATATCTTCACCGACGTCACGTAGGACATTGGTTAGTTGCATGAATATTCCCCATGACTCTGCATATTTTTGGGCATTTTCGTCTTCATATCCATATATTTCTATGCACATCAAACCAACTACTGAAGCAACCCTGTAGCAGTAAACGTACAATTCATCAAATGTTCGATATCTGTTGTGATAGAGGTCATCCTCCATTCCCGAGATTAGGTCTCCGAAAACGGACCTTGGGATGTTATACTTCTCCACTGAATCCTTCAGGGCAAGGAAAACCGGGTCGGTTGAATAAACGTCAGAATAGCAGGTGGAAAGTTTCTTTCTA
>MDTD01046921.1_pt1 | contig 11633 bp, 11 predicted proteins | sample 811221 | NCBI WGS metagenome assembly MDTD01 (sample SAMN05326646, study PRJNA326480) | marine metagenome | isolation source: seawater | place: Pacific Ocean: South West | collected 2011
CTTCAACTAGGACTGGGGCGTCTTCGCCATCTTCCTCGTCGTCGTTGCCTTCAACTTCGACTGGGGCGTCTTCGCCAGCCTCATCGTCGTTCTCTTCATTCTCATCATCTCCAAAGCCTAAATCCGGTAAATTGAAGTCGAAGTCAGGGATTTGAGGATCGTCGGGTAGTTCTGGGATGAAATCGAAATTAAAGCCAGGCCCATCCTCGTTTTCTTCATTCTCATCATCTCCGAAGTCAGGCAAATCTGGAACGCAGATTAGAAATGATTGATGGTAGACCAATCCGCCAAATCCTCCGTCTTCAGTTATGTTTATAACTTGAATAGTCGCGAAAAACGCATCAAGTAAGAATTGACCACCAGATGCTGACTCAGCTTCGACCTCTTCTTCGATTACAAACTCTGGCATTCCCTCAATAAGGTCTCCAGTGTCTTCGTAAAATCCGTTGAATACGCCAATCCCGTAGGTTTCATCCCAGCTATCGTTATTAGCGATCGACATGGTAAATCCTGGAGTGTCAGGACCCCAAAGGTCACATGTTCCTTCTACAGAAATAACGGGGTCAGTGTTCACTGGATCCGCTGATGCTGTTGACATGAATAGCACGGTCAGGCCAAGTCCAAGTATCGCTGCGAATGCACCAAACCGACTTGCCCAACTTTTTTGTGATTTTTGTGTGTTTTGTTTCATTTTTGCCTCCTCGGCTGTTGTTGTTACATGAGGTAGACGGCTTATGACCCACTTTCTTACACCCCCAGAAAATATTTTTAAGAAAAAGGTAAGAATGCAACAAAATGCATTACTTCAAGGTATTTTTTGAGACTTCAAGGAATAAAATTCCTTTTTCCATAAGGAGAATTTCCTAAATGACGTCCAGTATCTGCTGGTAGAATACAAACATATACAGATTCCTACCTTGGAGAGAAAAATGGCAGCTCAGCCAGACGATGACAAAATTATTTCAGCTTTAAATTCGATTCTTGAAGCTGAACTTTCAGGAGTTGTTCGCTATACCCATTACTCGCTTATGATTTCAGGACCTAATCGAATTCCACTTGTGGACTTTATGAAAGGACAAGCAACAGAATCTCTGCTCCACGCACAGGAAGTAGGGGAGATTCTCACCGGATTTGGCGGACACCCCTCAACGACGATTGCAGCTATTGAGGAAACACACCAACATTCCATCCATAATATTTTGACCGAAAGTCTGGTGCATGAGCAAGAAACAGTGATTTTATATCAGAAACTTCTTGAAACTGTCGAAGGATCATCAGTGTTTTTGGAAGAATTCGCCCGGACAATGATTGCTACTGAAGAACAACATCAGCTTGAGTTAAGAAAAATGCTTCGCGATTACGCTGGAGAAGATAGCTAACCTCCAGCTTGTACATTTTTAGCAACAAGCAGATAGCTTCCCTCGCTTCTATTTAGTGTTCGAAGACAACAGTTCGATCGCCAAGTAGAAATGCACGACCGCTCGCGTGTGCCTTTACTGCTCGAGAAAGAACACGTCGTTCGATCTCACGCCCCTTTTGTTCCATTGACTCAGGACTATCGTTATGGGTAACGCGAGCAATGTCTTGAGCTAGGATCGGCCCTTCGTCTAACTCAGGGGTGACATAATGAGCTGTTGCTCCAATGAGCTTAACCCCCCGGTCCCAGGCTTGATGATAGGGTCTTGCGCCCCTAAAACTAGGAAGAAACGAGTGATGAATATTAATAATCCGTCCCTTCAGCTGGTGGCAGAGGTCTTCGCTGAGGATTTGCATATACCTAGCTAGCACAATGAAATCGATCTCGTAATGGTCGACGAGCGAGAGAAGATTTTGCTCAGCTTCCTGTCGTGTTTCTGGTGTAATTGGAATATGTTGAAACACTGCTCCATTGTCATCAGCATGATCTTTTAAATCTTCATGGTTTGAAACGACAATGGGTATTTCAATTGGAAGTTCTCCGGTTCGTTTTTTATAGAAAAGATCAAGTAAGCAATGGTCGTATTGCGAAACCATGATTAGAACCTTTGGAAGATTATCTTCCTCTCGCAACGTGAAATCAGCAGAAAATTCGCTAGCTACTTCTCCGATAGCTGATTTTATTTTATCTAGGTCAACATCATCGATCTCGAAGCAAGTGCGCATACAGAAAGTATCAGATTTCATTTCGGTACATTGAGCGTTTTCGAGAATGTTACCGCCGATTTTAAATAACCTATGGCTGACGGTAGCAAGAATTCCTTTTTGGTCTGGGCAGGACAAGGTTAGGATATAGCGGTTCATATTTCGGTAGGCCTTTGTGAATTGTGTAGCGCGCTCGGAGGGACTCGAACCCCCAACCGTCTGATCCGAAGTCAGATGCTCTATCCAATTGAGCCACGAGCGCAATATATAAAAAATAGAAGCAATCTTCTCCAAACCCTCAACTTCTACAATATTTTTACTGAAAAACTAAATGTTAAGGTAGCCTTACAAAAAACATATAGGCTCCTATAGGGAGCTGGAGAGACCATGTGGCATAACAGATATGATACTTATGAACCCCGAGAGGACTACTACCTCTATCGATGGCTACTTCCAGTTTTCCTATTTATTTTAGGGGTCTCCTTCTCAGCGTGTTCAGGTTCAAATGAAAGGTCTTCTCAACAGGTTGAATCAGAAACCTCTTCTGCTGAGATACCAGTAGCCTCTACTCCCGAACAGGTCGAAGTAGAAGTTGTGTATGAAAAAGAACCAGTTTTGCCGCTATCACTCGTGGATCATTTAGGAAATGAATCGACTGTTACGTCCATAGAAAGAATTATTCCTCTCGATGGTTCTGTCGCTGAAGTCGTCTTTGCTCTTGATTTGGGAGATAATGTCGTGGCAACTGACTTATCGGCTACTTGGCCTCCCGAAGCTGATGAGCTGCCAGAAATCGGGTATCAACGGTCTCTCGCCGCAGAAACGATAGCTACTTTCACGCCCACGATTTTGATAGGAACTGAAATTGCTGGTCCGCCTCAAGCTATTGAAGATCTTCGAACACTTGGGTATCCCGTTGTCATTGTTCCAAATGAAGCTACTCCAGAGGGGCCAGGTGAAAAGATCCGAGCTGTAGCTGCTGCTCTTGGAGTTCCCAATCGCGGTGAGTTATTGGCTTCAGATTTAGATCAACAAATAAAAGCGCTAAGTAAATCAGCTTCTGACAATCAAAAGCCGGTTGTTGCTGCCCTGTATATTCGCGGTCAGGGAACGCAACTTGTTTTGGGAAAGAATTCTGCGACCTATTGGCTCATTGAAGCCGCAGGTGGAAGAAATGTTGCGGATATTTTAGATATTGATGATTACGTTCCTATCACGGCCGAATCCTTACTTGTAGCATCGCCTGATGCAATTGTAGTTCCATCTGCCGGTCTGGAATCTGTTGGAGGTATCGACGGGTTACTCGAGGTTGGGAGCATTTCTCAAACTCCAGCTGGGACTAATAGAGCGATATTCTCGTATGACGATCAATTGCTTCTAGGAAATGGTCCACGTGTAGGAAGCCTTCTACAGCGTTTCGTTAATGATCTTCAAAGCGTGCAGATCGCGCGTGGTGAATGACTTTTGAAAGGAAATATTAAGTATGAGTATCGTCAGAATTAATGCGATCACTGTCCCCGATGGGGCAGAAGAGGAGTTACAGCGACGGTTTGAAAATCGAATTGGAGAAGTTGAAACAATGGAAGGCTTTGAAAGTTTTGAACTCCTCCGTCCATCTGAAGATGGCAACACATGGTATGTCTACACACGATGGGAATCGGAAGAGGCGTTCCTTGCCTGGGTGCATTCACCCTCTTTTGCACGAGGCCATGCAGAGGCAAGCGCACAACCTGTAGCACATGGTGCAGAATTACTGTCGTTCGATATTGTTCTTTCTGCAAGCTCATCTTCAAAAGAAGATGATGCATGAAAAGATACGAATTACTTGATTCAGTTATCTCCATAATTCTGGTTTCAGCTAGTAATTACAGGTCCTTTACGGGATTGCTGGTGCTGAACATACTTCAAGAATGATCACAGCTTCGGTTGTCCTTCTCGCCGTAACGTCTGCGCCGATAATGGCTGGCGTTGTTGCAAAACAACGACGTACGCAAAGCGGATCAATCATAGGTAGTCACCTGATTGGCTTGCCATGTGCACTGTTCGCCATGGCAATAGTAGTTTTTCTGAGCTTACGTTATGGATCTTTAGAAGTCTCATGGCTAACCGCCTGGGAAGCTATTTTTGATTATGACTCTTCCGATCAAAAGCAGGTAGTAGTTCGGGAACTTCGGGTACCAAGAATGTTTCTAGGATTAGCCGCCGGATCTAGTTTGGCGGTTGCTGGAGCGTTAGTTCAAGGCGTAACTCGAAACCCTTTAGCGGGGCCAGGAATTCTTGGCATCAATCAGGGAGCTGCTTTTGCAGTTGTAACAGCGATTTTTGTGGCAGATATCGTTTCTCCTGCCGGTTACGTATGGTTCGCTTTCATAGGCGCAACTGTGGCAGCTTTTCTTGTCTACACTGTGGCTCATTTTGGATCAGGCGGCCCGACTCCTATCAAACTTGTTCTTTCGGGTGTAATCGTTATGGCACTTCTTGGCTCATGGACGAGTGCGTTACTATTACTGGACTTGGAAACACTTGATGAAGCTCGTTTTTGGTTGGCTGGGTCAATATCTGGAAGAAGTACAGAAGAATTACGATTTCTTTTCCCATTCATTATTGTGGCTCTCATTGTTGGAGTCCTCATGGGAAAGCAAGTAAATGTTCTTAATCTTGGGGAGGATATGGCGGCATCTATGGGGCAACGAACCAACCAAGTTCGGGTTCTCGCGGGGTTAATTGTTATCATTTTATCTGGTTCGGCAGTAGCGATAGCTGGACCTATCGCCTTTATTGGTTTAGCTGTTCCCCATATGGTCCGGTCTCTTGTTGGGCCAGATTACAGATGGATCCTTCTGTATTGTGTAATTCTTGGCCCATGTCTCCTTCTCGGCTCTGACATTGTTGGCCGCCTCATTGTTCGACCTACTGAACTTCAAGTGGGTATTGTAACTGCAGCAGTTGGGGCGCCATTTCTTATCTATCTTGTGAGATTTACCAAAATAAGTGAGATATAGCGTGGCACAACTGATTTCCTTTATCGTTCCTTCTGCTATGGCCTCTCTGTATGTATTTTGTGGGTTGATTACCTCTACTTTTCTCCTGATAGGAGCGAGACGTCTAGATGGCAAAGAAATAATCTTTCGGCGCGGGATTGTTTCTTCTCTGTTGCAGAAGAGAATCTTGATCTTAAGTGCAGGAGCTGCAATCGGGATTTTAGCGCTTGGACTTATTGGGCTAATCGTCGGCGATTATCCTATCCCTGCTTGGAAGGCCATCACTACAGCCTTTTGGGATCGAAATACTGAGTATGACTTTGTTATTAACACATTGCGATTTCCTCGAATAACTGTGGCAGTTCTGGCAGGAATCTGCTTTGCAACATCGGGGGCGATTTTTCAATCTTTGATCAATAACCCTCTCGTATCACCTGACATTATTGGCGTGAATAATGGTGCCGCCGTCTGCGCTGTCATCTTATTAGCCACAGGAGGAACTGTGACGTACCTTCCTCTCGCAGCTTTCATCGGTGCAGTCTTAGCTTCGGCAATCGTTTACGTTCTGTCTTGGAAGCGCGGAGTTTCTGGTTCTCGGCTGGTTCTAGTGGGGATAGGGTTCAATGCCTTACTTGGATCTGTCATTACTTTTATTCAGGTTCGCTACCCAATTGAACGAGTCATGGCTGCTGCTCGATGGCAAGCCGGCAGCCTCTTTGGCTCTTCTTGGGAAGATGCCCGAACGCTCTCAATAGGGTTGGCCATACTATTACCCTCAGCTTTTTTTCTAATTCACCGCCTTAGGCTTTTACAACTAGGAGATGAGGCGTCAGTGGCTCTTGGCCTATCCGTTGAACGAGACCGTTTTGCTCTATTAACAGTTGGAGCTTCTCTTGCTGCTATTGCTGTCGCAGTTATAGGTCCTTTAGGATTCGTGGCCTTATTGGTCCCTCAGATAGCAAGAACAGTAGTCGGCACGTTAACAGCCGGATCTTTACTTTTCACTGGATTACTCGGCGGCGTTTTTCTTCTCGGTGCAGACATAGTTGCCCAGCGTCTCTTTGCCCCAGTTACCCTTCCAGCAGGAATCGTGACAGCTGCGATAGGAGCCCCATACTTTTTACTAATACTTGTGAGGTATAACCGTGAAACATAACAATGAGTCCCCTAGCGAACTATCTGGAATAGAGTTGCGGCTTTCTTACCAAGGACCGCCAGTAATAGAGGGTTTAACGATCGATCTTCCAATTGGCCAGATCACAGTTATCGTCGGACCAAATGGGTGTGGAAAATCCACTCTCCTTCGGGCATTTGCTAGAGTTCTCACCCCAGATAGTGGAAAGGTTATTTTAAATGGTGAAGCAATCCAAAGTATGCCTACTCGATATGTCGCTCGGCTACTTGGGCTTCTTCCACAAAACCAACGCACTCCTGACTCAATTGTCGTTAAGGATCTCATACGAAGGGGTCGCTATCCTCATCAACGTCTTTTCGACCAGTGGTCAAAAAAGGATGAAGAAGCAGTTAATAAAGCTCTTCACATTACAGGGCTCGAGAACTACAGCGAACGTCGCGTGGATGAACTGTCGGGAGGTCAACGGCAGCGCGTCTGGATTGCAATGGTACTAGCCCAAGACACGCCTATCATGCTCCTTGATGAACCAACAACTCACCTTGACATAGCCCATCAAATAGAAATTCTTGAGCTTCTTCACAGATTAAGTACCGATGAAAAAAGAACCATTGTTATGGTCCTCCACGATATTAATCTCGCAGCTCGTTACGCCGCGAACTTAATTGCTATGCGCGAAGGGTCCGTAATTTATTCAGGTAGGCCAGAAGAGATCGTTTCACCTGAGATGGTTCAAAATGTTTTCGACTTGCGAACAGTTGTTATTAGCGACCCTATAACGAGTTCTCCCCTTGTCATCCCGCATCCAACACGGGAACTCTAAATAAGAAGTTTTCCAGAGTAGCCAGAACTGCCAGATGAGATGTAAAGTGATTTAAATTGGGAGGGGATAAATGACCGACACAGCAGAATCAACCGCAACTGATTTTTTCGATCCTTCCATTCGCACTCCTGAAATGGAGATGGCTGAACGAGGAGCTGATGTTCCAGCAGCAGCTGACCTCGAAATTGATGAAATAAATCCAACGAACCCTCATTTATTTAGAGAGGACCGTTGGCAAGAACACTTTGCCCGACTTAGAGCTGAAGACCCCGTGCATTTCAATGAACTTGAGACATCAGGCCGTTACTGGTCAGTTACCAAATACGATGACGTTCGAGCTGTTGATGGTGATTGGGAAACGTATTCTTCAGCAAAAGGAATCACCCTTGGCCTGAAAGAAGTCGCCGAGTCCGAAGAAATGGAACAACCTGGGATACAGACCTTCATAGCGATGGACCCCCCAAAGCACACAGAACAGCGCAAGACAGTTCGAAGCGTGTCAGCTCCAAGCAATCTACGAAACATAGAACCGATGATCCGTGAACGCACAGCTGAACTGCTTGATTCCTTACCCGAAGGGGAAACATTTGACTGGGTTGACACCGTATCAATTGAACTCACAACCCTCATGCTGGCGACCCTGTTCGATTTTCCGATGGATGATCGACGCAAGTTAACCCGCTGGTCAGATATTGTTTTCGCTATCCCAGGTCCTGGCGGGGTAGTAGAAACCCAGCAGCAAAAGATTGATGAACTTTTGGAATGCGTTGACTACTTTGGGGGATTATTCGAGGAGCGCCGAGAGAATCCCGGATTTGACCTTGTCTCAATGCTAGCCAACGGCGACGCTACAAAAGATATTCCCATGGTGGAACAGTTAGGAAATCTTCTTCTCCTCATCGTTGGTGGTAACGACACGACCCGAAACACTATGACCGGAAGCGTGTATGGCCTCAACAAATTCCCTGACCAATATGACAAATTGCTTGCAAACCCTGACCTGATCTCGAACTTCGTCCAAGAGGTTATACGGTGGCAAACACCACTGGCATATATGCGGCGGACCGCCAACCGTGACACTGAACTGGGTGGGAAACAAATCAAGAAAAACGACCAGGTACTCATGTGGTATGTTTCAGCAAATCAAGACGAAGATGTCTTTGATAATGCCCACGTTTTAGATATCGAACGCCATAACGCTGATCGGCAGCTTTCATTCGGATATGGCATCCATTTCTGTATGGGTAGCCGAGTCGCTGAATTACAGCTTCGAATTCTTTGGGAGGAGATTCTCCAACGTTTCTCTCGTATCGAAATACAGGATGAACCAGAACGGGTCTTCTCCAGCTTCGTTCACGGCTATTCAAATCTCCCGGTTACGGTCACTCGCCGTTAACAAAACACACTTGAATGAGTAGGCGTTATTTCGCCCAGGTATCTGGTGAAATTGCATAAAGAAAGCCCTGTAGAGGCTGATTTTTTTCTCGCCTATCACTGTTACGGCGAGCTATTTCCATCAGTTCTTCGATAGCTTTACGTCCACCATATTCAGCGGAAGAGAACCCTCCATGCTCATCAAAGAGTTGGGTTCGGAATGCACGTGCCGTTTGGGCATCCCAGAAGGAAACGTTCATTTCCGTATCTCCCTGAAATGAGGAAAAAACAAGGTTTGTTGAACCTATAGTTGCCCAAGCGTCATCAATGATCGCTGTTTTTGAGTGAACGTATATTTCTTCATACCCCCATGTCCTAAGGGCCGCAGGAGCAGCAAGGCAAAAGTTCGGGTATTTTCCGCATTTAGCTAAAGCTTCATATGCTGCCGCTATACCTGGATGGGCTCGGGCAGCTGACAATTCTGGCATAGGGTCAGCGGGGACTAAAGCGAGCACCGGCACTCTTCTTTCAAGTGCGCCGTGGATCACGTCGAGGCAGGCTCTACTTAAGAAAACCTGATTTTCGATATAGATATATTCCTCAGCTGCTTCGAAAGCTTCAAGATACTGCTGTCGTACACTATTTTCCCCATCAGGAATCTCGGAATACAAGTTCGGAAGAATACTCCGAGTTATCTGAGCTTTTACGTTTCCGGCTGCAGCAGCAGCACCATCTACTTCGGGCAAGTCTGTGGTTCCGGTCTCTGGCCAGCTTCCATACTCTTTGTCCTGTTCTGATGCATTGTTCCACCGCATAACAAAATTCTGGTGAACGTCACTCGTGATAGGTCCTTGTATTAGGCAGTGCACATCATGAATATTTGAGTATCTTTCGTTACGCTCCCCAAACGTTGGCTCTTCATGAGTCGAAGTCGCCATTGATCCCTGAGTGATATTGATTCCACCAACAAAAGCGGTTTCATTTGGAGTTCCAGCATCGATAATCCAAACTTTCTGATGCTGGCAGTTCATCCCAACCGCATCCCACCGTGCCTGCCACCGTGAATCTCTGATGGAAAGCATTTGTGTGGTTTCCGCATCTGCACATAACGTATCCTCGGCATCAGCTGAAGGGCCTTCAGGGTGCCAGAAGAGGACTCGTACGTCGAGCCCCTGAGATACAGCACCATCAAGAAGATCAAAAAAGGTCCCCCTCCCTTTCGGGAACGATGCTTCTGGTTCGAGAAAAGCAACACACACCCATACAGATGATGCTGCTGATTCAACTGTTGAAGCGATACGGTCGAACGCTGTACCACCGTCAACCAGTGGGGTTATAGCGTTTCCCTCTTTTGGTGCGAAAAACGCTGAGTCCGGAATTGGAATCACCATATGTAGACGTTATCGAATGTGAAGCTGTTTTATAGGATTCGCGCGCTCGGAGGGACTCGAACCTTAAGCTTCTGTTCCATAGGATCTTTCGTAGATTATTAAGAAATTAAAATAGACACTTGAAAAATAATCGAATTAAATTGACGAAGGGGATTTTCTGAACGCAAGGGGCACGTGATCAAACCATGTCTATAAAAGAGAAGAAACTTCTAGATGCTGTAAAGTCTCTTGATTCTGTAGTCATTGCTTTCTCCGGTGGAGTTGATTCATCGCTAGTTGCGAAAGCAGCTAGCAGGGCTCTGCCGAAAACTAAAGTATTGTTGGTTACTGCTGACTCACAATCTCTAGGAAGTGGTGAATTAGAGAAATGTGAAGAATTGTCGAATGAATGGGACCTTGACTGGATACCGGTTAAAACGGATGAATTTAAGAATAGTCAATATCTCGCTAATCAATCTGATAGATGCTGGTGGTGCAAAAGTGCATTGATGGACCAGTTGGAACCAATAGCGGCTAAACGAGGTGCGAATATCGTATTGGGTGTTAATCAGGACGACCTCGGAGACCACAGACCAGGGCAAGAAGCGGCTAAAAGTCGAGGGGCAAGATTCCCTTTGGTTGAAGCAGGCCTTACAAAACAAGATGTAAGAGAACTCGCCAAAGAATGGAAGCTTTCCGTTTGGGACAGACCGTCTATGCCTTGTTTATCTTCAAGGATCCCATATGAAACGAAAATTACTGTCCAGCTGCTGTCACGCGTTGATCGAGCTGAAAATATTTTGCGATCAATTGGCGTTAGTGATGTTCGAGTTCGAGATTACCAAGACACTGCACGAATTGAAGTCCGTCAAGAAGATTTACCCACTGTATTGAACAGATCTGCTGAAGTAAATAAGCAAATTTCTGACCTAGGTTACAGATATGTCACTGTGGATCTCGGTTGTCTTCGCTCAGGGAACCTTAATCAAGCTCTCGAATTATGAATAGCGAAGAAATCCGTTTAGATACCGATCGCACGAGAAGGATCAATATGCCTGAGGCCATCTATTGTGAAGGAAAAACAACCGAGCAATGTGTCCGTGCAGTCAGTGAGATGTTACACAACGAGAACTTTACCGATGCGGTTATCGCAACGCGTGCCAACCAAGAGCAAGTTGCTGCTCTATCAGAATTAGGTCCAACTACAGCACTCGGTTCTACTCTTTCTTGGAGGCATCGCCCAGCTCAAAATTTCACCGTCGGTATCGTCTCGGCAGGCACCTCAGATCTACCGGTTGCGAATGAATGTAAGGTAACTCTCGAAGCTCTCGGACATTCGACATTTACTGTCACCGATGTAGGTGTGTCAGGACTTCATCGCCTAACTGAAGCTCTTCCTGAAATCATCGAAGCGGATATTGTGATTGCGATCGCAGGTATGGAAGGGTCAATGCCTACGGTATTAGCTGGCCTAGTCCCTCATCCAGTCATCGCTGTTCCCACATCAAGCGGATATGGTTCTTCACTTGAAGGCATTACAGCGTTCTTATCGATGACAGCGTCTTGTGCACAAGGGGTAGCGGTTGTTGGAATCGATAATGGCTTTGGGGCCGCTTGTGCTGCTCACAGGGCCAGTCAGCTGAATAAATCGGACGATTCATGAGCTTCTCTTTATGGATAGACCCTTCATTTGGAGCTTCGGGCGACATGCTTTTAGGAGCATTCGCCGAAATGGTTAGTGACTCTGAACAAGCTCTCGTTCCACTCCAAGATCTTGGTTTAGAAGATTGGAAAATAGCTTTTACCAAAACAATTAGAAATGGATTGAATGC
>MDTD01023819.1_pt1 | contig 11631 bp, 11 predicted proteins | sample 811221 | NCBI WGS metagenome assembly MDTD01 (sample SAMN05326646, study PRJNA326480) | marine metagenome | isolation source: seawater | place: Pacific Ocean: South West | collected 2011
CATGTGTTAAGCATGCCGCCAGCGTTCGTTCTGAGCCAGGATCAAACTCTCAAGTTTGAATTGCCATTAAATGGCAAGTTTGAACCCAACACAAACATGTAACGTCTGTTACTAGAATGTGTTGGAGTGAATTATCACCACCTACACATCCCTTAATAATTCAATTTTCAAATAGCATATATACCAAAATTTTATTTGAAAAAATTGGTAAAATTGTTATAAGCATTATAATATAAATGGTCAATCACTTTTTAACAAATACTCTAAGAAGTGCAAAGATTTTAAAGTAATTAAGAAGAAACTTTTATGTTCAACATCTTCAAGAAAAAAATCAATGTATTAATTTTGTTGATTTTCTTGTATCTTTCCTTAAGTAACATCTCAGAATTTGGAAATTATACTGAAAAAATATCAAGTTCAGATGAAAAATTCAATATAACTTATTTTGACGAAAAATCATCAATTATTGATCAGGAATTAAATGAATTATTAGATAATTCCCAAAGAAACGAATTAGTAAAAAAAGAAATTATAAATAAAAATAGTGGTGAAAATTTAGATTTTGCTGAATACACTTATGAATCTATAATTTCTGATGTAGTAATTGATGATAATGACATTAACCTTTCTCTTGTTCCTGTATATGCTACTATGCTGTTTTCTGGAATACCAGTTCCAGAATCAAAACCCATTCCAGAGGAAACTCTGTATGAAAAGTCTGTCATTTTAAGTGTAAAAACTAAAAAATCTCTTAGTGAAAACTTAAAAAAGTTTTTAAATAAAAGTGAAGCAGAAGAAACATTCAAACAAATATCTCAAAAAATTGATTATAAAACAAAAGAAAACCTTAAATTTTTTTTAGATTCTGATGATAATGTTATAGAAATTAGTTCATTTGTGGATGGAATGCGTCAACTAAACTTAAGAAGAAATTATAACGATAATTTTGTTTTCTTTTACGTAAAAGCCCCAACAGAGACAAAAGTAATAAGAAATAGATTAAGAGTAAAAAATAGTGTTAACGCAACACTGAAAACAGCAAAAATTCCAAATTTAATTGTTGACGAATTTATTACTCAATTAAGTTTTAATGTTGACTTTCAGAGGGATGTAAAAAAGGGTGACTTGATAGAAATATTATATGAGGGTAATTTTACAAGTAGTAATAATTTGGTTGGAGAACCAAAGCTTTTATACGGTTTAATGTTGTTGACGGATCATAAGTTCGAGATGTTTAGGTATAAACTAAGCAATGAAAAAACTGACTATTTTGATGCAAATGGAAAGAGTATTAGAAAATATTTAATGAGAACACCTCTTAAAGGAGCAAGATTATCTTCAAAGTTTGGGATGAGGAAACATCCAATTTTAGGATATAGCAAAATGCATAGAGGAGTTGATTTTTCAGCAAAAAGAGGAACACCTATTATGGCTGCTGGTGATGGTAGAATTACATTTGCAGGAAGAAATGGTTCATTTGGAAGATTTATTGAAATTAAACATTACAATAATTTTAGTACTAGGTATGCCCACTTATACAAATTTTCAAAAGGAATTAAAAAAGGAAAAATTGTAAAACAAGGTGACATAATCGGATATGTTGGTACATCAGGGAGAAGTACAGGGCCACATTTACATTATGAAGTAAAACACAAAAATAGGACCATTAACCCTATGAAGTTAAAATTAGAATCAAGCTTAAATGTTGACGAACTTGAGATGCCTAATTTTTATGCCAGTATTTCGTTGACAAGAGAAAGATTTTTGGCAACTCGATTACAAGAGACCGATACTGCAAAATTCAAATTTAGAAATTAGTTCTTCTTTTCACCTAAAGAAAACTCAAATGGTTTTAAGGCTTCTATACCATCACTAGTGAAATTTTTGTCTTTTTCTTTGATAGATTGTGATTCAAATTTAGAATCTAAGGTTTCTTTTGTTCTTTCTTTTTTTGCATGAATAGCCCTTTCTGTTCTTGAGGGTCTATCATCTTTTTTATTTTCTTCACCATTCTTATTCACAGAGTTATTTTTTGCATCGTGAGTATTTTTTTTATCCCCCACTTGATTAATAAGTCTTTGATAATGTTCAGCGTATTGATAGTAATTTTCAGCAACAACTCTATCACCGTTAGAATTAGCATCCTGAGCCATTGTAATATATTTCTCTAAAACTTTTGACAAACTTCCCCTGGGACGATTAGGGTTATTTGTCAGATCAAGCTTTTGTGATCTAAACGATCCCGAACGTCTTTGGTTTGAATGTGGTCTTCTTTTATTTGATCTTTTTCTTTCTATCAATTTCTCTAAATACTTATTACTAAAATTAAATGAGTTCAATGACTCTTAAAGGAATGAATAACATTAACATATCAAAATTATTTATCAAATTTATTTTTTAAAAACGATCACCCTATCTTTATTGAGAAGATCCTTCTTTGTAAATACTTTCACCAGACCCTGCCTCTCAAAAATAGATTGTAATGCCTCAGATTGATTAAATCCAATTTCTAAACACACCATACCACCAACATTTAAGTATTTCCAGATGTCTTTTGAAATATTTTTATAACATTCAAGACCATTTTTACCACCGTCTAAAGAAATTAAAGGATCGTATTTCTTTACCTCATCATCTAAAAAATTAATTTCGTCTGAATCTAAATATGGCGGATTTGAAATTATAAGGTCAAATTTTTTTTCTACATTTGAAAACCAATTGCTCTTTTTTATTTCTAAACTGTTGGCTAAATCATATTTATTTAGATTTTTCTTAGCAAGATTAATTGCACGATCAGAAATATCCACACCTAAACCAGTTAAAAACTTATTCTTTGATTCTAAAAAAACTGAAATTATCAAACATCCACTTCCAACACCTAATTCTAAAATTTTTAATGATTTTTTTGAAGAATTTTCAATTATTCTTTTAACAACCGATACTAGAGTCTCACTTTCAGGTCTAGGGTCTAAAACATATTTACTAATAAAAAAATTTCTTGAGTAGAATTCTCTTTTACCATTAATTCTTGAAATTGGTTTAAGCAAAGTTCTTTGATAAACTCTTCTTAAGTATTTCTTTATCTCTTTTTTGTTTAGTTCAATTGAATCATTATAAAATATTTCAAGAAAATTTTTTTTTAATGTTTGTGAAAGTATTAATATAGATTCGTATCTTGGATTTTTTATTTTCTTTTTCTTTAATAATTCTGTACAGTAATTAATTAAATGTTTTTTAGAATAAGTCATCTTAGTTATGAAGATAATTTTTTTAGGTTGTTGTCTGTAATTAAAGCAGTGATAACTTCATCTAAACCCTCTCCATTCAGAATCTGATCTAATTTGTAAAGCGTTAAAGAAATTCTATGATCTGTGACTCTTCCTTGAGGAAAGTTATAAGTTCGAATTCGTTCAGACCTATCACCTGAGCCGACTTGATTTTTTCTATCGAGTGCTCTTTGTTCATCTTTTTTTTCCTTTTCAATTTCATAAATCCTAGATCTTAAAACTGTTAAAGCTTTAGATTTATTTTTATGCTGAGATTTTTCGTCCTGACATTGAGCCACAACTCCAGTTGGGATATGTGTAATTCTTACTGCACTATCAGTGGTATTTACCGATTGACCTCCAGGTCCGCTAGATCTAAAAATATCAACTCTTAGGTCTTTTTCTTCAATATGAATTTCTAAATCAGATACTTCAGGCAATACGGCAACTGTAGCAGCTGATGTGTGTATTCTTCCTCCTGACTCGGTTTCAGGTACTCTTTGAACCCTATGAGTTCCAGATTCAAATTTTAATTTCCCAAATACATCTTTTCCTGAAATGTTAATTATTACCTCTTTGACACCATCGTGATCAGTGGCACTCATATCCATAATCTCGCTCTTCCATTTATGAATTTCTGAATATTTTACATACATTCTCAATAGATCAGATGCAAATAACGCTGCTTCCTCTCCACCTGTTCCAGCTCTTATTTCAATTATTACATTTTTTTCATCTTCAGGATCTTTAGGAATTAATAAAAGTTTCAATTCATCTTCAATACTTAAAATTTGGTCATTAAGCTTTTCTTTTTCATTAACTGCTTCATCTCTTATTTCCACATCATCAGAAATTAAAAGTTCACTAAGATCTTCTAATTCTCTTCTTAATTTCATTAAAAAATTGATTTTCTCAGCAACGGGTTTTAGTTGTGCAAATTCCTTAGATAAAGATTCATATTCTTTAAAATTTTCACTAGAAACCTTGGATAATTTTTCTTGTATATTAGAAAAATTCTCCAAAACCTCATTTAATTTTTGTTCATTCATATTTTTATTTTTTAAAAAAATCTAAAAACTTTAAAATTACTTTTTTTTCTTCATTTGTTAAATTTTCATTAAAATATAACCTTAAGTATTTTTCAAACATTGAGACTTGGGAAGAATTTAAATTCATTTTTTTTGTAAAACTTGATAAATAGTTGTTTATTTCCTCATCAAATGAATCTTCGTCAAAACTTTCTTTTCCTGTAATTTCTAGATTATTTTTTTCACGAGAGAAATATTGCTCTAAATCATTTAAATCAAATAAAAAACAATTATTTATTTTTGTTATATCTTGTTCAACATTACCTGGAATTCCACAATCAACAAAAAATATTGGCTTTTGTTTTCTCTTTTCTAATATTTTACTTACAACATCATAACTTATTAATTTTAAGTCAGATTCAAATCCAATTAATATAACTTCATAATTACTTAAGAAATTAGCAAGAGAATCCAAATTTTTAGGTTTCTTTGATTTAAAATCTAAATACTCAAAGATTGATTTATTATTCTTTTCACATTTCAATTTAGACTTTTCATCTAAATTTGCTCCAATACTGAATGGTAGTTTTGAATCGCCAATTATAATTATTTTTACTAGATTTAAATCACCAAAAATTATTTTAGAAATTTCAATTGCTGCTATAGCAATTTGATTAGGTTTAGAGGAAAAAATTTCTTTTCTATCTAACACAATTTTTAGTTTGTTATAAGTTTATTTAAAAGGAAGTCATTGATGTTTTCAAAATGAAAATTCTCCTGTTGACCAGTCGAAAAATCTTTCCAAACTAACATTTTTCTCCCCCATTCTTCTTCTCCGAATAAAATACAACCTCTTGATCCGATTTTATTAGCTTTGTTAAGCTTCTTTTTTAAATTTCCAGTACTTAAAAAATTTATAGAAAATCTATCTTGAATTTCCAAATTTTGAATAATGTTTATAACTTCTGCATTATTTTCATTATTCAGACTAAAAAAACAAATAATAATTTTTTTAACATTCTCTTCTGGTAAATTTAATATTATTCTTTCTATACCCGCAGCCCAACCAACACCACTAATATCATTTCCTCCTAATGATTTTACTAAACCATCATATCTTCCACCAGCCAAAACGGCATTCTGACTTTTTTCATCCTTAGTAACATATTCGAATGCAGTATGATTATAATAGTCTAATCCTCTAACTAAATTTGGATTAATATTAAAATCAATTTTCAATTTTTTTAAATGATCTAATAAACTTTCAAAGAAATTAGAAGACTCTTCATCAAGTGAATCAATTATACTTGGAACAAGTTTCAAAATTTTTCTATCTGAAGGATCTTTTGAATCAAGAATTCTTAGAGGGTTTTCCTTAAATCTTTTTTGGCTAAGGTCTGAGAGGTTTTTAAGGTTATCACTTAAAAACTCTTGTAAAATTTTTATATATTTTTTTCTTGAATTTAAGTTTCCCAATGAATTTATTTGAAGTTTTAATTTTTTTTTTATACCTAAAAAATTTATTAATTTTTCAGCTACAAGAATTACTTCCGTATCATATAAAAAATTTACTTCACCAAAATATTCAATTCCAATTTGATGAAACTGCCTAAACCTTCCTTTTTGTGGTCTTTCTCTTCTAAACATTGGTCCAGAATAATAAAATTTTTTTGAACCCTCTTCCTGTAAAGAATTTGAGATTAATGCTCTTGCGACTGCCGCAGTTCCCTCTGGTCTGAGTACGATTGAGTCTCCACCTTTATCAATAAAGCTGTACATTTCTTTTGAAATAATATCAGAGGTTAAACCAAGTGATTTTATAAAAGTTGAAGAGTGTTCAATAATTGGTGTTGAAATTTTTTGATAAAAAAAGAAATTACAAATCTTCTCAAAACAATCTATTACTTTGTCATGATAAATAATATCTTTACCAAATAGGTCTTTGGTTCCTTTAATTTTGGGTATTAACTTTTGCAATTTATATTCTAACTTTTTTTATTAAGTAATTCGGTCTGTTTTTTTTCACACAATTCAACTAAATGATCAATCATGTTACCATCACGTAGAACATGATGCTTTTCTCCATTTAGATAAATTTGATGCCCACTTTTACCGCCAGTTAATCCTATATTTGTCTCTTTAGCTTCTCCAGGGCCGTTAACAACGCAGCCTATAACTGAAAGAGTCATAGGTGCCGTTATGTGCTCAAGTCTTTTTTCTAATTCCTGAACATTTTTAACAACATCAAAATTTTGTCTCGCACAGGACGGACAGGAAATTACGTTTACACCCCTGTGACGCAAATTTAATGACTTTAAAATATTAAATCCAACTTTTATTTCTTCAACTGGGTCAGCAGATAAAGATACTCTTATTGTATCTCCAATACCGGCCCATAAAAGAGATCCCAAACCAATTGATGATTTAATTGTTCCTGGTATCATACCTCCAGCCTCAGTTATTCCTAAATGAATTGGATAGTTACATGCATCTGAAACCCCATAATATGCAGCTACTGCTAAAAAAACATCTGATGCTTTACAGCTGATTTTAAAATCAAAAAAATCATTATCCTCAAGAATTTTAATATGCTTTAGAGCTGATTCAACCATTGCATCGGGACAAGGTTCCCCGTATTTTTCTAATAATTCTTTTTCAAGGCTTCCTGCATTAACTCCTATTCTCATTGAACAATTATTATCTTTTGCAGCTTTAATTACTTCTTTAACTCTATCCTCACTTCCTATATTTCCAGGATTTATTCTCAAACAAGAAGCTCCAGATTCTGCAGCCTCTATGGCTCTTTTATAATGAAAATGAATATCTGCAATTAGAGGTACATTAATTTCTTTTGTAATCTCTTTTAGCGCAAAAGCCGATTCTTGGTCTGGGCAAGAAACTCTTACTAAATCTGCTCCAACATTTTGCAAATCCAAGATTTGGTTTATAGTTTCTTTAATATCTGTTGTTAAAGTATTTGTCATTGACTGAACGGAAATTGGCGCATCCCCTCCTATGCCAACTTCTCCTACTTTAATTTTCCTGGTTTTTTTTCTACTTATATCTCGCCAAGGCCTAATGCTCATAACTTATCACTTATCACTACTCACTTATTACTTATCACTTTAATATCATTTAAGTCTTTTTTATGAATAATTTGTATATTTTCTTTAATAATTTTACAATTAAGATCTACTTTTCAAACAAAATAATTTTATTAAGTTAGTGTATTTTCTTCATAAAAAAAATTCAACAATTTCATAAATTTTGTAATTTGTTCTTTATATTTAGAATTGGTAAATCAAAAAGCTCCCTGTTCTAGAAAAATATTATAAGAATGAAAATTAAAATTAGAGATGTAAGTGCAAAAACTAAGATGTCATTAGGTAATTTCTCTGGAAAAAATTTAGCTGCTTTTTCTACTTTTTTAATACCTAGAGACTCTAAGTCCTTAAATTCATTAGAAAGATCTATATCCAGAAATTTAGCATATGATTTAATAAAAGCATCAACAGGAGTATAATTTGGAAACTTATGAATTTCACCTTCTTCTATCCAGGATAAATATTGTGAACTTAAATTTAATTTTTTTGAAATAGTATTAATTTTTCTTCTAGAGCTTTTTCTTCCAATTTGGATTTTTGAACCAATATTTCTATAAATCTCTTTCTCTTTAATAGATTCTGATATCATAATTTCTCTTTCTCGGTCAAAATTTGTGAATTTGCTTGGGCAACCAATTCACTAAAAATCTCCTTCACACTTTGGATTTTTTTTACCATACTAACGCTCTGCCCTGCCATTAGAGAGCCATTTTCAACGTCACCATCAATTACCGCATTTTTCAATGAACCTGCCCAAAAATGTTCTATTTTCAATTGAGCTTCCTTCAATGAAATTTTATTTTTATCTAACAAATCAATTATTTTTTTTTGTTCATCAATAAAATCTTTTGTGGCATTATTTTGAATAGCTCTTACAGGAATTATTGGAAATCTATCATCTAACTTAACAGAAACTTGGGCATTTCTAGCCTCCGAATTTATAAAAACTTCTTTAAAATTTCTATGAGCAATTGATTCTTTTGAACAAACAAATCTTGTTCCCATTTGGCAACCAGAGGCTCCTAATTGAAGAAATTTTAAAAAAATCTCACCTCTTGCTATTCCACCAGCTACAAAAATTGGTACCTCTGACACCTGGGGAATAATTTCTTGTACAAGAACATTTATTGAGACTGGACCAACATGTCCGCCTGCTTCACTACCTTCTAAAACTAGTGCATCAATTCCATAAGCAATCATTTTTTTTGCAATTGATAATGTTGTTGCAAAACAAACTACTTTAATTTTATTAGACTTCAATACTTCTATTTGACTTTTTTTAGGGAAACCTCCTGCAAAAACAACTAAATCAACATTGTTTTTAATACAGCAAGAAATTAATTCGTTAATGTCTGGATGAAGTAAGATTAAATTAACACCAAAAGGTTTTTCGGTTTTTTTTTTTGTTTCTCTTATTTCGTTTTCTAATTGATCACCATTCATTGCCCCGCAAGCCAATACACCAAACCCACCAGCATTAGAAATTGCTGAGACAAGATTTCTCTCTGAAAGCCATGTCATTGCCCCACCCAAGATTGGATATTGAACTCCTAAAAACTTCGAACCTTTATTGAATAAACTTAATAATTCTGAATTCATATTTTCTTTTTAAAAGATTTATTATCTATCAAGAGAATAAGCTTTATGCAAGGCTTCAAGTGCAGTTTTCTTTTTATGAACTGAAATTAGAACACTAATCTTTATTTCAGAAGTTGAGATAACTTGAATATTAATATTTTTTTTCGCAAGAGTTTCAAACATAGTCTGAGCAACTCCAACATTACTCTTCATACCTACTCCAACAATTGAAACTTTACAAATTTTCTTATCAAGATGAATATTTTTAAATTTAACACTTGATTTTTTCAATTTTTGGACAGCATTTTCACAATCCTCCAATGGAACAGTGAAAGTAATACTGGCAAATTTACCATCATCAGTCACATTCTGAACAATCATATCTACATTAATTTTAGCATTTGCTAAAAAACTAAATATTTTGGCAGCAATACCAGGTTTGTCTGGGATACCTTTAAGAGTGATCTTTGCGTCACTTTCTGAAGAAGCTATACCTGTAACAACTTCTTCTTCTAATTTTTGTTCTTCTTTAACCACAAAAGTACCTTGTTTTTTTTTAAAAGAACTTCTCACATGAACTGTAATACCATATTTCATTGCTAATTCAACTGATCTTGGATGAAGAACCTTTGAACCAAGTGAGGCCATTTCTAAAATTTCTTCGTAAGTTATAAATGATATTTTTTTTGCGTTCTTTACAATTTTTGGATCCGCTGTAAAGATCCCATCAACATCTGTATATATCTCACATTCATTTAATCCAATTGAAACTGCGACAGCTACAGCACTTGTGTCTGATCCCCCCCTGCCAAGAGTAGTAATATAATTACTATCATCAACTCCCTGAAAACCTGCAATAATTAAAACATCAAAAATTCTTAATTGCCTTTCTAAAAAATTAGAATTGATAGATGTAATTCTTGCTCTACTAAAATTAGAGTCTGTCTTTATTGGTATTTGCCAACCAAGAATAGACCTAGCGTTTATCTTTTTTTTTTTTAAGAAACTACAGACAATTGATGAGGAATATTGTTCACCAATTGAAATTATTGAATCATATTCTGGAGTTTGAACATTTTTGCTGACTAAATTAAATTCAGAGACCAATTTATTAGTTACACCACTCATTGCTGATACGACAACAATTATCTTTTTTTTTTTTTTTACCAATGTTTTAATTAGGTCTGTTATTTTGTCAATTCTTTCATGATTAGCTACAGAAGTTCCACCAAATTTTAATACAGAGATTGACATATTTTTTTCCTATGAATTAATTAGGTTAAAATATAATAAAATCTAAAGATATTAAAATGAAAAACAAAAAAATTAATCAGAAAAAATTAAAAAAAACCGATATTTTTGACAAGCTTTCAAATGAATGGTGGGATTTAAATGGGGCATTCAAAGCACTTCATTCTTATAATTTTGTAAGAATTGATTATGTCAAAAATATTATTTTTTCACAGTTTGGAAAATCTTATAAAAATTTAAATCTTTTAGATGTTGGTTGCGGTGGTGGAATTCTTTGCGAACCACTTTCAAGAATAGGGTTTAAAGTAATAGGCATTGATGAAAATCAAAAAGCAATAGAAGTTGCAGTTAATCATTCAAAAGATAGCAATTTAAAAATTAATTATATAAATTCAAGTGTTGAAAAACATAAATTTAAGGAAAAATTCAATATTATTACATGTATGGAAGTTATAGAGCATGTAGAAAATTTAGAAAATTTTATTATTAGCTTAAAAAAAAACCTCAAGCCTGGAGGAATAATTATTGGATCTACCATTAACAAATCTTTGAGCTCATACATTTTTGCAAAATTCTTCGCAGAGAATATACTAAAAATAGTTCCACAAGGAACACACCAATGGAAAATGTTTATCAAAACTAATTATTTAAAAAAAGAATTATTTTCAAACGGCTTTTCAAAAGTAAATTTTCAAGGAGTAATTTATAATCCTTTAATTAATAAATGGAAATTAATTAACAGCTGTAAAGTAAACTATATGTTTGCTGCTTTTTTATAATATAACTAGCTGTTAATATTTAGTTGTTGATGGAATTTTCTTTCTTACCTCAGAAACTAAACTAACATCAATTTTTTCAAATATAATTGAATTTTCTTCTTTGGCCTCTTTTAGAATCTCACCCCATGGATTAACTATCATAGAATGACCAAATGTTCTTCTGCCATTTTTATGGTATCCAAGCTGAGCTGGTGCAAAAACAAAGCATCCATTTTCAATTGCCCTCGCCCTGATTAGAGAATGCCAATGAGCCTTTCCAGTTGTATAAGTAAATGCTGCGGGTACAGAAACAAAATCGGCACCTCTTGATGCTAGTTTTTTGTATAGATTTGGAAATCTAATATCATAGCAAATGCTCATACCAAGTTTTCCCCATGGAAGATCAGCTATCTTAAGGTATCTCCCTGCATTATAATTTTTTGACTCTAAATACTTTTCATTTTTATTGAGAACAACATCAAATAAATTTATTTTATCATAAAAAGAAATTATTCGCCCCGAAGATGAGATCAATAACGACCTATTTAAAAATTTATTATTTTTACTTTTTGCAGGTAAAGAGCCAATTAGAATAAAAGTTCTATTTTTATGGGCTTGATCGGATATAAATTTTAGGAATTTGTCA
>MDTD01053250.1_pt1 | contig 11631 bp, 9 predicted proteins | sample 811221 | NCBI WGS metagenome assembly MDTD01 (sample SAMN05326646, study PRJNA326480) | marine metagenome | isolation source: seawater | place: Pacific Ocean: South West | collected 2011
CCGCACGGTCAGCGGCTGCCCGCGCCGGTAGCAGAAGAACGCCAGGCACAGCCCGACCAGGGTATACACGCCCCAGCCGGACAATCCCCAGTGCAGGAAGGTGAGATCGATCGCGCGGCGGGCCGCCGCGGGCGTGGCGCCTTCCACGAGCGGCGGCGCCAGGAAGTGGCTGAGCGGCTCGGCGACGCAGAAGAACAGCAGGTCGATGCCGATGCCGGCGGCGAACAGCATCGCCGCCCAGGTGAGCAGGGGGTACTCGGGCCGGGCGTCCGGCGGGCCCAGGCGCAGGCGCCCCCAGGGCGACACGGCCAGGCCGACCACGAACACAAGATAGCCGGCCATGGCGAACACGTAGAAGTCGCCGAAGCGCGACGACGTCCAGGCGAGGGCCGCGCCGATGGCTTCGGCCGAGGACGCGCCGTCGAGCAGCGTCCAGACGGAGAACGCGACGATCGCGCCCGCCGCGACGGTGAAGACGACGGGGTTGAGGCGCAGGGAAGACATGACCCATCCTACCGGGCCGACCGTCCGCTGCAACGTCGGTCCGTCCCGCCCCCACCGCGGACGGGCGAGACCCGTGGTCGCGCCTGTCGTATGCTCCGGCCTTCCATGTGGAGGGACGGCGATGACGGACAAGACCAGGGCGACTTCGATCCCGGAGCTGCACGCGCGGCTGGGCCAGGCGTTCGGAGCGCCGGAACACGGCGAGCCCTACCGGCCGCGGCCGACCGACGTGATCATTTCACCGTTCGGCAAGTGCGGCACGACCTGGCTGCAGCAGACCTTTCACACCCTGCGCACCCGGGGCGACATGGACTTCGACGACATTTCCCGCGTGGTGCCGTGGATCGAGACGTCCCGCCGGCTCGGCCTCGACCTCAACGCCGAGCAGCGGGCCGAGCCGCGCGGCTTCAAGAGCCACATGGCCTGGGACGAGGTGCCGAAGGGCGCACGCTACATCGTGTCGGTGCGGGATCCCCGGGATGCCGTGGTGTCGCTGCACCGTTTCATGGAAGGCTGGTTCCTGGAGCCCGGCGCCGTGGAGGTGGACGAGTTCGCCCAGCAGAACTTCATGCGCGGGCCGGCGAAGCGCTACTGGCATCACCTGATCTCCTGGTGGGAGCAGCGCGACAACCCGGACGTGCTGCTGCTGGCCTACGAGCACATGCTGAAGCATCCCGAAGCGGCGATCCGCCGGGTCGCCGGATTCTGCGGCATTGCGCTGGACGACGAGCTGCTGGAGCTGACCCTGCACCACACCTCCCTCGAGTTCATGCTCGCCCACAAGGACCGCTTCGACGACTTCCTGATGCGCGGCCTGTCGGAGCGGGTCGCGGGCATTCCGCCCGGCAGTGATTCCGCCAAGGTGCGGGAGGGCCGGGCGGGCTCCCACCGCAACGTGCTGGGCGCCGCGGTGCTCGAGGAGATGGACGGGATCTGGCAACAGGAGGTCACCTCGCGTTACGGTTTCGTCACGTACGACGAGATGATCGCCACCCTCGAGCCATGACCGGAGCGACGCCGCCGCGATGAAAGCCTTCTTCCATCCCGCCCAGAGCCGCCACATTCCGCGCAGCTACCTGTCCCGCGGGCAGATGCGCACCCCCCTGGAGATCCCGGAACGTACCGAGCAGATACTCGCCGGCCTGGAGGCGCTGGGCGTCGGCGTCGCCGAGCCGGCCGACCACGGCCGCGGCCCCATCGAGCGCGTGCACGACGCCGGTTACCTGGAGTTCCTGGAAACCTGCCACGCCCGCTGGAAGGACGTGGAGGAGGACTGGGGCGACGAGGTCATGTCCAACGTCTACGTGCGTGCCGGCAGCCGGCCCCGCGGCCTGCTGGCGGAAGCGGCCTGGTACCTGGCCGACGGGAGCTGCCCGGTGGGCGAGCACACCTGGAACGCCGCCTACTGGTCCGCCCAGAGCGCCCTGTCGGCCGCGGACGCTCTGCTCGACGGCGACCGGATCGCCTACGCGGTGTGCCGGCCGCCGGGCCACCACGCCCGCCGCGACGCCGCCGGGGGGTTCTGCTACCTGAACAACGCCGCCATCGCCGCCGAGGCGCTGAAGTCGCGCTTCGAGCGCATCGCCATCCTCGACCCGGACATGCATCACGGCCAGGGCATCCAGGAGATCTTCTGGGAGCGCAGCGACGTGCTGTACGTGTCGATCCATGGCGATCCCACCAACTTCTATCCGGTGATGACCGGCCACGAGGACGAACGCGGCGGCGGCGCCGGCGAGGGCTTCAACGTCAACCTGCCGATGCCCCACGGCTCTCCCGAATCCGTGTTCTTCGAGCGGCTGGAGCAGGCCCGGAAGATCATCGACGACTTCGACCCGGACGCGGTGATCCTCACCCTCGGCTTCGACATCTACGAGAAGGATCCCCAGGCCAAGGTCGCCGTCACCGGCGACGGCTTCCGCCGCATCGGCGCCGCCGCCGCCGGCTTCGGCAAACCGCTGCTGGTGGTGCAGGAGGGCGGCTACTATCTGGAAGGCCTGAAAGACAACACCCGGCAGTTCTTCGCCGGCGTCGAATCCGCGACCTGACCCAAACGGTTGCCCTGCCCCCGTAGGAGCGATCTCCAGATCGCGAATCCGTGCACGGTCGAATGGACTCGCGGTCAGGAGATCGCTCCCACATCACACGATGTCCCCTTCCCGCCTGTAGGAGCGCCCTCCCGGGCGCGATCGCGGCCGAAAGCATCGCGCCCGGGAGGGCGCTCCTACGGAAGCTTCGCCACGTCGGCGACCTCCCCGCCCGTCAACGCCTCGAGCTGCGCCGGCGTCATCCGGAACACGGCATTGGGCGTGCCGGCGGCGGCCCAGATCTCCGGCAGCGCCAGCAGATCCCGATCCAGCAGCGTCCGGATCGGCGCCGGATGGCCCACGGGCGCCACGCCGCCGATGGCGTAGCCGGTGTGCTCGCGGACGAAGTCCGCATCGGCCCGGCCGATGGGCTGGCCGAGCACGGCCGCCACCCGGGCTTCGTCTACCCGGTTGGTGCCGGAGGCGATCACCAGCACCGGCGCGCCGTCCGCCTGACGGAACACCAGCGACTTGGCGATGGCGGCCACCGGGCAGCCGATGGCGGCGGCCGCGTCCGCGGCGGACCGGGTGCTCTCCTCGAACTCGAGGACCCGATACCCGGGCCCGAGGTGATCCTGGACCCGCAGGGCGGTTTTCGCGGTGGCCGGCTTCAAGTTCGCTCCCGGTGACGCCGAAGGGACGGCCACGTATTGTAAGCGCTCACCGCGCACGAGGACTCACCGTGAAAGCTCTGCTCCTTCCGCTGCTGCTGCTGAGCGGCGCCACCGCCCAGGCCACCGACTCCGGCCTGCCGCCGAACTGGACCGAGCCGATGGCCCCCGTCGAGCTGTTCGACGGCGTCTACTGGGTCGGCACCGAGGGGCTCGGCGCGTACCTGTTCACCAGCGACGACGGCCACGTGCTGCTGGACGTGGGCATGCCCCAGAGCGCCGGCGACGTCATGGCGAGCATCGAGTCCTTCGGCTTCGCCGTGGAGGACATCCGCTACCTGCTCAACACCCAGGCCCACTTCGACCACTCGGGCGGGCTGGCCGCCGTGAAGGCCGCCAGCGGTGCGGCGATGCTGGCCAGCGAGGGCGACCGCTACTCGCTGGAGGAAGGCGTCTACGAGGGCTGGGAATCCCGTCAGGAGTTCGACTTCCCGCCGGTGGCCGTGGACCGGGTCCTCGAAGACGGCGAGGTGGTGCGGGTCGGCGACGTGACGCTGACCGCCGTGATGACGCCGGGGCATTCGCCCGGGTGCACGAGCTGGGCCTTCACCGCGCGCCAGGGCGACGCCGAATACCGGGCGCTGGTGTTCTGCTCGGCGTCGGTGGCGGCCAACCGCCTGGCGCCGGACCCCCAGTATCCGGGGATCGTCGAGGACTACCGGAAGACCTTCGAGCGCATGAAGGATCTCGACGTCGACGTGTGGCTCGCGCCCCATGCGGAGCAGTTCGATCTCCACGCCAAGCTGGCCGCGCGGACGGCGGGCAACCCGCTGGCGTTCGTCGACCCCGGGGAAAAGGATCGGCACATGGCGGAATTCGAGCGGGACTTCGAGGCGGCGCTTGCCGCCCAACAGCCCTGACCGCGCCGCCGATCCTTAAGGACCGCCGTCCGTAGGCGTACAGGGTCACCCGGTCGGCCCGGCCCGCGGCCCGGCGCAGGCGCCGCTCGTCCGGCAGGCCGAGGTCGATCCAGTGCAGAATCCGCCCGGTGGCGTCCCGCTGCCAGAGATCGGGTTCGTCGTCGGTGGAGATGCCCCGGCCGAACTCCAGGCCCTCGGCGGCATTCAGCGCGAAGGCGAGCAGCCGCAGCATCAGCCGCGGCTCCGTCTCCGAGGGATGGCGCGCCAGGGTGAGCTCGTGATCCGCGTAGTAGCCACGGTCGATGTCGGCGACCTGGACGGCCGCCTTGTAGATCGTGGCCTTCAGCGCCACGGCCGCCTCAATCTTCCGGGATGTCCGCCGCGCTGTGCCGTTCCCGGACCTGCTTGTCCTCCTGGCCCCAGGTGCGGTTCACCTTGCGGCCCCGGCGCACGGCGGGCCGCTGCTCGATGTCGGCCATCCAGCGGCGCACGTGGGTATAGGACTCGACGTCGAGGAACTCGCCGGCCTCGTAGAGCTTGCCCTGGGCCAGCGCGCCGTACCACGGGAAGGTCGCCATGTCGGCGATGGTGTAGTCGTCGCCGATCAGGAATTTCCGGTCGGCGAGATTGCGGTTCAGCACGTCGAGCTGACGTTTCGCCTCCATGGTGTAGCGGTCGATGGGGTACTTCCACTTCTTCGGCGCGTAGGCATAGAAGTGCCCGAAGCCGCCGCCGAGGTAAGGCGCGCTGCCCATCAGCCACATCAGCCAGGAGTAGGTCTCGGCCCGGGGGCCGGGCTCGGTGGGCAGGAACTCGCCGAACTTCTCCGCGAGATACAGCAGGATGGCGCCCGACTCGAACACCCGGATCGGTTCCGGGCCGCTGCGGTCCACCATCGCCGGGATCTTCGAGTTCGGATTCACTTCGACGAAGCCGCTGCCGAACTGGTCCCCTTCGCCGATGTTGATCAGCCAGGCATCGTACTCGGCACCCTCGTGACCCAGCGCCAGCAGCTCTTCCAGCATCACCGTGACTTTCACGCCGTTCGGCGTGGCCAGGGAATAGAGCTGAATGGGATGCTCGCCCACCGGCAGCGCCTTCTCGTGGGTCGGACCCGCGACGGGACGGTTGATGCTGGCGAAACGGCCGCCGCTCTCTGACTCCCACTGCCAGACCTTCGGCGGCTGATACTCCTGGTTGTCGTTGCTGTCGGACACGTCCATCCCCCTGGTTGTCTTGCTGATCAGCCCGTCGCTGCCGGGCGGCGAAGCGGAACTGTGTTGCGCCCGCGCCCGCCAGTCAACTCGGCGGGCGCCACGTCCGACAGGACGCCCCGCCAATACCCGCCTCCTCGGTCGACCCACCAGGATTCCATCGACGCGCCGACCACCACGCATGTGCACCCCGTTTGCCCAGGATACGTCGGTGGCGACGCGCAGTGATAGGATCACTCGGAACGCCATCGAGTGAGGGGAGATGGTTTGCTGCGCTCGCCCGAACGACTTTCCAGGGCTATGGCCTTATGGGCCATCTGCACGCTAATGACCTCCTGCGGGGGCGGGGGCGGGGGTGGGGGCGGAAGCGGCCCCTCGCCCACAACACCGACCACCCCATCTCCGCCGCCTGCGCCGGCGCTTTCCTACGCGGCAACGTCCGCACACGTCGCCAGCGCGTCCGAGATCACCGACCTCGTCTCAGTGGACGACGGCGCACACGTCTACCTGATCGCCAGCGGCGGCGTGAGGAACGATTAGCGTATCGACCATCTGATCCTCGATCAGCCAAGCGGCGCGTTCGACGCCACCAGCGACTTCGTCCGCATTGCCAATCCCATGGACATCGCATACGCGGCCGCCACGGACGAGATCATGGTGCTGGCCCGAGAGCCCACCCGCGTGGAACGATTCAGCCGGGATGCGGCCTCCGGCGCTCTGACCCGGATCGATTCGTTCGTGCTGGAGAACGAGGGCCTCGCGGATCTTGCGTTCCTGCGCGCCGAGTATTCGCCGGACGGCCTGAATGCTTATCTCTGGGCAGGCACCGACTACACCATTCTGCCCCTGGATCTGCGCACTGCTGCCACTCGAGCCATGACGACGGTTGAATCCGACGGCGCGTTCTCCAACGCCAATGAACTGGGGTTCTCGGCCGACGGCCGGCACATCTACGCGGGACGCGACTACATCGACGTCTTCGAACGCGACCCGACGGACGGATCACTCACCCCTTCCGGCCGGTTCGCCGAGGAACAGGACCATCCGGGACCACTCACCAATCTGGATGACGTCTACGCCATTCAAAGCAGCAGCGACGGCGCCTTCCTCTATGTACTCGCCACGGTCGGTCTCGACGCCGATCCCGGCCAGGCCCGGGCTTCGGTGGCCGTGCTGTCCCGCGACTCCGGCACCGGCGCGTTGAGCTACGTCGACGCCGCGGCCTACAGCGACTCGAGCAACACCGGTGCGCGATCGACGGACCTGCATCTTTCCAATGATGGCGGGGACCTGTACCTGTCGGAATTCCTTCTCGACCTCTATCCGAATGGCATCGAGAACCGGCGCACAGCACTCCTGCGTATTCCGGTGGCCGCGCCCGGCGCCCTTGGCGCGCCGCAATCCATAGAAATCCGGTCCGGCAGCGTCGCCGGCCTGGAGGTTCGTCCGATACTCGGCGGCGATCGGGTCCTGGCGTTCCAGGGCGGGCTGCTTCAGCGATTCGACCTCGACGCAGCCGGCAATGGCCTGATCGCAGGCCCCCGAATCCTGCTCGATCCCCAGGAAATCCACAGCATCGCCGGCGTCGAAGAACTCGTCCCCGTACCGGGCTCCGATCTCGTCGTCGTCCGATCGCAACCGTTCGACAGCACCGATGACTACGTCACCACGCTACGCCTCGATTCTGCAACCGGCTCTCTCACCGCGATCGATTCCCAGTCTCTGCTCGGTAACGGTCGTGACACCAGTTCCACCGCCGTCACGCCGGATGGCAGACACATTTATGCCGCACGCTCGATCGTCGACCTGTGGCGGGTCGACCTCGACCCGGCCACCGGCCGGATGGAGCCCTTGCAGCCGGACCCCTACGTCCACGATTTCACCGGCTACTACACCGAGTCCGTCACGGTTTCCGGAGACGGGAAACACGTCTACGTTCCGGTACAGGTCATCAACGCGCAGCAGTTCAATCAGAGCACCGCCGGCATCCTGGCGTTCGAACGCGACGCGACGACAGGCGAGCTGACACTGATCGAAGCCATCGACTCCAGATCCGTGAGCGGCGGCCGGGCAAAGCGAGGGATACTCAGACTGATTCTGTCCAGAGATGGTGAATTCGGGTATCTCCTGAACCGCTTCTCGGAGGAGATCCAGATCTATGCGCGGGACCCGGGCACCGGCGAACTGAGTTTCCGTTCTGCCCTGGCGGACTTCGAGCAGGCCATCGGCCAGCAGCAGCTGTCAGGACTATGGGAAGCCTCCGATGCGGTCATCTCGAGCGACGACCGTCATCTGTACGTCAGCGCCGACGAGATCTATGTGGCTGTCAATTCCCGGGGTTACGCGACCAATACCGTGTCCATGATGGTTTTCGAGCGGAATCTCTCCGACGGCTCCCTCACTCTGGTGCAGCAGCTCGAACGCGATGGGGACGACGCCGCGGGCAATCCGGTAAACGTCGGCGGCGGCGCCAGGTCGGTCTCTCTGTCGGCGGACGGCAACCGACTGCTCATGGTCACTCAGGCGACCCGGACGCCAAACGAGCATGTCAGACAGAGCGGCCGCCGAATCGACGTGTTCGACGTCGGCACGGACGGCCGTCTCAGCCATGCCGCGGACTTCAGCGGTTCGGCCGCCGGCCCCGGCGTCCGGGCGGCCATGTTCCAGGGCAACCAGCGAATCATCGTCGGCAACGTGCCCGAAGGCAGCGTACAGGTGTTCGAAGAACGGTAGCGGGCAAGCCGGAATCGGATCCAGCCGGTCAACGGCAACACCGGCGCACGCGGGATCAGCCTGCAGACCGCCGACTCAATCGTGATTCCACCAGGGCGTATCGGAGAACGAGCGCAGGTCCAGCTCGAATGTCCAGGTGGAGCGGTGCTGGCGGGCCAGGTGCAGGTAGGTGTCGGCGATGCGGTCCGGCTTCAGCAGGCCGTCGTGGGCGCCGCGGGTCTCCCGGAGCTGCTGGAATCGCTCCGGGCCGAGCATCCGGCCGAGGGTATCCGGCGCGTCCACGGCGCCGTCGACGACGACGTGGCAGACGTGAACGCCCTGCGGGCCGAACTCCGCGTTCAGCGTCTGGCACAGCATCCGCCGCCCGCCCATGGCCGCGGCGTGGGAATGCTGCCCGGCGTTGCCGCGCACCGCTGCAGTGGCCGAGGTGACGATCAGCGTGCCGTGACCGCGCTCCGCCATCAGCGGCAGCAGGCAGGACGCGAGCCGGAACAGGCCGAACGCGCCCAGACGCCAGCCGGTCTCGAAGGCTTTGTAGCTGGTGTCGGCCAGCGCCCGGTCGCCGATCTGCGCGCCGAGGTTGTAGATCGCCACCTCGATGGGGCCGATGTCGGCCTCCACCGCGGCGACGCGTTCCTCGATGGCGTCCGGCTCCACGGCGTTCAACAGGAATCCGGACGCCGCGCCGCCGCGCTCGCGGATGCCGCCGACCAGGGCGTCGAGCCCTTCCCGGTCGCTGCGCCGGCACAGCACCGAGTGATAGCCGGCGTCGGCGAAGCGGCTGCCGACGGTGCCGCCGATGCCGGCGCCCGCGCCGATGACCAGACAGACGGGATGCATGGCGTTCTCCTCCTGGCGGATCGTTGCAGGATACTATGCCGGTTCCGGGGGGAGGACGGTCATGTCGGAAATCAACGCGCCGCGCGAACACGCGGCCTTCTGGTCCTATCTGCGCCAGCGGCGGATCGATCACCTGCCGTCCGGCGCTCTGCGCTGGTGGCTGCTCGGACTGATCGTGCTGGGCTGGGCGGTGGAGCAGTACGAGGCGCTGAAGGTCGGCCCGGTGCTGGTCTACATCCTCGACGACTTCGACAAGACCCTCGTGCAGTGGGGCGAGATCGCCGCCATCGTCGGCATCGCCTACAGCATCGGTGCGGTGGTGCTGTCCCGGGTGGCCGACCGGTTCGGCCGCCGGCCGCTGATGATCTGGCCGGTGTTCGCCTACGCCGTCATCTCCGCCGCCGGCGCGCTGGCGCCGAACTTCTACACCCTCGCTGCGCTGCTGATGACCGGCACCTTCCTGATGGCCGGCATGAATCCCGCGGTGCACGCCGCGTCCCGGGACCTGACGCCCCGCATGGGCCGGGCCATGGTCTACGCCTGGGTGTCGCTGGCGTTCACCATCGGCGCGCTGATGTCCACGGCGGTGGCGGCCCAGACGCTGCCCATCTGGCCCGGCTGGCGCTCCCAGTTCTGGATCGCCGCCGGCCTCGGCGGCGTCACCGCGCTCATCATCTTTCTGTTCTACCGCGATCTCTCCCCGGCGGTGCGGGGCCAGATCCTGCGGGAAGCGGCGGACGCGGTGCCCGAGGACGAGGTGGTCACCGAGCTGTCGGACGAGGACCGCTACCTCGACGGGCGGCAGGTCTACCGCAGCCCGCGGCTGTGGGCGCTGTCCACGGTGATCGTGTTCTGGTCGCTGGCCTACGTCACCGTCTCCGGCTACGTGCCGACCTACCTGGTGCAGCACTTCGGGCTGGAGCCCGCCCGGGCCGCCGGCGTGACGAGCTGGTTCTGGATCGTGTTCACCGGCAGCGTGTTTCTCTCGGGCTGGCTGTCGGACCGGACCGGCGTGCGCAAGACCGTGACCGCCTTCGGCGGGGTGAGCACCGGCGCCTGCTTCCTGATCGGCGCCACCCTGCCGGTGGACACCCCCGAAACCGTGCTCATGGCGGTCTGGTCGGCCACCGGCTTCTTCGCCGGATTCATCTACCCCGCCTGGTGCGCCATCTACTCGGAGACCGCCGAGAGCGTGTCGCCCCACGGCGTCGGCCGCGCCTTCGGCATCACCGCCACCCTGGCGCCGCTGTCGGGCCTGACGCTGAATCTCGGTCTGCCGCGGGTGGTGGAAGCCTGGGGCTGGTCGGCGTGGATGGCCTTCGCCGGCCTGTGCTGCTTCGCCGTCTCCGTCCTCGTCGCCTTCGGGCGCGGCCCCTGGTTCCGGTACAGTGAGCGCTGCCAGCCCAAGGGATGAACGCCATGTCCGAACCCCTCGCCATCGACGTGTTCTGGTCCTTCCGCAGCCCATGGTCGTACCTGGCGACGCCGCGACTGGCGGCCTGGCAGCGCGACTACGAGCTGACCGTGCGGTTCCGGCCCGTGTATCCCATCGCCGTGCGCACGCCGGAGTTCTTCCAGACCGTGCACCCCCAGTGGTTCGGCTACTTCATGAAGGACGTGCACCGGGTCGCCGAGTACCTCGGCCTGCCCTTTCAATGGGCGAACCCCGACCCCATCGTCCAGGAGCGCGGGCCCGACGGCCGCCCCAGAACCGCGCCGGAACAACCCTACATCCAGCGCCTGACCCGGCTCGGCGTGTTCGCGGAGGAAGCCGGCGCCGGCATCGAGTTCGCCAACGAGGTGGCCGGCATCATCTGGACCACGCCGGGCTGGAACGAGGGCGACCACCTGGCCGAAGCCGCCCGGCGCGCCGGCCTCGACCTGGCCGAGCTGGACGCGCGGGCCGAGGCGGAGGCCGACCGGCTCGAGCAGGTGATCGCCGCCAACGAAGCGGATCACGAAGCGGCCGGCCACTGGGGCGTGCCGACCTGCGCGTTCCGGGGCGAGCCGTTCTTCGGCCAGGACCGCCTCGACGTGCTGCTGTGGCGGCTGCGCCAGCACGGCCTCCAGCCCCGCCGCTGACGGCTCCCGGACCGCCGTCGCGGTGGACCGGGTCGTCCGCCCGCCGACCGTGCACGCCCTTATGCCGAATCCTTCTTTGCCTGGGGCGCCGGCCTGCGCGATGCTGCGCCCTCGACAAAACCGTCGACGGGCCTGACCGGGGGAGGACGGCATGAGCGGAGTTCGGGTTCTGGTGGGTACCAGAAAAGGCGGCTTCATCCTGACCGCCGACGGCAAACGCCAGCGCTGGGAGGTGTCCGGACCGCACTTCGCGGGCTGGGAGGTCTACCACATGAACGGCTCGCCGGCGGACCCCGACCGGCTCTACGCCTCCCAGACCAGCAGCTGGTTCGGCCAGATCATCCAGCGCTCCAGCGACGGCGGGCGGACCTGGGAGCAGCCGGGCATCGACCCGTCGGACATTCCCAGGTTCGACGAGCTGCCCGAGGACGGCTCGATGCCGGCACCAGCGCCGAGCCTGTTCGCCTACGACACCTCCGCCGAGACGGGCAAGCCGCTCACCACCCACCAGTGGTACGACGGCACCCAGCATCCCTGGGAGTTCGCCAGGGTGTGGCACCTGGAACCGTCCCACACCGACCCCGACGTGGTCTACGCCGGCGTCGAGGACGCGGCCCTGTTCAAGTCGACGGACGGCGGC
>MDTD01057178.1_pt1 | contig 11631 bp, 18 predicted proteins | sample 811221 | NCBI WGS metagenome assembly MDTD01 (sample SAMN05326646, study PRJNA326480) | marine metagenome | isolation source: seawater | place: Pacific Ocean: South West | collected 2011
CCATTTCTAGTGTCAGCTTTTTGCATAATTCCAGAAAGAATCATGCCGCCTTCAGAAACAAATTTCTTTTCAGCTTCTGTGAGTAGGTCTTGACAAACGCCGCCATCGCATAACTCGTAATATTCTCTTAAAAGTACTTGACTCATAGCTAAGATCCTTTACAGCAACGTCGAACTGGCTGAAGCATCCACTTGTTTGTCCAAGTGGCAGTTGTTTTTATCAGTGTGTTTGTGTTCATATTTTATTCCCTCATCTCCAAAAATCATGTTGAATACATATGACGTGCCAGAAGACAACCATCCTAAAAGAAAGAAATTTGCTACAGTTACGTCATAGCTAAATAGTTCTGTAAATGGAGAAAGTAGCATTAAAAACCAACCCACATGGAATCCCATGCACATAGGGCAATTAAATAATTCGCCAGCCCTTCCTTTTTTTGGTCTTATATTACTAAAAATCTTGCCATATACTATAATTTGTGTAAGTCCGTAAGCACACAATATAAATGTTAATAATTCCAATTTAACTCCTAATTAATTATCGTCAAGGACTGTGGCAATTGAATCAGCAGCCAGTCCTCCTTCTAGTGAACCTTGGCTAGCTAGCTTCATCATAGCCTTTAGATCAGCAGCTTCAGCCGGGGGGTCTTGAATTTTCAATGCTAGCAAAGCCATCGCCAATACAGGACCGCCATATTTTGCCACTTTTTGTCCTGCAGGTGTACTAAAAAATTTTTGTACCGCAATATCTCCTTGGATATATGTTTGCAGCATTTTATCTGCAAGTGCCCCTTCACTAATGTTTTCTTCAAGTGCTGCGCCTTTAAGTGCTTTTACCGTCGCTGAAATCTCTGGATCTTTTAAGAGGCTTTGAAGCAATGCTTGCAACTGATCACTGTTAGCAGAAGCTGCTTTCTTGATTAAATCAGTAGCTTCTTCTGAGTCATCTTTTATCTTCTCTATTGTTTCTTGTTCTTCAGAGTTATTTTGCTCATCAAGAAACTTACTCCAATTTTCAAATATAGTTTCCATAATCACATTGTAAACATATACGAGAACGAATAAGGATCTCGTAAGTAGCCCGGGCGAATAGACCCTTGCTTAACTTTTTCTGGAACCTCACCCAATTCTGTGGAGTCGGCTTTGTCTGGTTCTAAAAGATTATCTTCCACGCCAGCAACATGAGCCTCAAAGTTCTCAAAGTAAGGACGCTCTTCTTCAATAAATTTAGAAATATTCAATAGTGTCATTTTTGTAGAGTTAATCTTATCATCATAAGACTCTTCTATAGAACCTTCTAAAGCTCCATAAAAAGAGCCGGCCTGAATTGATTCAGCAATAATGATGCCTTTTTTTCTAAGAAAGGCAAACAATCTATTTTGCGCACCGTAGACCATATCTGTCATAGTCTCTTTCGGAAAAGCAGTCACCTTGTTGGTTTTAGAGGACAACACAATATCGATATCAGCATGGTCGAAAATCATTAAATCACCACTAAGGCTTTTTCTGATTTTTAATTCAAGCCTAATTGTTGGTAATGGCTTTCTTGCAGCATCACCTACTTTAATTTTAATTGGCTCGTTTTTTGGTATTAATCTAACTAGAACTGACATCTGAGTAAATTTCCTTAACTAATTTTTGAGTCTTGAGGACCGTCAATAGTAATGACTCGCTTACAACTTCTTTAGAATAATTATCAAGTTTGGAAATGACACTATCAGTTTTATTAATCATAGATGCATCCGATTTAATTTCATCAGTTGTTTTTGCTTCTTGTAATTTAACTTTAAGTCTTCCAATTTCTTCGTTTAAGAAAATCTTCAATTCGAGAGAATTGTCGACAAACGAAGTAATATAATGCATCAATAGCTCTTTTTGTTCTTTTAATAAACTGTCGCCATACTTTTCATTGAACTTCTTAACAAACGAATTGTAAACAATATTATCAATTGGCACCATTTCCTCTACTTCTTCTTCGGCGGTTGACATAAAATCAGTAAGTTGAGATTCAAGCATAATTTGTTGTTTAGGATTGGAGCCATTAAACATTTGAAATATAGTTGCTAAAGTTTTGTAATTGGGAACAAAGTTATTGAATATATCAGGAGATAAATCTTTATTAATATCGTTTATCAAGCTTGTTTGTTGTTTAAATAAATTAGCTGGGTCGATAAGCATCTTAGATAATTTTGCTTCTTTAATAATCTTTTCACTTGTTTCAGAATCTAGGCCACGTGTCTCATATAACGAGCGGTAGCAATCTAAATCTCTTTTTAATTCAGAAAATGGTGCAAAGTAGTTTTTTATAATCTTAACAATCTTTTGTTTTTTTTCTAAATCATTTTTTACAATTGCTTCTGTGGCTTCTTTGATAAGTGCTTCATAAACAAACGCGGTATTTCTTTTCTTATTATGTTTAATTTTCATTTTTTTGCTCCGTCATAAGATTCTTATCTTTTAATTCTAATTCTTCAACCAAAGACCTCATAGATTCATTAATTGAAATTAAATTGTCTTCCTCTTGTTGCTCACTCAATGAGTAAGTAGGTTCCTCACTTGGATAAATACTTTCTGAAGTGGGTACAAATCCTTTTCCAAGGCTTTTTAAGCCATCAGCGTAGCCGGGAAATACGTTTCTAGATGTACTTTTTGTTTTTTCAGAATTATATTGTGACTGATTTGAGCGCATACGGGCACCTGCATCTCGACGGTCTACTCTTTTGGGATTGTAAACCTTGCCTTTTGAGCGAGGTGTTACACGGGGTGCAAATCTAGAACCCGGCGGGGCTGTCAGTAATGCCGATTCGTCTTCACCGCCGGCTGGTTCTTCTGCTCCTGCTTCTGCATCGCCAGTATCCAATGCACCCTCAAGATCGTCACCCAAGCCAGCATCAAGATCGCCACCCAAGTCGCCGCCTAGGTCGCCACCTAAATCGCCACCGAGACCACCTGTTTCTCCTGCTGCAGCTTGTTCAGCGACTTGTTGAAGATTAGCATCTTGTTTTCTATCATAGAACATTTCACGTTGATTACGTACAAATTCTTCATGAGACATACCAAAAATGTTTTCTGTAACCCATCTGCGTGAGAAATACCCTTCAGTTGCGGCTGCAGCAATATCAAACTTAGTTTTCCAATGCTCAATTTCTTGCATCTCAGCAATCTTAGATGGGTTATTCAAAGAAAGTTTAAAGTTAATCAAGTCGTCGCCGCGGAAACCAAGAGTATAAAGATGGATAATTCCAATCTTTTCTAGTTCGTGGATAACTGTGCGTTGTAATCTTTGGATAGTTCTAGCAAATCGAATGTCTTTTTGTGCTAAAGTTGTTTTATCTTCGGTAGCACCTTCACCCATCGTTAAATAAGATTGTGGAATTTTCAATGCTGAAAATAACTTGTCGCGTAGATATTTGATGTCATCGATTGCTGTAATATTTTGAGCACCGGCAAGCGATTCAATCGAGGTTGCTGAACCAGCACGAACAGGCAAGAAATAATCTTCTTCAATTGACATTGGATTATATCGTAAATCAATTCTACCAGAATCGGGATCTACAATGGTGTGTCTCTTAAGTTGAGTAACAATCTTTTGCATATACTGTTCAACATCTTGAGGTGGAATTGCACCTACATCAATCTTGAAAACACGACGTTCAGATGAACGAATGACACGATATGCCATCATAGCATCTTCCATCAAAGTAAGTTGGCGCCAGATTCTTCTAGCCGCCTCAAGCACTGAAGAACCATATGGATTGTATTTGTCGTTACCTAAAACTCGAAAATGCGCAATTTGCCAGTTTTCAAAAGTCATCCCGGCAGAATTCCATTGGTATTGAATATAATTTGGGTTTGTTGCGTCTAAGCCTTCGAGTCTTTCAACTTCCTGCATTGGTAATGAAATAACAGATTGAACACCGTGCTTATCATCAATGTCTAAATACAAAACAAAGTCTCCGTATTTACACAGTGTCCGACACCATCCAAATAAATTATATTCAATATTTAAAACGTTTCTGTAAAGAAGATCTAATACAGCTTTGATTTCTTCGTTTGTACATTTGATGTTTAGCATTGGACGCAAATCAGAAAACGTTGTCATCTCATCTGCATATATGTCCAGTGACGATGCAATCTCGGGCATGTATTCCATTTGATCAAAATCAACATAACGTTCTGATCTTCTTTGATTTGCAATTGCATTAGCTGCAATATTATCTAAAGGGTTATAGCTTTGCTTTTTAAATTGTTGTCCAGAAGGGTTTCTGAATCTTGAAGAAAACTTATCTAAATGTTGTCTTCTAATTTTTCTACCAGACTGAGAGCGGTAGTTAATGATAGGTCCCGAAAATAATCTAGTCAGAGCCTTAAATAAGTCTGACTGTCGGTTTATTGGGTTTCTTCCTTGTTTTGGGTTTCTTGGTGCCATTTAAAATCTCACTTTATAATCCACATGAATTCTTCATATGTTTTTTTAGCTTCACTTATTTTATCAAGAATGTTATCTTTTTTGTAGCCTTCTTGACCTTTAATTTGTGTATTCATTGTTGTTCTACTTGTGTAAATTGCATCAACAAAAGCTTTCTGATAATTTAAATCTCTAGCGTTTGATTGTATTGCTGTGTCCCTAACCCAACATGCTATTGCCAATGACATTATAAGGTCATCGTTATAGCCCTTCATGGCTTGAGGCTTACCGTTTCTCCAAATAAAAGTTTTCATCTCGTTAATTGTACGAGAAGAATATACCGTAATTAGTTTATTTCTGATAAACTCTTCTAATTTCGCAACGATAAGGGGTCTAGTCTTCATTGTAGTAGTAAAACCCGGCACTGCTGAGTTTGTGTATTCTGCTTGATACTGTTCAATGTATTGGTGTGTTGATTTCACCGAGAAATACAAATTTGGATATGCGTGCTCAGTTAGCTTGTCTAGTACTGAATAACCAATGTTATTATTTTCGACCACAAGCATAGCATTACCAAACTCTCTGCCAACTTGATTTAACATATTGGCATACATATCTAAAGTTGGCTTACCTTGGTATTCACCTACTATCTGAAGTGTTTCAAGTTTGATTATGTGAAATGCTGAGTTATCGGCACCATCACCTCTTGCAACATCAGCAACCATCAAATAATTGCATTCAGGATCAAATTCTTCCCAAATCCAAAAATTGCGGTCAAAACCAGTTCTGTATTTTGGTTCTGCCACGTTCTTCAATAGCCATTCCATATCTTCAGGATCAATAACAGTTTCGCCTGAAGTATTGAAGTTGCACTCAAGCTCTTGAGCAATTTGTCTTTTAGACATGTTTTTAGTTTCTTTTTGATACCATTCTTCATCGCGATCAGGGTGAACGTCCCATGCTAAAGTTGTTATATTAAAATTATTACCGCCCGATTCTGCATCTGCGCAGGTTTTATGAAACCAGTTACCAACTCCATTTGGAGTTGACAGCGCAATACAGCGACCACCTGTAGACAGCGTAGGATAAAGACCAGTCCACAACTCTTCTAAGCCCTCAATATGTGCAGCCTCATCTAATACTAAAAGTGACAGTGCTTCAGAACGACCAGCATCGCCCGAAGTAGAAGCTGCTTTGATAGATGAGCCGTTAGACAATTCAAAAGAAGTTCTGTTATCGACTGAGATTTCTGCAATCTTAATCCAGTCTGGTAAATTTCTCATGATGCTCTTGACTTTTTTAACCAAGTTGCCTGCTGTGGCAAACTTTGTAGCCATAACAAGTATGGACTTATCACGATGAAAAAGCATCATCCACACAACATAGCCAGCAGTTATTGTGGATATTCCAAGCTGTCTTGCTTTTAATATAACATTAAATCGATAATCATTAAAATCTTTCAATAAATCATCTTGGAATTCATAAGTATCAAATGGAATTAGCCCATGCATTGGGTGTGATATTCTTGCATAGTTTTTAAGAAAATATGCGGGATCTCTCCCGCATTTTAATATTTCTTTAACTTGCTGTTTTTTATCTAATTGAAAACTCATACATTTTTAAATTACTTTTTTCTAGTATCATTATTGGGACGCTTACCGCCATCACCAGTCCAGCCACCCTGAGAAAGAAAGTCTTGCCAATAAGCAGTTGGTGCTTTTGAACCAGTTTCAACATTCATCTCTTCTTCAAGTCCAGAAACTTTGTAATGTAACTTAGCCATTACCCAAGAACGAACTCTGGATGAATTTTCTACTCTAACGTCCACTTCTCCTTCTTTAGTTAAAGTCACTGAATTGCCTGTTAACTTTTTATATTCTTTCTTAAGGAACGAAGCAATGTCAGAAATTCTTTTTTCTACGTCAGATTCAAATCCATTTGCATATACTTCCTTTAACTGCACCTCAGAGTGGTACCCAATGCACATCATGTTGCCATAAAATTTTACATTGAATCCATCCATAATTCTCTTATCCAGAATTGGGTCGCCGTCTTCTCTCTGAAGACCAGCCTTAAGTGGTTCTCCGTTTTCATCTAAAGCACCATCATAAGCATTAGCTGCTGCTTGTGATAGTCCTTGAACGATTTCATATACTGTTGCCATTTTAGTGTTCCTTTAATTTTTCATATTCTAAATAGTGCTTTACAGACTCAATATAGTCTGCTGCCTTAGTAATCTTTGCTTGTACCCAGCCTTCAAGCTCATCTCCTTCGTGTATTAATTCTTGTAATACTGTGGAGTATTTATGTAGTCTGTATAGTTGGGCCTTAGCCATAGAAGCTTCATGATCATCAGCACAGTGTGATTGCATATGTGGCTGTTGATCACCGCATGCTTCCTCTATTTGTTCATTTTGTGGCTGTTTTTGTCTTTGCGATACAGTTGCTTTTTGTAATAAAACGATGACTTTTTGAAGTAAAGCACGATTTCTCATTAAATCAACACCCGGTGTAGCAGCCAAATCTGAAAGAAACTTTTCAAATTGGTCGACTAAGTTCTTCTCAGTATTTGTTAATTCATCACCAGCAGATTTAATTCTTTTTACTGCATCAGAAGTGCGCTGACTGGTAGACTTAGAGCCAGTCTTAAGAACGGGAGAGCCGGATGCATCAACTTCTTGCTCAGATATTACATTAAGAATTAACTCTTTAATTTGATTTTTTGAAATTTTCATCTGGTCGCCATCCTTCGTGCCATCTTTTTTCTCTACCTTCGATAAATTTAATATAACAAGAATTGCAAGTATTAAATTTTATCTGGCAAACATCGTCCATTGATTTCTTTGGGAAAGCCCCGCAGACAGAACAACTTTTTAAAGATTCTCTATTAAGTAGTTTTTTTGATACCTTTATACCATTTAAATCAACTTTCTCATAGCTGTCTAAATTTTTGTTTTGTTTGTTGTAAAAATCTTTCATCTCTTCAAGATAAAGTTTTTCTTTTTCTTCATTCCAATTTGACTTAGGGTTCGCGACAGCTTCTTCTCCATATTTTTCAGCAATTGCCTTTTCATAAGCTGCCAATTTATTGAGCTTGTCTTTACTCATACACCCCACCAAACATCTTCACCTCGACGGTAATTTTTTGTTTGCATAAATGTTTCTTTGTTTACAAGATGGTCATCCCTAAATCTACAATAGTTATTGGGCTGCAAAGCAAACTGGCCATCGTCCAAAGATATCAAATTGAGCGGCTTGTGTTCTTGAGGATATCTATCAAACCCATTGTTCCAGTCTATCATAATACCAGTGTGCCTACCTTTCCATCCAAATCTAAATAATTCTACTTCCAGTCCCTCAAGATATTTAGCCCCATAAGCTTCAATATCAGGGCCCATAGCTGCCCATGGACACAAATCTAAATAAGGTTTTTCTTCCCAAGTCTCAGGCCCATGAAAATCTGACATAGCGTGAAGGGGTAATCCAGACCAGTGAGCACCAGTTTCGAGTAATACATGAGCCATGGGTATCTGACCTTCTCTAGAGTGAATTCCGTGCCAAAGTGCGTATGTGTAGCCGCTAGGCATATTGGGTCCTAAGTAAGAATTCTTAACCCAAACATAAAAATGATGTGGTAAATTAGCGTGTTTCATTTTGATAGTTCCTTATCTAGTGCATAGTAACCTAGACCACCTAGTATAACGCCGCCTGTAAAATACAGCCACTTATATCTAGGCGACGTTTTTCTTAATGCACCAGCAAGCAGGTCTATTTCTTTATCTTTTTGTATTATAAACAAATCGTATTCATCTGTTAAGGCCCTGTGTTCTATCTTCAGTCCTTCGAGTTCAAATCGATGTTTTTCTTCCAATTTCTTTAATTCGTAATCAACCCTTATTTGACATGCATACGATGCGATGTCATAATCGGATAGTATAGTTGATATCGAAAATTCATCAAACAGAACACCCTCAAAAGGTGCCGGTTGTTTATATTCTAAAAAAGTAAACTTGGCCGACTCAGTTGCATTGGCCGTTAAAGAAAACATTAATAAAAGTTTAAGGAACATACTGGATCCCAAAAGTGTCTTCTATATCTTTAATTAGTTGTTCTCGATCGCTATTAAATTTGTTCCTATATTTGCCTTTTTTATCTTCTCTTAGTTCCTCAATCATCTGTAATGCATCTTCGTAGTCTTCTTCAATTACAGCGAGAGATTCCAAGTGGCTTTCTGCGAGCAATCTTTGTTCCTCTATTTGTTGTTTATGTATTTCTTTGAGGCCATCAATTTGAGCTTTGTGGGAGTCAACTTGTGTTTGATATGCTTTCTGCATAGATAGGTAATCGTGTCGATTTTTTGCAGCGATCATTATAAAAAAAACTACTAGTAAAATAGATTTCCAATTTTTAAGTACAAAATTAATTATTTTGCCTTTAATCATTGTGCCCTCGCAATCTTGCAATACCATCAATTACAGTTTGACCACCAATATAAATTGCAGAAATAATTACCCAATCTTCACTAGTAACTTGGCCTGCCAATGTCATTGCAGTTGCTGTGAGCCAAACCATCAATTTTCTTGATGTTAATTTAGCTAACCATGTGTCTAAGAATGCTTGTGCTTTTTCCATTATATAACCTATTCGATCTCACCCATATCTCTTAAAACCTTGGCAACATAAGCATTTGCACTTTCAGAATCTAATCCTTTAGTTCTTCGAATGCACTTTGCCTTGCCTTTAAATGTTTCATACTTACCTTTCGCGAAACAATTTTCTTTTTTTTTAGCCTCGGTAAGATTTTTTAATTCGTCTTTAATTATACGAATTAATTCTTCTTTAAACCCAACCTGTGGTCGACCTTCAGCGCCGGGTGTGTACAAAGTTTCTGGCGGTTCCTCATCCTGCATTTCGACACCGGGAAGCTTTTCAAATACAGCTTGAAAAATATCTGCTACTTCTTCAGGTGGCATGCCCTGTACTAGTGCAGCAATTTGATCCTCCAAAGGTGGACCGGCACGATCTTGGAAGCCGCTAACATCTCGCTCTGGAGCGTCATCTGACGGGATGTCCGAAGGTCCAAATGGCATTGTATCATCGGCTGCTTGTTTTTTAGACGCCGGGACTTTTGGAGGTTTTGGAATTTCACGATCATCATCGTCCATCCAATCTGGCTTAGGTCCACCTTTAATATATGCTAGTAAATCATCAGCCTTATCTTCAGATAAATTATATTCACTAAAAACTTCTTTGATAATAAGTCTATACATCTTTTTTTCATTAATCTTCATCATTGCTCTCCGATACATCTGATTTTCCAACACTTACAGTTGGGGCCTTTCGCAATCTTCCAAGTGCTTTCTGTGACAATCCAATAGACAAAGCATCCTCACCGGTGATTGCAGACGCCAAATAATCAATACTAACATCTAAATTATCAATTTTATTAGACAATTTTTCAATTGCGTTTCTTAATGCTGGATCAGAAGATATCTCTTCTTTAATAATTTCTAAAAGTCTTTGTTTAGTTATTTTCATTTTATTATCCCTGCTGATTTTAGTGAACGCTGAAACTTAGCATTGATTGCACTATCAGAATTTACAAAATCTTTAATAGAGTCTAGAACACTTTGCTTGTTAGCTTCACCGGTGTACCACTCTTCAAATTTTGATACAGCATCAGTACTATCCAGAATTTTCTGACCAATACCTAAATCAGTACAAACTTCAATAAACAATTCTTGCACTGATAATTGTTCTTCGGGCTCGTCGCAACACTCACCTTCACAACAATCATCATCACACTCTTCATTGTCACAGCAATCTTGTGGTGCATCACAACAAGGCTCTGTGTTAGGGGTTGTAAACCAATTCCAAAATCTTCTTAATAAATTCATTGTTCATTATTATCCTTTAATGCTTGATGTATGGCCTGAATGACTCCATCATCAAGGTATCTAAATGCGGGAGGATCTTTTTGAGCATCCTCCGCTGCAGCCATAATTAATTTAGCAAGCTTTCTTCTTGCTTGACGAACAGTTAAACTGCCATAGCCGGGAATTAAAATTTCGCTTCCCATATCTTCTTTCATAGAAGAACGCTTTGCAAGTTCTTGGTACATTTCATCTGAATCGTTATGTACTGTTACATCGCCTCTCTTATGTCTAACTATGATTACGTCTTTTCCATCACTAGCCTGTTCTATACTAGCTTTAACACCAAATTTATCAGCTAAATCTTGCACTGATTCTCCGTCAAGATCATTAGGGCTCATACGTTCTTCGCCAGTATCAATATCAGCAACAGCTCGGCCGGGCTCGTACATTGCTTCATTTTGGCTTTTTAAATCTTGCTTAGCACTATCCATTTCATCCTTGTGACGCTTAAGCCAGCGCTCAGCTTCTTCGTCAGAAAGATTAGTAGTTAAGCTTTTTAATGTTTCCTTGGCGCTTTTTCCTGTTTTCATCATCTTTTTAACGACATGATGGGCTGAATGTGGTACAGAGCCTTCATTTAGTGAAGCCCTTTCTTGCGCTAATCCAAGTTGTTCGATAGCCAAATCAACAATATTGTGTGTTTCTTTTTGAATTCTGGCTCTGTCCTTGGGTTCACCCGGATTCATACCCATTGTCTTCATCTGTCCAACTATAAAATCAACAACAGCTTCACGAAAGCGGCTTTCACTAGGATTGGCGCGCTCGTTTAAGTAGTTGTTCCAATTTTCAAATAGTTTTTTCACTTTTAGCGACCTTTTTGTTGTGGAATCATTCCTAAATCTTGCATAGCATAGATAGAAGAGGTGTCTTTACGATACATACACTTTACAAAGTCGCCCTCTAAATCACCGCGGAGTGCTTCGTCAGAGCAAGCTTTAATTTTTTGCTGCGTCTCTTTAGGATCGCTATTGTATGGTGCCGAAGTTAAAGTCTTGTAAAGCTCTTCATATTTTTCAGGTACTCCACCGGGGTCAGGAGTCATTCTTCCCATAACATCTGCTGTGCTTGGTATATCCTTGGGCATATTGGTAGTGAAACTACCTTGCTCTTCAAGCTCGTCTCTATATGTTGTCTCGTTTAAAAAGTAACGAGGGTCAATTCTTTTTGTGTTTTTACGTCTAGCCATTATAATCTCCTATTATGTTGCTAATCCATTCATACTTAGTATCGCAATCAAACCGGGCACATTCTTTCTGACATAAACGCCAGAGAAAAGTGTCTCGCATCG
>MDTD01165813.1_pt1 | contig 11631 bp, 9 predicted proteins | sample 811221 | NCBI WGS metagenome assembly MDTD01 (sample SAMN05326646, study PRJNA326480) | marine metagenome | isolation source: seawater | place: Pacific Ocean: South West | collected 2011
AGCTCGAAGCAACCGGGTGCCAGAGCTTGTCCGGCTTCGGCATGCAGTGTGAAGCTGGAGTCAGAGCACGGCTTGCCCTGCGGGACAAGCCGTGGCACCCCAAGGGATGGTTAGACCGACGCCTGAGCCCGCAGACCCGCCACACGCTCGATCGCGTCGGCCGCGTGCACGGACGCGTCCATTTTCGCGAACTTGTCGACCACCTTGGACAGTTCCTGACGCTGCTGCTCAGCGACCGACTCGTCTTCGATCAGACGCGTCACTTCCTGCACGATGGGCTCGGCGTCGCCGAAGTGTGGCACAAGCTCGGGGACGATCCGGCGGCCCGCGATGAGGTTGGGCAGTGTGAAGTACGGAGCCGTCAGAAGCCAGCGGACAATCAGCTCGTAGAACATCCGGCCCGTCTTGTAGACGATGACCATGGGTTTCTTCTGGCGAGCGATCTGGAGCGTCACGGTCCCGCTCACCACGAGCGCGAGGTCGCACCATTTCACGACGGCGTCGGTGGAGCGGATCTCCATGCTGAGACCGTCCGGCCAGCCGCCGAGGGATCGGGCCGTCTCGCGCAGGCTCTCGGCGACCTCGGGCGTTGTGGCTGCGACCACCCCCACCGTTTCGGGCCGGTCCGCCTTGAGACGCCGGAAGCTTTCGAGCAGGAGTGGGAAGTTGTTGACGTGCTCTTTCGGGCGCGAGCCGGGCAGGAGCGCAATCTTGGGCGAGCCCTCGGGCATCTTGGCGGCTGCTGCTTCGAGAGCCGCGTGATCCAGCGGGATGTCAAACAGCGGATGCCCGACGTACTTGGCCGGTACGCCCTTGCCCTCGAACCACTTCTCCTCGAAGGGCAAGAGGCAGAGCACCATGTCCGTCAGTTTGCGCAGCTTCTTGACGCGCCACTTCCCCCACGCCCAGACCTGCGGCGCGACGAGGTGCACGACGCGGATGCCCCGGCGTTTGGCGATCTTGCAGATCGGGAAGTTCGCGGCTGGCGAGTCGACCGCGACGAAGGCGGCAACCGGGTTGCGATCCATCCACGCCTCGATGCGTTCGTTGATCCGGCGGTGTTCCTGGATTTTGGCCAGTCCCGGCATGCCCATCACGGCGTCGCGGCCGGTCTGCTCGACGACCTCCGCGCCGGCCGCGGCCATCCGGGGGCCGCCCCAGGCGTAGATCTTCAGATCCGGGTGGCGCTTCATGAGTTCGGCGATCACCGTCGAGGCGTGATCATCGCCCGAGGGCTCAAAGGAGCAGAAGAGCAGCGCTCTGGGACGCGACGATACCTCAACGCCTGCCGGGACGGGTCCTTCGGTCTGGTTGGGCGCGCCGGCCAACTGGGTCATCGTGCAGGACGAAAGCCCCCCGCCCCTCTCCAGTCAACCTGCATGGCGAACCCATACCACCCGAGCCGCCTCAGAACCCCGCAGAGGCCAGCCAGGCCGAGGGCTGGTGCTGCAACGCCCCCGCGATGTGCACGAGCGAATCGAGGCTGGGCAGGTGTGTGCCCCTCTCGATCGAGCTGAGCTGGCTCACGCTCACACCCGAGGCCTCGGAGAGTTCCTTGAGTGTCCAGCCCCGGTCCGCGCGGGCCAGGCGGATCTGCCGACCCAGCTCCGTGCGCAGCCGATCCTGGGGCCGAAGCCCGAGCCCGAAGGATTCGGCTGCCTGCTGGAGCACGCCCTCGAGCTGCTCGGCCGAGAAGGGCTTGGCGAGGTAATCGAACGCGTCTTTCTTGAAGGTCTCGCGCATCGAGTCCATCGAGGGGTAGCCCGTCACGATGATCACGCAGAGTCTGGGCCAACGCTCGCGGAGCTGCGCGAGCACTTCCTGACCCGAGTGACGCCCCATGTTCATATCGAGCAGCACGACGTCGGGCAGCGACTCCTCGCAGCGCTCGATGAGCTCGTCGGGCTCGGTCGAGGTCGTCACCCGGTGGCCTTTGTCGCCCAGCATCGTCGTCACGAATTCGAGGAAGTCCGCGTCATCATCGAGCACCGCGACGGCGAGCGAGATCGCCGGCGCTGCTGCTGATTCCTTGCGCTCAGACATGGTCATCCCCCTCGCTCGGCCTCATCGGTGATTCCAGTCTACCGGGTGCGGGGCTCTCGTCACCCGGTGAGCAGCCTTCACCCGGCGGCACCACAGGCACGACCACCTCGAACACCGCGCCGGGGCCGTCCGATCGGTTGTGCGCCAGAATCACGCCCCCGTGCTCGCGCACGATCCCCTCGGCGACTGCCAGACCAAGGCCCGTCCCCTTGGCATCGAGCCGAGAGGAAACGAACGGCTCGAACAAAGACTCAACCAGAGCCGTGTCGATCCCCGGCCCCGTGTCGGCGATCTTGATGCTCACCCACTCCGAGTCGTCACGCTCGAAGAGCTCGGCAGACACGTCCACGCGCCCGTCGCCCTCGGACCGCGAGACCGCGTCCACGGCGTTGCGGATCAGATTCACGAAGACCTGCACCATCCGGTCCGCGTCGCACGCGATCACGAGTTGATCCGAGACATGACTGGTCAGCTTTACCGACTTGGCTTCCCTGTCGAGCCGGACGAGCGTCATGGCTTCTTCGATGATGACAGCGGGCTTGGTGGGCCTTGTCTCGGGCGGACGGACGCGCGCAAAGTCGAGCAGGCTCTCGCCCAATCGCTCCAGACGCCCCACCACGCGCACGAGCAGCCTCGCCTCGGCCTCGCTCAGCCCCTTCCCGCCCGAGGCGTCGAGCTTTTCGACCAGCCCCTTCACCACGGTCAGCGGCGTGTTCAGCTCGTGTGCGATGCCCGCAGAGAGCATCCCGAGACTCGCCAGTCGATCCGCGTCGGCAAGGTTCCGCTTGGCGTTCTCGAGCAGGTGGTTCTTGCGCTTCAGATCCGCCGCCACGATCTCGAACCGTCCGAGCGCGTCTGCGAGATCGCGCTCGTGCTGACGCAGCGAACGCACCGTCTCGTTCCGCGAGCGCATGATCGAGCCCAGCTCGTCCGAGGGGATCAGCTTCTCGTCGATCAGTTCTGCCGACGCGTCGCCGTCCTGCACGGCCTGATCGGCTTCGAGCAGGCGCGAGATGGGGCCGTAAACGTTCTGTGGCAGGACGAACATCTCGAGGATCGCGGCGATGAGGCCGTACATCGCCAGGATCGCCACGACCGTGAAGGCATAGAGCTGGAGCACGGCCCGCCGGGCCTCGGGGATGCGGGCGGTCACCATCGCGTAGCGGGGCTCGGAGTCATCCGGCCTCGTGATCGGCATGACCGCGGTCGCGCCGGAGGCGTCGGCCCGCACGACGACGGGCGAAGTCTCGTCGCTCGTGAGCTTCTCGGTCAGATCGAGCTCGGCCATCGTTCCCAGGCGGATGGTCAGATCGTCGTCGTCCCCGATCCGGCTCGGCAGTTCGTCTTCGGTCTCGAACACACCCTCGAACCAGCCCTCGCGGTCGAGGATCGAGAGCACTGCGATCGCCTGGCTCGACTCGGCCCGGGCGATGACCGCCGACGCACCGGGCCTGAGCGTGATGAGCAGGACGGCGCCGAGCACGACCGAGAACGTGGTGTGGAGGATGATGAGTTTTTTGCGGATCCGCATCGCGCCGAAGAGGCCCAGGCGCGCTTGGGCATCGTTTCCCGCGTGCATTGAGGTGTCGGATTCCGTCGCCATGCCGCGATGCCCCTACACTCGCCCCGTGCCGAGCCCCCGACGAAAGAGTGCGCCCAGACGCCGACCGAGAAACCATAACGCTCCCAAGCCGACAGCGAGGGGTGTGGTGCTGGAGGCGATCTGTGCGCAGGCCGAGCGATATCCAGCGTTCGAGCCCGTCGAGCTGGACACCAAGGCCCTCGACGACCGGGACGCGGCCCTGGCCCACGCGCTCTACGACGCGTCGATCCGGCGCTGGCTCACGCTCGAGTTTCTGGTGCAGCAGGGGCTGAAGCGCCCGTTCTCGGAGCTCGAGCCGGCGCTGCGTGCGGTGCTGATCGTCGGGGCGGCCCAGCTCGTTTTGATGGATCGCATCCCGGCGCACGCGGCTTTGAATGAAGCGGTGGAATGGGCCAAGCGGCGCATCAGACCCGGGGCTGCGGGCATCGTCAACGCGGTGCTGCGGCGTGTGGATGAGTGCGCGGGCGAGCGGGCCGGCGCGTGGGACGGCTCTCGCGATGCGATCCCGCTTCCCGATGGCTCGCGCCGACTGAGGCACATCCAGCTCCCCGAGCACCCCGCGGGCACGCTCAGCGTCGCGGCGAGCATGCCAAGACGCCTGCTGGATCGGCTGATCGAGCAGCACACCGAGGAAGAAGTACGGGCGCTGTGCGCGCAGGCCCTGACCAACCCGCCCACGGTGCTCAACGTCACGCACATCAAAGAGCCAATCGCCAGCGGCTGGACCACGCCCCACGAGCGGGCCGGGCACGCGCTCTGGATCGGGCCGAGGGATGAGCTGTCGCCGATGCTCGCGTCGCGGGGTGATGTGTGGGCGCAGGACCCGTCTTCGAGCGAGGCGGTGGAATCGATCGCGCACCTGAAGCCGACGCGGATCATCGATCTCTGCGCGGGTCAGGGGACCAAGACGCGCCAGCTGGCACAGGTGTTCCAAGAGGCGACGATCATCGCGACGGATGTGGATACGGACCGCTACCGGACACTGGCAAAGGTGTTTGAGGGGCACGAGCGTGTGCGTGTGCGCAGCATGGCGGAGATCAAGCAGGCCGAGCGCGGGCGGGCGGATCTGGTGCTGCTGGATGTGCCCTGCTCGAATACGGGCGTGATGGGTCGGCGGGTCGAGGCGCGGTATCGCGCGGACGCGGCTGCGATCGGGCGGCTCGCCCGGATTCAGCGCGAGATCATTGAGCTAGCGGCAGACCTGATCAGCCCGGACGGCGTGATCCTGTATGCAACGTGCAGCGTGGACCGCGAAGAGAACCAGGATCAGGCCCGCTGGGCCGAGGAACGCTTCGGGCTGGCTGTCGGTTGTGAGCGGGCGACCATTCCTCGGACGGGGGGAACACCCGAATCCACGGTCGACGGCTCGTACAGCGTCCTGCTCGGTCCGCGACGCGGGCGAGGCGGGTAGACTCTGCCCTCCGAAACCCCGGCAGCCCCGAGATCGAGGCCCCCTGCATGAAACTGACGGATCTGATTACCCCGGAATGCATCCTCGCGCCGCTCAAGGCGATCGAGAAGCACGAGGTCATCAACGAGCTGGTTGAGGCGCTCGCCAAGGCGGGCAAGGTCTCCGATGCCGCGACGCTCCAGGAAGCGGTCTGGACGCGTGAACAGACGCGAACCACCGGTATCGGGCAGGGCCTGGCGATTCCGCACGGCAAGTCGGATGTGCTCAGCGATATGGCGATGGCGATCGGCAAGCCCGCTGAGCCGATCGACTTTGAGTCCGTCGATGGCAAGCCCGTCCGCCTGGTTGTCCTCCTGGCGAGCAGGCCCGATCAGGTGAGCGACCACATCCAGGCACTGGCCAAGATTAGCAGGCTCCATATGGAGGCTGAGTTTCGCGAGAAGATCTACGAAGCCGACACGCCCGAGGCGATCTACGAACTGCTCCAGCAGCACGCCTCGTCCTGAAACGGATACATACTCGATTCAGATGTTCAGCCAGTACGGCGCGTCGAGCCTTCGACCGCGGCGGCACCGACTGTTTCCAGCACACCCAGCGCCCGGTCCGCGGACTTGCGGAAGTGGTTGTACGGAAAGAGCACGAAGAGCGCCACGACCAGGCCGAACGCGGTTGTGTAGAGGGCTTCTGAGATCCCCACCGCCATCGCGGCGGTATCCGTGACGCGCTCGGCGCTCCCGAGGAGCCCGAAGCTTTTGATGATGCCGGTGACCGTGCCCAGGATGCCCAGCATCGGGGCGGCGGTGATCACGGTGGAGAGGAACGAGAGATACCGCTCGAGGCTCGGCCGGACGTGCTCGGCGGCGGCGAGGACGGTGCTTTCACCGACGGGGCCCTGCGATGAGCCGTCGATCAGCGATGAGACGAACCGCCCGAGGAGCCCGGACCCCGATTCACGGGCGAGGATGGTTTCGTTGTTGGTGCGCAGGGCCTGGGAGACGAGGCGGACGCGCTCGGGGCGGAGAGACTTGCGGAGGCTGGCGAAGTAGATCGCCCGCTCCATGCAGAGCGCGAGCGAGACGACGCTGATCGCGGATAGGGGCCAGGCGACCCACCCCGCGGCATGGAAGAACTCGCTCGCTTGCTGGATCGCCCCGGCCATGGGCGGATCGTACTGTTCCGGCAAGCCCCGGGCGAACAGGGGCGACCAAACGCAAAGGACAGCGTCATTTCCACGATCCCGGACGACAACACGGCTGCGCTGACGCGGATCGAGGCGGAACTCGAGCGGCACATCGCGGGCGCGGGGCTCGGCGGGGATTTATCCGTCGGCCTGCGCGAGGCGATGGCGTACGCGGTGCTCGGGGGCGGGAAGCGGCTCCGCCCGCTGCTCGTCTGGCTGGCCTCCGAGGCGGTCGGCGGGGAGGTTGAGAAGTGTCTGCCCGCGGCGGCGGCGGTCGAGTTCGTGCACGCGTTCAGCCTCGTTCACGACGACCTGCCCGCGATGGACGACGACGATCTGCGGCGGGGACGCCCCACGCTGCACGTGCACACCAACGAGGCGATGGCGATCCTTGCTGGCGATGCGCTGCTGAATCTGGCGTTCGCGGCTGTGCTTGAGACAGACGCGAGCGATGCGGTACGTGTGGCGCTGGTGCGGGAACTGTCACGCGGGTGCGCGGGGATGATCTCCGGGCAGGTCTATGACACCATGCCCGAACTGGACCCGGAGGCGGACGATCGACGCCGACTCGAGCGCATCCATGTGAACAAGACGGGAGCGTTGATCCGCGCATCGGCGCGGCTTGGTGGGGTCTGTGGCGGCGCAAGCACCGAGCAGCTCGAAGCGCTGACGGCGTACGCCGACGCGGTCGGGCACATGTTCCAGGCGGTGGACGACCTCTTGGATGTGGAGCAAAGCGCGGAGCAGACGGGCAAGAGGACGGGCAAGGACGCCGAGGCGGGCAAGCTGACGTACCCGGGGCTGCTCGGCGTGGACGGAACGCGGGCGGAGGTGGCGCGTCTGCTGGGTGAGGCTGAGCGCGCGATCGGGGTGCTGGGCGAGAAGGGTGCGACGCTCGGGGCGATCGCAAGACAGATGGCCTCGAGGGACCGATAACGGCTCGGAATCGCTGCCCCTCGCTGGTGGCGGCGCTACAGTGTTTTCAATAGAATTTGAAAACGAATCGCATCCGGGCGTTTGGCGAACAATGCAGCTTGGGAAGCGATACGTTTCGGGCCGGGGTCGCCGGCGAGCCGAGGGCAGAGGGATCCATGAAGCATCTACCGAGCATCAAGACGCCTGCCGACCTGAAGAAGCTGCCCGTGAGCGCATTGCCCGGGCTGGCAGCGGAGATCCGTGAGGCGATCATCGGGCAGGTCTCCAAGTCGGGCGGGCACCTGGCGCCGAACCTGGGCGTGGTCGAGCTGACGATCGCGATGCACTACGTGTTCGACTTCGGGCACGACCGGCTGCTGTTTGATGTGGGGCACCAGTGCTACCCGCACAAGCTGCTGACGGGGCGGTACCCGATGCTGAGCAAGCTGCGCACGAGCGAGGGGATGTCGGGCTTCCCGGAGCCCAACGAGTCGCCTTATGACCTGTTCAGCGTGGGGCACGCGGGGACGGGGATCTCGACGGCTGTGGGTGTGGCGCGGGGCGACACGCTCTCGGGCGAGTCGTTTGACAAGAAGAAGAACCCGGACGGTCGCCGAGTGGTGACGCTCATCGGCGACGCCTCGATCGTCAACGGCGTCGCGATGGAGGGGCTCAACAACGCGGGCACACTCAAGCGGCAGTTCCTGGTCGTGCTCAACGACAACGGGATGAGCATCGCAAAGCCCCAGGGCGCGATGGCGCAGTACTTCGACCGCGTGCGGCTGAGTCACACGTACACGGACTTCAAGAAGTCGGCGGCCAAGCTCCTCGACAGCCTACCGGGCGGGTCGTTGATCCGTGACGCCTACCACCGGACGGGTGAGGCGACGAAGGCGATGATCGCGGAGAACTCGTGGTTCGAGCACTTCGGGCTGCTGACGGTTGGCCCGATCGACGGGCACAACTTGCCCGAACTGATCGAGTTCCTGACGGAAGCCCGCGAGTTCGAGCTGCCGATGGTCTTGCACGTGAAGACAACCAAGGGCAAGGGGCTCGATTTCGCCGAGAGCGACGCGACGAAGTTTCACTCGCCCAGCCCGTTCACGATGGACGGCGACGCGGCGCAGGGCTGCCGGGTTGAGGTCAAGAGCGACGGGCGTTCGTTCACGAGCGCGTTCGGCGATGCGATGCTGGACGTGATCGAGCGTGACGAGCGCGTGGTGGCGTGCACCGCGGCGATGCCCGACGGCACGGGGCTGACCGCGGCGCTCAAGACGTTCCCCGATCGCGTATGGGACACGGGCATCTGCGAGAGTCATGCGCTGGACATGATGGCGGGGCTTGCCAAGACGGGCTTTCGGCCCTTCATGGCGGTGTACGCGACGTTCTTCCAGCGGGCGTTCGATCAGGCGTTCCAGGAGGCGGCGCTGCAGGGTCTGCCGGTCAGGCTCTGCCTCGACCGCGCGGGGCTCGTGGGCGGCGACGGCGCGGTGCACCACGGGTTCTGCGACACGGCGCTGCTGCGCACGCTCCCCGAGGCGGTGGTGATGGCGGCGATGGACGAGCCGAGCCTGAAGGCGGCGCTCGAATTCATGCGTACGTGGGACGAGAGCCTGTCGAGCGTGCGTTATCCGCGTGACAATGTGTCGGATCTGTTTACGGATGACACATGCCCGGCCTTTGAGCTGGGCAAAGCGCGGAGCCTGACGCCCGAGATCGATGTCACGAATGACAGGGTTGATGCGGCGGTGCTGGCGTTCGGGACGCCGGCGATCGCGGCGGCGAAGGCTGCGGGTGAGCTGCGCGAGGACTGCACGGTCGCGGTCTACGACGCGCGGTTCGCCAAGCCGATCGATACGGAGCTGCTGAAGACGCTGCTCGAGCTCAAGATCCCGGTCGTGACGGTTGAGGAGCACTCGCCGATCGGCGGGTTTGGGTCGGCGGTACTGGAGTCGGCGAGCGAGATGGGGCTGGACGCGTCGCGCGTGATGCGGCTTGCGATGCCGGACGCCTGGGTGCGTCAGGACGGCCGGGGCAAGCAGCTGGCCGAGACGGGTCTGGACGTGGCGGGCATCAAGCGGGCGATTCTGACTTTGCTTGAGAAGGGGCTGGATCAGGGGGAGGCCGAGGCTTCGCCCGAGCGCGAGGTCGAGGCCAAGTCAACCCGTGAGCGGGCCTCTCGGTAAACTGCCCGGCACGCTGACCGGCGAGCAGAGCGCCCCCAAGAGCTCCACGAGCCCCACGCGAAAGGCGGCCCATGCCCGAGACACGTCGATCGACGCTTCTTGTTGTCAACACCGAGAAACCCAACGCGGCGGCTGTGGCGGAAGAACTCACGGCTTTGATCGAGCAGCACGGCAACCTGCTGACGAAGATCCCTTCGGGCGATGCCGAGCCGCCGAAGGATCTTGAGAAGGCGGATCTGATTGTTGTGCTCGGGGGTGACGGGACGCTGCTCGGCGAGGGTCGGCGCTTTGCGGGGCGGAACGTGCCGGTGCTGGGTGTGAACGTCGGAAAGCTCGGGTTCCTGGCGGAGTTTGATCTCGACGCGGTGCGCGAGCAGGCGACGGAGCTCTTTGGACGCGGCCAATTGCGGACGCGCGAGGTGCACCTCCTGCGTGCGCAGATCCGACACTCGGACAGCAGGCTCGAGCACATCGGTTACGCGATGAACGAGGCGGTGATCACGGCTGGCCCCCCCTACCGCGTCATCGAACTGGGTATCCGCATCGACAGCTCGATCGGGCCGGTCGTGCGGGGTGACGGGATCATCGTGTCCACGGCGGTCGGGTCGACGGCGTACAACGTCTCGGCGGGCGGGCCGATTGTGCATCCGCACGTCGACACGACGCTCATCACGCCCATCGCGGCGCATTCGCTCGCGTTCCGGACGATCGTGGTGCCGGGCGAGAGCTCGATCGAGATCACACCGCTGCAGATCAACGACGAGGAAGAGGGCGGCGGGACGACGCTTGTGCTGGATGGTCAGATCCAGCGGCGAATCACGAGCGATGAGCGTGTGCTGATCACGCGGAGCAGCGAGACGGTGCGTCTGGTCGTGAACAGCGCGGGCGATTACTGGAAGACGCTGGCGAACAAGCTCCACTGGGCCAAGCCGCCCTCGGCGCTGCCGCAGGATCCTGAGTAAATCGCTTAGCCCATCGCGGGTCCGCTCTGCGCTTTGAGTTCGGTCTGCTGGCGTCCGAGCAGTGTGGCCAGTCCCTGCGACATGTCGATGACGAGGCCGAACATCAGCGGCACGAGCATCAGTGTGAAGACGGTCGAGACGAGCAGGCCGCCGATCACGACGGAGCCGAGTCCGCGGTACATCTCTGAACCCGAGCCTGGCATCAGCACGAGCGGGAGCATGCCTCCGACGGAGGTCATGGTGCTCATGAAGATGGGGCGGACGCGTGTGCGGACGCTTTCAGCGATGGCGTCGGCGGGTGACATCGGGTCGATGGGTTCTTCGCCTTCCTCGGCGACGCCCTTCATGAAGTTGAGCGCCTGGTGGACGAGGAGGATGGCGTTGTTGACCACGACGCCGATGAGGATGACGAAGCCGAGCATCGTGAGCACGTCGAGCTGCTGCGTCGGCATGATGGGGTTGGCTGCGCTGGACTCGTGCACGAGGTAGAGGCCCGCGAAGCCGCCGACGACGGCCAGCGGCACGCTGAACATGATGACGAACGGGTAGACGAAGCTCTCGAAGAGGGCGCACATGAGCAGGTACACGACGACGAGTGACCATGCAAACTTGGCCATCATGAGCTGGGGCATCTCGGCGACGCCGAAGATGAGGAACCCGATGACGCCGAGGATGAGCAGTGCGCCGAATCCGCCGTAGCCGAAAGCGGTCTTGCCTGAACCGATCGCGCGGATGAAGCCGTAGCCGGCGGCGAGGAAGCCGATGGCGATGAGGCCGTAGGCGAGGTAGTGAGCCGCGGAGGATGCGGCGCCGAAGCTGGCCGAGCCATCGCCCTTGCCGAAGAGCGCGGTCTGGACTTCATCGAGCTTGGCGGCGGTGCCTTCGAGGCGGACGCGCATGGTGCGGTCGATGAGGCCGGCATCGCGGGCGGGGGCGAGAAACTCGCTCTCGATCTGGGCCATGACGTCCTGCACGGCGCGGCCCGGGGGCGGCGTGATGAGCAGACGCACGGCGGCGAGTTCCTGGATGCGCATGATCGACTGCGGGGCCAGGCCGCCCTTGGCGGTGACGAGCGTGTCGAGAGGGACAACGGGGCCCGCGGGTGTGGCGACGGGAATGGTGGCCATCTGCTCGAGGTATTCGAGTTGGCCGCCCGAGGGGAGCACGACCATGTCGACGGCTTCGCCGTTCAGGATGTAGTCGTCGACGAACGCGCCGTCGAAGAGTCCTCGCACGGCGATGCCGACGTCGAGCGGGCGGAGGCCGAGCTCGCGTGCTTCGCGGGTGAGTTCGACTTTGTACTCGGGCTGCCCGATGTTGTAGTTGGATGG
>MDTD01191833.1_pt1 | contig 11631 bp, 9 predicted proteins | sample 811221 | NCBI WGS metagenome assembly MDTD01 (sample SAMN05326646, study PRJNA326480) | marine metagenome | isolation source: seawater | place: Pacific Ocean: South West | collected 2011
CATTTCACATCCTTTTTGGTAAAGGTATTTACTTTTATTAAAAACACATTACACTACTTGGTAATTCTTTCGGTGATAATTTATTTACTTTTTTATCGGTCTTACGAAAAGCTGATGAATATGTTTGATAATTTCATAACCGTGTTCTTTTGCTATCTTATCTTGAATTGTTTCTATTTCTTCGCTCATAAACTCAATTATATCACCAGTTTCAACACAAATCATATGATCATGGTGTCCTTTTCCAAATTTATATTCATACCTAGCCCTTCCATCACCTAACTCTAATTTCCTCAGGATAGAATATTTTTCTAAAATTGCAACAGTTCTGTAAACTGTTGCTCTTGAAACATTCTCACCATCACCTTTTAATTGATCATATATTTCATCACACTCACGATGACCGGAATTATTAACAATATTATCTAAAATTGCCAAACGTTGCTTGGTTAATTTCAAATTTTCTTTTCTGAGTGCATTTTTAAATTTTTCTAATACTTTTCTATTTGCCATTAAGAGTCTACTTTTGGGTTATTTTTAATATGATAATATAAAGATATTTAAAAATATAATTGATCTTTCATTTAAAAAAAACCTTATCTTAGTTTAAGTACTAATTTTTATTTAACTTTTGTATTTAAGGAAACTGTTAATTTGAAATCAAATATTTATCTTATTGGGATGATGGGTTCAGGAAAATCTACAATCGGTAAAATGTTATCAAAAAAATTAGATAAAATTTTAATCGATGTGGATTACAAAATTGAAGAATCTTTTGGTATTTCAATTGCTCAGATTTTTGATAAATATGGAGAAGAACGATTTAGACGCATTGAAGAGACTTATTTTGTTGAAAAATCGAAATCAAAAAATTTAATATTTTCAACTGGTGGTGGAATCATTTTATCTAAAAAAAATAGACAAATATTAAAATTATCAAAAAAAACTATTTATTTAAAAACAAGTCCCAAGCAATTATTGTTTAGGATGAAAAATAATTATTCTAACAGACCCTTAATTCTTAAAAGTAAACTTTCTCCAATTGATACAATCAACGAAATATCTAAAAAAAGAGATCTAATGTATAAAAAATCATCCCATATAACCATAGAAACAGATGATTTGTCTAAAATAGAATTATTGAATAAGGTTATCAATTGCGTGATTTAAACCCAAAAATTATAAGTGTCCCACTTAAAGAGAAATCTTATCATATTTATTTTCAAGAAGGATTAATAAATTTTACAGATAAGTTACTAACACCTATAAATACTGGACAAAAGTGGATAATTGTATCACCTAAATCAATTTTTGAAACTTATGGTAGTAATATTTTCACTATATTGAAAAAAACGGGTTTTGATGTAAATATTTTAAAAATAAAAGAGGGTGAAAAGGTCAAGTCATTTTTTTATTATAAAAAATATATTAATGGATTAATAAAAATGGGTTGTAATCGAGATTCGGTTCTAATTTCATTAGGAGGAGGCGTAACAGGTGATCTATGTGGATTTATTGCTTCTACGTTATTTCGTGGGATTGCATATTATCAAATACCAACCTCACTATTGGGAATGGTAGATGCATCAATTGGAGGAAAAACTGCTATCAATACCAAACAAGGGAAAAATCTAATTGGGACATTTTATCATCCAAACGCTGTATTAATTGATCCTAAACTACTAATATCGCTACCAAAAAAAGAATTTTTCTCGGGTTTGTGTGAAATAATAAAATATGGTTTCATTGACTCAAAAGAAATTATTAAGATTTTTAAAAATTTTAATTTCATTGATCTCAGCAGTAATGATAACCTAATAAATGATTTAATTCTATACTCTGTAGAATCAAAATCGAATATTATTTCAAAAGATAGTGAGGAAAAAGGATTAAGAAAAATTTTAAATTTTGGCCATACTGTAGGGCATATCATCGAATCTTTCACTAACTATAAAAAATATACTCATGGAGAAGCTATAGCGCATGGTATGATTATTTCATTAAAAATTAGCAATAAACTATTTAAACTGTCAAAAAATTCACTAGAAGAATCAATCTATATACTAAAAAAACTATGTCTTAAAAAACCACCAAAGATACCTAAAAAAGAATTTTTTCACTATTTATATCGTGATAAGAAAATTGAATCAGGAAAAATAAATTTTATTTTAATAAAAGAAATTGGAAAACCGATAATTTCGAAAGATATAAGTGCTGAGACTATATATAAAACTTATCACGAATACGTAGAGGATAAAGAATGAATATAATTGTTATAAATGGTCCAAACTTAAATTTATTAGGTGAAAGAGAACCACACATCTATGGGAATGAAACACTTAAAGAATTAATGTTATGGATAGAAAAAAGTCCTCTTGGATCCGAACACGCATTTAAATTTTTCCAGTCTAATCATGAAGGTGACATTATTGATTGTATTCACGACGAGAGACATTGGTGTGATGGTATAATTATCAATCCAGCTGCATACACTCACTACTCATATTCAATCAGAGATGCAATTTCTTCTGTAAATATTCCAGCTATTGAGGTCCATTTTTCAGATATACATTTAAGAGAAGAATTTCGTCAGGTTTCAGTCATCAAACCTGTATGCTTAGCACAAATAACTGGAATGGGTAAAAATTCTTATCTGGAAGCTTTGAAAATTTTAATAAAAAATCATCAAGGTTGAATCTGTGGTAAATGATCATCTCCTTCGTGATCAGATACTAAACCAGAAGGATTACTTATTGGACTAATTCCAAAATTATCAACAATATAAATTGAATTTGATAAACCTTCATCAGATTCATACACCATGTATATACCTTCTACATCGTTTAATATAATATTTGCAAAATTTGGATTAGACTGGTTCGAATTACTTTTATTTAAGAAATTAAATGGTGTATTTGCTTCAAAAAATCCTTCTATATTATCATTAAAGTTTGGAAGTTTTTGAAAATATATTGACCAAGCTCCGTCCTTATCAGTCTCATATATTAAATATTGACCATCATTCCCGAATGGATTAAAACCATTCATTACAAACCTTGGGTTTCTCTCTCTGTTGATATTATTAGTAATGTTCAAACTATCACCTGTGAGCATGTTCTCCCAATAAATATCTATATTACCATTATTATCTCCAATATATGCAATTTGAGAACCATCAAGGCTAATATCAGGATCATATTGATTGGTAGGATGAGATGTGAGATTTTCAACTTGAGAACCGTCTTCATTGATCCAATAAACTTCTCGATTACCCGAAATCGTTGAGACGTATATTATTTTATCCATACCAAGCGTAGCTGTTGCTATATTAAAATCCTCGTCAGTTCCATTATTATAAGTAAGCCGCATGGTATTTAATCCATCTCTATCCATAATATATAATTCACAGTTTCCATCTCTCCACGATTCAAAAACAATTTTTGATCCATCTGCACAATATTTAGGATTAAAATCATTTCCTGGATGTCTCGAAAGATTAACTGGGGTATTATTACCTCCAGAACCAATTGAAAATATTTCATAGTTACCATTTTCCCAACCATAAAATACAACCCGTGCTCCCCAAGGCTCATAGATTGGATTAAAACTATCTGATATCAAGTCTGTATTTGAAATAATTGGAAAATTCTCTAAATCAGGATCTAACTCTATACTATATATTTTACTACCAGTTTCTCTATTATTTGACTGAAAAATAATCTTGTTGAATGGAGTAGCTTTCTCGCCATTTCCACAATTTTCATTTTGATTACAATCTGATTCTTGTGTACTAAAACTTTTTTTACCCCATAAATCATCCGTCACAATTAAAAAATACATTGTTCTTTCATCACCAGTTAAATCATAAATAAACTCTGCATCTTCTCTGTTATAAATTTTAAAATGACAAATCTCACCTACTGGACATGAAATATCATTAAAACTTTCTTCAAAACAATTTTCATCAAATATATCATTATGCGAAAAATTATCTAAATGTTTATAATAAACTGTGTACGATTCAAAATCCAAATCCTCACTTTTTCTCCACTCAATTACATATCTATTCTCTATACTTTCGTAGTATATACTTGTAATATAGGGCTTTTGTGGTGGTTCTTCTTTAAATAATACTGACTGAGAAAGTGTTTCTTGACCCCATGCATCAGTAATTTTTCCCCAAAAATATAACTCTCCGGAAGAATTACAATTAATTACGCTGTCCCAATCATATAAAAATTGAAAAGAATTTTGAGTTACATTTGAAACAGTTCCTAAAGTATCTTGTATTGAATCAGGCACCATAGACGAATAAATAGTATAAAATGCATAATCTGATATTTTATTTTCCAAGCTTTCCCAACGAACAACGATGGTGTCAAGTATTTCTTCACCATTTTCTATGCCTTTAGAAATCGAAAATTCATTAATTGGAGTTATAGGTGGTGGCGTATCAATTAAATTTGATATTCCACTACCCACAGAAATATTTCCATATTTATCCTCAACACCGATCCAAAACCAATTTTCATTAAAGGGATTAAAATTATTTCTAAAAGAAAAGTTACCATCCTCTGAGACATATCCAGAATCTATCGTAATCATAGAAGTGCTGATAGAATTGACATTGATTATATTTAATTTTTCGTAAGTTTCGGATATTGAAAAATATATGTTATATGACTTAAAGTCAGCTGAATCTTTTTCATTCACATACCACTCGAAATCAATACCTTCAATTGAATAATCGATTGACTTCATATTTACAGAATTAGGCGGACTATCTGCCTCTGTAGTATATGTTTTTCCAATAGTTAAATTATTTAATTCATCATATATAATTATAAAAAAATTATTTTTCTTGCTTGGATAAATACTCTCAAATTGAGTTTGATTTTGAAATAAATTTATTTCAAAATTTGTAATATTTTTATCTTCTATAGTTTTTAATGGGATATTACTGTAATTACAATTTTCACAAGAATACCATATTTCATACTTATTAAAATCATTATCAGGTGATAATTCCCACTCAAAATATAAAAAATCATCCACGTAATGAATACTTTCAAAATTGATTGGTATTGGGTGATATTCATTATAATTTGATAAATTTTGTCCCATATTTGAACTAAAGTTAAAAGTATCAATTATTGCAACATTAAAATATTTCTCAATATTTGTATTTGTTTCTTCACAATGATAGTTTGTCGTTACATCATCAATTATTCCAATTATGTCTAAGTCATTGTATTCATTTTGCTCATAAACAACATATTGTTTAAAATCAGGTACTAAATCAATAAGATAGTCAGTATTCCAATAAATGCAATTTTCATTATCGTTATTAATAATTGATAAAATTTCTAGGGTTACAGGGTAACCATTAGTTTGACTCAAAAACATTACTAAATCTGAGCTAACTTTTTCATTACCATTCGAATCTGTAGCTTTTATTTGAAAAGTGTATTCTGTGCTATCATCAAATGTAAAACTCGAGTCATTTAAATTAAATTGGTTGGTACTGTTCCACCTCAATAGGAAAACATCTGATGAGAAAGATGTTGTTTTAGAATCTACAATAATATCATATTCTTTATTATATAATTGAACTTTCGAAATATCACTACCATCATCGGTAACTTTAACTTTAATTTCGATGATTTCGTATACCGGATCGAGATATAAGTTTTCAGGAAAATCATTAAATAAACCATCGTTAATTTTATATTCTTGCCATGCAATACGTGGAGGCTCTTCATCTGGGAATAAAAAGCTTAAATCACAAGATGTGAATGTAAGTACAATAAATAAAATAGTAGTTATTTTTGGTGGTATATTATTAATCTTTAGTATTTTCATATTTTAAATGCCTTATAAAAAAAACTGATACCTACAAAAATAAAAATAAGACTTATGAAACCAATAAGTATTTCTTTAAGAATATACAAAACTAGGCCAAATAAAATAAACCCCATCCCTATTTTGATTAACTTTATTTTATCATCTCTGTTCTTTGATAATATGTCATTAATATTTTCGTAACTAAATTTAAACATAAATTACCACTGAGAAATTTCATCTTTTGTAGGAAATCGATTCTCTTTGAATTTTGAAAACAATAATTTATTTTCAAGCAATACTTCAAAAGATCCTGATCTTGGTATATTTTTATTCCCAATTACAGACGCATGCGGATACTTTATTTTTATCAACTTTGACACCCTGTCAAATTCCGGATGATAGTTTCATTTTTCGCAAAATTCTATGTAAAATTTCATATATAATTATCCCTCCTTATGGTAACATTTGTAAAAAACCCAAAATACCGGGTAGCAATAATAGATACCCAAAAATTCTCATTATGAAGTCGGCATCATGGTTACCACTTTTATTAAATATCAAAAAAACTCCAAAAAAGGATATTCCTAGGAAAAACATAAATAAGAGAGTTTGTTTCATGTTAAAATATGATATATTTTTATGTTAATTGAAAAGCAAAAATGACTTACAAAATGTTTATAAATTTATGAATATTTTAGCAAACAAATCGAAAATTCATAGTGCGATAAAATTAAATCTCTATAATACTTAAATCAAATGGGTTTTTATATATACAAACACAATAAAAGTGTTAATTTATACTGTTTTTTAAATAAAAAAAAGGATAATTATGGATTCAAATTCTAATTTTACTCCCCCAAAAATAAATATTCCACCTATTTTATTAGGAGGTAAGATGCCATTATTTCTTTTAGCAGGGTTAATATTTCTTTTGGGTGTTGCTACATCTGCCTATAAAGTTGATGCTAACGAAAATGGTGTAGTCTTAAGGTTTGGTAAATATGTAAAAACTACGACACCTGGCTTACATTTTAAAATTCCGTTAGGTGTAGATAAAGTATATAAAGTTCAAGTTACGAGACAGTATAAGGAAGAATTTGGTTTTAGATCTCAAAGACCTGGTGTCCGAACTAAATTTTCATCAGGAAATTATCAAGATGAATCTTGGATGTTAACAGGAGATTTAAATATCGCTCAAGTCGAATGGATTGTCCAATATAACATAAAGAATCCTAAAAATTTCTTATTTAAAATCAAAGATCCAAAAAATACAATTAGTGATGTAGCTGAAGCCGTTATGAGTTTGATGGTAGGCGACAGATCTTTTGCAGAGGCAATTCAATCCGAAAGACAAAATATTAATTTATTAGCACAACAAGAAATGCAAAAAATACTAGATTCCTATGAATCTGGAATTTCTGTTCAATTAGTTCAATTGCAAGGACTTGTTCCTCCGGGACCTGTTTCAGATTCTTTTAACGAAGTAAACAGAGCTAAACAAGAACAAGAAGCAATGATAAATGAAGCACGAAAAGAGTACAACAAAGTTATTTATCAGGCCGAAGGAAAAGCAAAACGTGTCATTAAAGAAGCTGAAGGTTACGCAATTGAAAGAATTAATGAAGCAAAAGGAGACATCCAATCTTTTAATAATGTATCTAGAGAATTTAAAAAAGCACCAAAAATTACCAAAGATAGATTATATATTGAAACAATGAGAAAAGTTTTATCTAATGTACCAAACAAAACCATCATTGATAATAGTTTAGAAAACGTATTACCATTATTGAATATGAACCAAAAAGGAAAGTAAGATGAATAAATTAATAATTATAGTTGTAATTTTATTTTTTGGATTATCATCATCTTTATATATAGTAAATGAAGGTGAGCAAGCCATTATTCTTAGATTTGGAGAACCAGTTAGTGAAAAACCAATAGATAAAGCTGGACTTCATTTTAAATTTCCAATCATAAATTCAGTTTACAAATTTGATAAGAGAATTTTAGAATGGGATGGAAAGCCTGAAGAAATACCAACAAAAGATAATAAATATATATTCATAGATAGTTTTGCAAGATGGATAATTTCTGACCCATTAAAATTCTATAAGTCTGCAAAAAATGAGATGATAGCACAGTCTTTACTAGATGACATTATTGATGGAGCTGTAAGAAATGAAATTACTGGAAAAGTTATGGAGCAAATTGTTAGATTTTCTAATAGGGAATTACCAAAAGTCAGTTCAGATTATTTATCATCCACTGAAGAAAAGCAAATAAATGAATCTAAACCTGTATCAGGAGCGAGAAAAGAAATAACAAGTAATATTCTGAATTCTGTTAGTAAAAAACTAGAGGAATTGGATATAGGAATCTCAGTAATTGATGTTCAACTAAAGAGAATAGACTATAATTCCCGTGTCCAGCAAGATCTGTTTAATAGAATGATTACTTTTCAGAATACTATTGCAGAAAAATATCGTGCTCAAGGGCGAGGTCAAAAAGAAGAAATTCTGGGACAACAGATTCAAAAAGAAAAAGAGATCTTATCCTCTTCATATTTAGATGCCCAAAAAATACGTGGAGAAGCTGATGCAGAAGCTGTAAAAATATATGCTGATTCTTACAATAAAGCTCCAGATTTCTTTAATTTTATGGAAACTTTAAAAGCATACTCTGAAACTATAGATTCTACAACTACTCTTATTCTATCATCTAAAAATAAATTTTTAAAATATTTAAATTCAGTCAAATAGACTAAAACTATTACAACGAAGAACTCCACACAAGGGGTTCTTCGTGTAAATCCGTGTGTATTAGTCTATCTATTTTTTCATTTTACTCGCTGTTTCAATATTAATCCAACCTGTTTCTTTAACTTTTAAAAATTTTTGATAATTTTTAAAAGCTTCTTCAAATTCTTTACTTTTAATACCATTAATTTCACCTTGATAAAATTCTTTTTCTTTTAAGAACTTCTGTAAAGATTTCCTGGATTTTTCACCAAATAAACCATCAATTCTTCCTAAATATAATTCATTTTCCTTTAGAAATTGTTGAATTAGTTTTCCTGCCTCAAATAAGTTTTTCTTTTCACCGTATTTTTTAATAATTCTATCTTTTAATATCTTGATATCAGTTTTTGTATCAGACTTAAAATATTCAACTATATAGCCATATATTTCATCAGTTTGTTGTCTATTTTCTTCACCAGTAACAATATAAATATCAGCATTTTTCCTAAAAACAGACCAATTTTCTAAATTTTTTATTTTTATAGTTGGTAAATCAGGAAATAAAAAATCAAAATCATTTAATGGAAATGTATTTAAACATTTAGCACAAGGGTATATCTGGATTGAATTTTTTGTTGAATAAGGTATTTTGTTTTGATCAGAATACATAATTTGAAATATTTCAAATTTTGGATAGAAATATTGATTAATTTCAATAGGTATTTCAAATTCAATTTCTAGATTTTGAATAAAATAAACATCCTCTATATCATATAACCAATCAACCTCTTCTATTTTTGTTTTCCAGCCATTTTGAGATAATATTTTAGAAAAATCACTTAATGATGTTTCGGGCTTTTTAATAATATTTGAAATTGATCTTTTCCTATTCTTCTCTTCTAATATGAACGGTATATCCAAGATGGATTCATTTATATAATCTTTATAAAAATCTTTAAATGTATTTTTATTAAATTCTGAAAATTCACCCTTGACAAATTCTTCTCTTCCATTAATCTTGAATTTTAAAATATCAGAAAAAGCTAATTTATATAGTATTGCTTCATCAACCTCATACCATGCTTCCTCATAAAATTTATTTTTTGAAACTTTTTCTCGATATGACTTACTTGCATCACTACCAAGGTCTAATCTTTCACCATCTGCTGAAATTAACAAGCTCAAACCTTCCTCAATATTAAGTTTCTCTCTACCAGTTAATTTAATTTGCAAGGAATAAATTTTTGTCTCTCCTTGCATCCATAATTGTGGATTAATTTCAAAATCAATACCTGAATAGTTTTCTGAAATCTTATTATTTTCATATCTAAACCACTCAAACTGTTCAAACTCATCAAAATAATTATTTATACGATAAGATTGACAGCCTGTTAAGATTAAAAATATTATTATATAAAATAATCTCAATTTTACACTCCAATTATATATTATACTATTTAGTATCGACAATAAACATTATTACTTTAAACAAAAAAGCCCTACATAATGAGGGCTTTTCGTTCAAGGATTTTATTTCTCTACTTCAGAAGTACTATTTTCTGTGATAAAACTATATTATTAGCATCTAAAACAATCATATAAAAACCTGATGCCAACTCGCTACCGTCGATAGTAATACTATATATACCTTTTTGATGAATACCATTTGATATTGTCTTTATTTTACTACCTTGTATATCATATAATGATAATTCAACATCAGTCAAATTAGGTATTGAATAAGTAAATTGTGTAGTTGGATTAAAGGGATTAGGATAATTCTTGCTAATATAAAAATCATCTATAAGATTTATTTCATAATTAGATAGTGAACAGCTACCATCATTAATCAAAGCTTCGGCATCATAATAAGGATTTTCCATATCAGTACATCCAAAAATATTATTTTGATCAATAATATAATTTATTCCATAACAAATCTCATTATAATTACCACCCAGCAACTCACAAGTTTCTTCATCATATACTTCACATTCCATATAATATTCATTCCATACTGCACCTGAATCCTCACATTCTTCCTGTGTTGGTTGATAATCAAAATCACATGTTATATCTTCAAATGATATTTCAAGAGTAGTATTTCCTTCATTTTCTGATATTATTGCAACGATTTCTTCACCTTCTTCATCGGTAAAAGTAACCTCATCCATATTAACTGAACAATCTGAAATTAGAGTAGAACTCTCCCAAACGCCACCTAATAAATCACAGACTTCTTCATTGCCTACTTCACACTCCATATCATACTCATTCCAAGTTCCGCCAGCATTCTCACATTCTTCCTGTGTTGGCTGATAATCAAAATCACATGTTCCTTCGCCTGGAAATTGAATTACCATACTCGTAGCATTATTTGATTCATCGTATACTATACTTAATGAAGTTGGATTATCACTATCATCATCAAAATTTATGACATCATACCAAAAATTTGTACCAAAGGAACCTTCGACACATTCTTCTGTAAACGAATCATAAGAACCACCATCACCACAATAACATTCATCTTCATTATCTATATCCTCAACAGCATATGTAAAAAGATTTACACAAGCTGGTAACTGAAAATATAAACCACCTGTATCCGTACATTCTTCTTCAGAACCAAAATATGGTTCAAAATTACAAGTACTTTCTATAACTGTGGTTAAATCACCACTACAATCATCCTCTGAATATATTCCTGATTCGTAAAAATTAAAGACAACACATGTTGATCCATCTCCATTACATACACCGCATTCATCTAACTCTGCATCGCCGCCACATTCACCATTGCAATCTTCTTCATAACCTTCATCACAATTTCCATCACAATCATAACCTTCATCTGGGTATTCACAGCATGAATTATTACCCTGACATTCAACTGTGGCATTTTCGTTATAATTACATGCAGTTACATCTGTGCAACCAACTGAAGCCAGTTCCAAAACAGTACCATCATTTAATGCAGCAAACAATCCAAAAGCAGGGTCATCTGCCCCACCCGCTAAAAATCCTGAAGCAAACACAACTGCACTAC
>MDTD01135459.1_pt1 | contig 11629 bp, 14 predicted proteins | sample 811221 | NCBI WGS metagenome assembly MDTD01 (sample SAMN05326646, study PRJNA326480) | marine metagenome | isolation source: seawater | place: Pacific Ocean: South West | collected 2011
GCCATTGCGCCATGACCCATCTTGGAATGGTCCATCGGCTGCGCCGCGGCATCGTCGGCCGCCATTGCGCCATGACCCATCGCCGCATGGTCCATCCCGCCATGCGACATGCCCATATCCGCCATCGTCAGCAGCGACGCCTTCCTCAGCTCCGGGACGTCTGCCGACATGCCTGGCCTAGGGGCGAGAGTCCCGCGGGCGAACCCCGATCGGCCCATGGATTCGGCAAAGATGGTGTAGGCCCGGTCCTCCTTCGGCTCGACAATGACGTCGTAGGTTTCCGCCACCGCGATCCGCAGTTCGTCAACGGCGACCGGCTCGACATCATTCCCGTCGGCTTGGACCACGGTCATCTTCAGGCCAGGGATCCGCACGTCGTAGAACGTCATTGCCGACGAGTTGATCAACCTGAGGCGAACCTTCTCGCCGGGTGCGAAGATGCCGGTCCAGTTCTGTGCCGGCCCTTTTCCGTTGATCAGACCCGTGAAGCCCTGCAGGTCCTCGATGTCGGTCGGCATCATCCGCATTTCGCCCCAGGCCGCCCGGTCGGCCAGGGTGGCGTCCAGCCCTTTCGTCGATACATCGTCGAAGAAATCCCCAAGGGTGCGCTGCTTCCGGTTGTAATAGTCCGGCATCAGCTTCAGATTCCGCATGATCCGGTCACCGGAATGCGGATGCTTATCTGTGAGTTGCACCACATAGTCCCGGTCGGCGGCTATGGCCTCGCCGTTCTTCGGCGTTATCACGATCGAACCGAAGGCGCCGTCGGGCTCCTGGAAGCCGGTATGGCTGTGGAACCAGTAGGTGCCTGTCTGCACGATCGGAAAGCTGTAGGTGAAGGTTTCCCCAGGGGCGATCCCCGGATAGCTGATGCCCGGAACACCATCCATCTGGAACGGAAGGATCAGACCGTGCCAATGGATCGATGTGGGTTCGTCGAGGTTGTTGGTCACGTTGATAGTGACCTCCTCGCCCTCCGTGAACCGCAACACCGGCCCCGGCGAGGCGCCGTTATAGCCGATGCCCTGCTTGACGAAATCGCCGGTATCGATCCTGACGCGGTCGACGGTGAGATCGTAGGTAGCTGCTGTCGCTCCTTCAACGCCGGAAAGTCCTGCGCCTAGCGCGACGACGGCGGCGCATAGAACGCCCCGCCTGATCGGATTGTTCATGTGTAGCTCCAAGTAGCGGCCGCGCTGGCAACGCCTGCTGCGCCCGGCATATCTGGCACCGAGATCGGAGGCCGGTTACGAACGCAATAGCTTCACCGGCCCCCTCTCGCTCGGCGGGCTATCGGATCGTGATCGTACCCTTCATCCCGGCCTCGTAGTGGCCAGGGACATTGCAGGCGAACTCGACGGTTCCAGATTCGGGGAAAGTCCAGACGACCTCGCCGCTTTGCCCAGGTTCGAGCAGCACACTGTTCGGATCGGCGTGCTTCATGCCGTGCCCACCCGACATCTTGTCGTGGTTGATCCGGTCGGCCTCGAGGACGCCCGCATTGACCATCTCCATCATTTCCTTTTGATGGGCGGCATGCATCGCAGGTGTGCCGAGATTGAACTCGTGAACGAGTTCTCCGTCATTGGTGACGACAAAACGCACAGTCTCGCCGGCCGAAACCTTGACCGCAGAGGGCTCGTAGGCGTTGTCGACGAGCTTTACGGTGACGGTTCGGTCCGCATCGGCGGCCGGAGCGGCCTGGCCGATCATGGCAGTGGCGGCACCTCCGTGCTGGCCGGCGTCATGGCTGCCGGCGGCAAGGACCGGTACCGAGTAGGCCACACCAAGAGCGACTAGACCGGTGGCCAATCCCAGTATGGTGCTGCCCCGGATGGTGGACCGCGTGCGATCGAATAGGAAAGTCATTTTGTGTTCGTCCGTGTTTCGCATTGCACAACATGGCGCCCACGACGTGGTGGCCGCCGTGGCGATATCAGTGCACTGCGCCGGCTCGAACCCGTAGTCCCTTTGGGAAGCAGACGACTAGCCATCTGCCGATAGACCAAAGGCAACGGAAGCGAAGTGAGAATCCCGGTGAGAAGGACCTCTGCCGGCGCAGTTCACGCAGCAATGCGCGGAGGACGGTAGAGGCCTTGCGGGAAGCGGGAATGGAAGAAGTTACCTGGGAAGACCGACCAATGGCGCTGGAAATCCAGGCCGCCGTACGTCGGGGATGCAGGCAGAAGCGCAGAGACACATCCTACTGCACAGCAACTGAACGAAGTGTGGCCAAAGGACCCTTCATGATGGTCGTGGTCGTGGGTGCCCCCACTCCAGTCTATGGCAAAAATTGCTGTGGCTTGGAAATCGTGCGTCCCTGCGCAATTTGCTGATTGATGCGGCGATTGCTCTGAAGCCCCGGCTAAAGGGGAGGCATTCGCCTCACCAACCGGTAGCAGCAGCGACAGGCCAATGAACGCCAGCAGGGCGGCGATCCCCATCAGGGTCTTGCGAACTGATTTGGCCTGGAAGGTCATCAATCGACGTGCAGCTGCTCACATCATTCGGTTGAACATTTTATAGGGATTCTGGAAAACTGCGACAAGAGGTATAGCAACGGTATCACGGCTTCCTGATCCGGCGCGGCCATGGCAACGGGACCGCGGCAATCCACAGCAGGCAACATGTGTTCAGGACACAGCAAGATCCGCTGACACCCCTGCCGCAAGGCGGCGATCTCGTATCAACCGATGCGACCAAGAAATGGGAACAGGTCCAGCATCCAGTATGAGAATTCCGCAAGCCGGCCAGTTATCATTGCAAGACCCATCAGCACAAGAACTCCTCCGGTCACCACTTGGAGTGCCGCGCCGAGGCGCCGAATCTTCCTGAGCCGGGCTGTGAGGCCGTCTGCAAACAAGGCGGTTGCCAGAAACGGCACGCCCAGACCGAAGGAATAGACCGCGAGAAGCGCCACGCCATCGGAAACGCTCGAGCCTGTCGCACTGACAGTCAGAATGGCGCCAAGTATCGGGCCGATGCAGGGCGTCCAGCCGAATGCAAAGGCGAGGCCAAGGATATAGGCGTAGACCGGCCGCCCTCCCGGCAGATCCAAGTGGTAGCGCCAGTCGCGCAGCAGCCAACTCGGCCGGAATGCGCCCATCATGACGACACCGAAACTCACCACCACAACGCCTGCGACCAGATTCAGCTCGTAGCTGTTGGCGATCAGCAACTGTCCGAGAGCTGTTGCGCTTGCGCCCAGAAGGACGAAGACCGTGGTGAACCCGAGCACGAAGTTGATACTGAGGCCGACGACAGGCAGGCGGGCGCGGAACGGCTTGCCATCTGCCGCCGCCTGGCCCGGCACACCAGCGATGTAGGAAATGTATCCTGGGACGAGCGGCAGGACGCATGGCGACAGGAACGAAACTGTTCCTGCCGCAAAAGCCGTCAACAGACCGACATTGGAGAGTTCAAGCATGCCTGAGCTCAGGTCTGGCTGTCATTTCCGCGAACGCGCAGCGGCGATCTTGGCCTGCAGCGTTGCCAGGTCAGTGGCACCGCGCAGGATCGACTCCCCAATCACGAAGCCGGGTGTGCCTGTAATTCTCAGTTTCCGCGCCAGCTCCAGGTTGCGCTCAATTGCCGTTGCGAGCGCCGGATCGTCCATATCCCGTTGCAGTCGCTCGGTATCGATGCCGAGCCTTTCAGCAATAGCGAGCGTTGTCTCTCGGTCGATCCCGCCGGTCTCCGCCATCATCGCCTTGTGAAAGTCCACGTAGCGGTCCTGGCGTTGGGCAGCCAATGCCGCCCTGGCGGCGAACTGCGAATCCGCACCCAGGATCGGCATTTCCTTGTAGACGATGCGCAGATTCGGGTCTGCTGCCTCCGCTTCATCCATGACTGGCGCAACCCGGCGACAATACGGGCAGTTGTAATCGAAGAACTCGACCAGCGTCACGTCGCCCTCCGGATTGCCGCCGACCGGATCGTCGCTGGCTTGCAACAGCGTCTTGCCTTCTTCTGCCAGGACCTGCTTGGCCGCCTGTTCCTGCTCGGCAAGCTGACGCTGCTCCAGGCTCCTGACCGCTTCAACGATCACCTCCGGATGCTCCAGGAGATAGGCTCGAACCCGATCGCCGAAATCAGCATCGCCGAACGCCAGGGACCTCTCCCCCTCCGCCGTCTCTTGCTGGAAACCCGGATCAAGCAGCAGCCAGGCACCAATACCGGCGACAACGATCAGGAGCACTACGACAGCACCAACCAGACCGAATCGCCGACCTCTCTGCGCGGCCGTCATGACCCTACGCGCCACGATCGAGCGAAACATGCCGCCGCTCGGAAGCTCTCAAGATCTTCTTGGTACATATTCATCCTTCTCCATCTTCGAATATTTTTACGAAACGGCTCCACCAGCTCGTTTCTTTGCCAAGTGATTGACTATTGGAATTGTCGATCAAGCCATTGACGTACAGAACAAAATTCAATGACTTGAACTCCAATCCGTGAAAGTTCGCTGCCCAGTGAGCATTCGGGCCGATGACATGGGTGACGGTGCCGTGGATCTGCTGACCATCCGGCGTCCTGGTGAACCTGTGCCCGTAGGCCTCGGCAAGCTGTCGCGTCTTGCCCTCCAATGCCGGATGGATCGTGGACAGAAAGCGCCAGTTCGCCGTGTCCAGCCCATGCACGGAGCCAAAAGCCTCGCGGATCTCTGCGGTGTCGTTGGAAGGATCGGTGGTGATGCTCAGGAACTGCACCATTTCCCGCATCGGCGAGTCATTCACCAACGCTTGTGCTTCAGCAATCTTTTCGGCATGCAGGGGACAGATGTCCGGACAGGATGCATAGATGAAATGAAGCACGACCACTTTGTCCGTATAGTCTGACAGGCTGACAAGCCTGCCTTGTGGGTCGGCGAGTTCAAACCCTGGCGCCGGACGGCCGATGGCCTGGAAATATGGCTCTTTGTCCTCCATCACCCTGTCGAGTTCTTCACCAGGGTGATTTGCGGCGGCTGGCACGGCGGTCATCAGAAATGAGATCAACAAGAGGCTGCCGGTCAATCCGCGCATTGGTCGCCCCTTCGACTCGACCGCTGCCGTCCCGACGGCTGCCGGCCGGCAACCACAATGACCGTGCCGCTACTCACCTGCCTTCTCGGCGTCTGGCCCCGAACCGGAGGAACTCTGGCCCCTGAACATGCACAGACCGGCGCCGCACATTGCCAGACAAGGCAGCAAGCTGAGCAGGATCGGCACAGCACCTATCGCAGACAGCCAACTCCAGTTCAGTGTCGCACCGCCGCCGATGGCGACGAGGCCAGACAGAAGCCATACCCTCCTGTCCCCCACCCATTGCGGTCGGGTCGATCGACGAGCCGAAAGGCGCGGCAGGTCTCCAGCAATTATCCGATTGCTCATTCTCTATTTCTCCTTGTCTCCGGCCGAGACGATTGTGTCGAAGAAGGCAATCATTTCAGGCGTATCCCATTCCGCAGGGCCCACCAGGCGTGCCAGTTCGCGGCCTTGTCTGTCGATGAGCAGTGTCGTGGGCAGACCCGGAATCCCCAGCGACCGTGCGGCGACCCCACGCCTGTCGACAAGGATCTCCAGATGCTTGATTGCAATTTCGTCGTAGAACCGGCGGACGACATCTGGGCCCGCGCGGTCGATCGACAGCGCCACCACTTCGAAGGCCGGACTGCCGAGGCGGTCCTGCAACCGATCCAGGGTCGGCATCTCCCGTCGGCAGGGTCCGCACCAAGTCGCCCAGACATTGAGGAGAACGACCTTGCCCCGCCAAGCGGAGAGATCCCGGCGCTCGCCCGTTTCATCCTCGAAAGAAATCTCGGGCATTTCCCGCGGTTCGGCATGTAGCGGCATGCCGACTGGATTGGCAGCGTGAGCCTGGAAAGCCAAAAGCAGCATCGAGACTATGGCGGCAATAAGGGACCGCATGCAGCTACTCCTTCGCCCCGGCTCGCAGCCGGGACAGCAGAGGAAAGATCTGGTTGAAAACAACGTCCTGCGTCATCGGGCCGGTATGCCTGTAGGCAATCTTGCCATCCGGTCCGACGACATAGGTTTCCGGGACGCCATAGACTCCCCAATCGACAGCCACACGGCCATCGAGATCGGCCCCGGTACGCTCATAGGGATCGCCGAGCTGATCGAGGAAGGCAGCAGCTTCTGCGGGCTTGTCCTTGTAGTTGAGACCGAAGACGGGAACCGTTCCGCCCCGGGCTAGCCGCATCAGGAGGGGATGTTCGGCACGACAGGGAATGCACCAGGAGGCGAATACATTGACCAGGGAGACCTGACCCTTCAGGTGCTCGCTGGACAGGCCCAGAGCCCGGCCTTGAACCGGCGGCAGGAAGAAGTCCGGGACTGGCTTGCCGATGAGGGCCGACGGCAAGGTTCGGGGGTCACGGCCGAGTCCCCAGGCCAACGCGGCTGCAACCAGCGCGAAGACCGCCGCCGGGAGCAGGAAGCGCCATGCCAGTCGTCCCGGCCGCGATCGCCCGACGCCCGCGATTTCAACCATTGCTCACATCCGGGCCCGACCGTGCGAAGAGGTACTTGACCAGCGCGGCCGCGGTGAGGGCCAGGACCAGGATGCCGAGCAGCCCGACAAGACCCATTCCCCAGCCCATCATCCCGCCCATTCCGCTCATCATGCAGTTCGTTCCATCGGTCACGTCGTTCTCCATGCTCGTCCGTCGTGGCAGAGTGCCCAGAGGCCGTTTGACACCCTGCGGAACTCCCCAGCTACTCCGTGGCGTAGACCCGCGGCGTTTCTGATCCGATCTCGTAGATCGTGAACGGCGCCGACTTCCTGCCGCCCATGCCGGGCGAGCCGGCGGGCATGCCGGGCAGGGTTACGCCCTTGATGGCCGGCCTCTCGTCAAGCACGCGCCGGACGGTCTCGATCGGGACGTGACCGCTGACCGCATAGCCGTCGACGAATGCCAGATGGCAACCCTGGAAATCGTCGGGGATTCCCGCCTTGCGGCTCATTGCGACCAGGTCATGGGTAGGTTGGACGTCTACGGCGAAGCCGTTGTCCCGCAGGTAATCGGCATAGTTCTCGCAGCAGCCGCATTGCGGGTTCTTGTAGAGAGTGACGGTTTGCTGCGGCCCGGCCGCAAGGAGCGGTGCCGAGATGGCGATGCCGATCCCGAAGGCTGCAATGGCTAGAAGCTTTTTCATGACATCAATCCTTGTTGAAAGGTCGGTCAGGCGACGCGGATGACACCCATCATCCCCGCCGCCTGATGCTCGAGGATGTGGCAATGGAACATCCAGTCGCCGGGGTTGTCGGCGACGAAGGCAATCTCGACCCGCTCCCGCGGAGCGATCAGCACCGTGTCCTGCCATTCGCGATGAGGTGTCGGGGTGCCGTTTCGCGAGATCACCCGGAACGAGTGGCCGTGCAGATGGATCGGATGAGGCCAGGCGGTCGCGTTCGTCATCGCGATCAGATGCGACCTGTCGCGCCGCAGGGTAAGAAACGGATCCATCACATGGCCGTCGGCGGCGACACCATTGACGAACCACATGCCGCCGGAGCGCATCATGGTCATCATCGAGCCCATCTGCCCGCCCATCTCTTCCATGACCATCTGGCCCATCATCCCGCCATTGAAGATCACGTCGTGTCGTTCGGCCGTGGCGAGGTCCGGTTCGGGCAGAGGATTCGGCGGGAGGGCGACAGCCCGATCCGGCGGTGCGTCCCGCAGCGCCGGCCCGCCATAGATGAATTCGATCAGCCGATAGGACAGACGAGGATAGAAGCGGTCGACCACTGCCACCCGATCGCCCGCCGCCCCTGTCATGTCGAGGATCAGATCGGCGCGCATCCCGGGACCGAGTACAATCATGCCGCCCTTGGGTTCGTGCGGGACCACCGGTTGCCCATCCAGGGCGATGATCTGCGGCCGCAGCGCGGAAAAATCGAGACCGAAGATGCGGGCGTTGGCGGCGTTGATCAGGCGCAGGCGCAGGCGCTCGCCTGCTCTCACCGTCAGCGGTGCCGGCTTGCCGCCGTTGATAGTCACGACATTCCCGAACCTGCCGCCATGGCTCATGTCGTGACGGTTGCCGAAATCGTCGCTGATCTCGGCCGCGTCTGTCAGACGCCAGTCATCGAGGATCCAGGTGATCTCGCGATCGACCTGCGGCGGTTGCGGTTCCTCGACAATGAGCGGACCGTACAGCCCACGCCCGACCTGCTCGAAACTGCGCTGATGCGGGTGATACCAGAACGTGCCGGCATCGACCGCATCGAACTCGTAGACGAAGCTCTCGCCCGGCCCGACCGGCCGCTGCGTCAGATGCGGTACACCGTCCATCGCGTTTGGGATCCGCAGGCCGTGCCAATGCACCGTCGTATCTTCGCGAAGCCCGTTCTCGAAGACGATGCGAAGGCGCTCGCCCTGCCGGACCCGGATCTCCGGACCCGGCAAATGATCGTTGAAGCACCAAACAGGCGTCCTGCTGTGTGGCAGCGCCACCAGCTGTGCAGATCCCTCCCCAGCGCGTAGTTGGAACTCCCGCAGGGTCGCATTACGCACTTCTGGAAGGGCCGGCAACGGCAGCAGCAATCCGGAGAGTGCCGCTGCAGAGGAGGTGAGGAACGAACGCCGCGTCGGCGTGATCGAACCGGACATGAATGAAAGTTCCTGAAAGCCATGGTCCGCAGTCGCCCGGCTCTGCCTAGGGCATGCCAATGTGGCCGACTGAACATGCTGCCGAGGCAACTCCTGCCTCGGGGCAAACGGAACACCGCCATCCGAATGGATCGCAGCGTCAGCTCAGGAAATTAGGTCTCGGTGGATAAGGCTCAGGTGTCTTCTCTATGCCGGCGAGCCAATCGAACTGTGCACTGCGATGCTGCATTGGACCGGCCCAACTCAGCAGACATACGCTGCCAATTACGCCCTGGGCCGACATCGTGCAATCAAACGTGCAGCCGAGGGAATCTTCAACGTCCCCGGTTGTGCAGGCATCGCAGTTGGACATCGTCTCAAAGGATACAGAGACACAACGCTCCCCGCTGCTGCCGGTCACCGTCATGGCGTCGGCAGATGCCATCGCCAATAGGACGGCGACAACAAAGCTCGCGAGTATGCCCAAAGCGACTTTCATAAGAGAACATTAGCCTTGAACCGACGGAGCGGCGATGGGCAATCTGCCGCAGCACACACGATCGTGAACCCGACATTGCTCACCGAACGCGCGGGTCGCCCAACTGGACAACATTATGGCAGGCGCGACAGTTATTGGGGTTGACGTCAGGTGATCACAGGCCCATCTTTCACGAACTTGTTCTAATTTAATGACCGAATTAGGCTATGCGCATCTCGGTTCAGCTGATGGTAGCAATTTTCAGCCTACTTTTCGCAGTTTGCGCACAAGACATTTTTTCCTCTGTACAAGTTTCGCAAAACAGATTCGCAACCTTCGATTCGAAATCTCCCGACTCAAGCACCGTTCATTGCTTTTCTGCTGACTCCGATAACGATCGGTATCGTGACTCCGGCGACCCCGGTACAAGTCATACGCGCTCCTGTCCGTCAAACTCAGTTTATGGGCTCGTAACGGGCGGTGTGATCGTCTTGAATTTGGCTAAATCGGAAAGATTGCATCCGGGCTCCGTCCAGGACTTGTCCGGCCCGGACTACGCTCCTCCCCGTCCCCCTCCCCGGTTCATATGAACATTCGTCGGTCCTGACCGCACTAGCGTGAGGTTGATTACAGGACACTGGATGTTCGCGGGCAATGCTTTTCGCGGTGCCCATAGGACCGCCGCCTATCTGCACTAGATGTCGCCGACGCGCTTGCTGCCTCAGGCTGCGGCCCAGCGGCTATAGATTGAATCACGTCAACAAGTGTGTTGGCATTCATCGGTGCTGATCTACAGCGGCGGTCTAATTGTTTCATCGGCTGGCCAAGAGGCGCGCGCTTCCTCTCTGGTTAAACGATGCAAGAACTGGCAGGAATGCAAAAATGCTTAAACTGGCACAACTCACCTCTCGTCTACATTCCACACGAGCCGCTGTTTCCCTAGCTGTAGCCTTCGCCGGGATTGTGAGCCTGACATCTACCAGCTGGGCTGAAACGAGAGATCCGCACTGCTTTGTGCCTATGCGCAACAGAATGCCTCAGGGGTTGCTCCAACAGCAACTTGAGCGAAAGGGATGGGAAATACAGAGCATCTCGTTGAAATATGGCTGCTACGTGGTCGAGGGTCTCGATGATAGTGGAGAACAGGTGCGAGCACATTTCGACCCGCGCTTCTTGTGGCGCCGCGAAATTGTAGACGGTGAATTGATCGAGACACGCTAATCGTATCCTTCCACGGCCGATTTGTTGGCGGCAAGGCGGGTTCGGATTTCCCGAGGCGGTCTTGCCGCTAGCATCTAGAGCGTTCCCATTGAAGGCAGAATCGATAGGGGATTACCCTCTCAGCACATGCTGGATGAGGAGGCCAGCAGATATGGCGCGTCCTCTTTCTACCGATCTTCGTAAGCGCGTGATGGCCCGTCGGGCGACGGGTGAGAGCATCCGGGCAGTGGCGTTGGTGTTCGACCTTGCTCCGTCGACGGTTTCCAAGTGGGAACAGCGTCAGCGTGAGACGGGCGATGTGCGGCCCGGGAAGTTTGGCGGTCATCGCCGGCCGATCCTCGAACCGCACCGAGAGCTGGTTCATGCGCTGGTGAAGGCAAAGCCGCACCGTCCAGTGCGGGAGTTGCAGGCCGAGCTGGCAGCTTTAGGCATCGATGTGTGCTGTGAAGCAGTTCGGTTGTTCCTGCATGCCGCAGGGCTGAGCTTCAAAAAAAGCGCATTCGCCAGCGAACAGGACCGTCCTGACGTCGCCCGGCGTCGGGAGCGCTGGAAGGCGCGGCAGGGCAGCATCGATCCGCGGCGCCTGGTCTTCATCGATGAAACTTGGGCGAAGACCAACATGGCACCGCTTCGGGGCTGGGGCCGGCGCGGTGAGCGCCTGATCGGCAAGTCGCCGCATGGCCGCTGGCGCACCCTCACCTTCCTCGCCGCTCTGCGCCTGGACCGCATCGACGCGCCTTGCGTGTTCAACGGACCGATCAACGGCCAGAAGTTCCTCGCCTACGTCCAACAGTTCCTGCTGCCCACCCTTGCGCCCGGCGACATTGTCGTGCTCGACAATCTCGGCAGCCACAAGGGCAGGCCGGTGCGGGCAGCGATCCGTGCAGCCGGCGCCAAGCTGTTCTTCCTGCCGGCCTACAGCCCCGACCTCAATCCGATCGAGCAAGTCTTCGCAAAGCTGAAGCATTGGCTGCGACGCGCACAGGCGCGGACGATCTCTGAAACAGTCGAAGCCATCGGCAACGTCCTCAACCGCTTTCAGCCGCAGGAATGCGCCGCCTACTTCGCAAACTTAGGCTATGCTTCCACCTAAAACGGGAACGCTCTAGTGGAATAGCCGATACAGAGGAGCCCCTTTGGGCACTCCCAGAAGTCGTCGGGCATGCGAACCTGGCGCATGCGCACAGGAGTTTCGATCACCCTCAGCAATGCCGACCGTCGGCGGCTCGAAGTGACCTGAGCCCGTTTGTTCATCCACCGATGGGTAGAGTCTGTTCCTGATTTGAGCCTGTTGGGCTCGGTGGTGCAACGGGACGGGGCAGCAAGCCCCC
>MDTD01188509.1_pt1 | contig 11629 bp, 11 predicted proteins | sample 811221 | NCBI WGS metagenome assembly MDTD01 (sample SAMN05326646, study PRJNA326480) | marine metagenome | isolation source: seawater | place: Pacific Ocean: South West | collected 2011
CATACCAGGGCCGAGTTTGGAGGGGTCACCCATGTTCTGAAGCATGATGACCAGACCGACAAGGGTACCAATCATCCCGAAGGCCGGGCCGTACTTGCCGATGGCGTCGAGGGTGGCTTTACCTGATGCGTGACGATCCGCCACGTTGTCCAACTCGGTTTGCATGATCTGTTCAATGAGTTCAGGGTCCGTGCCGTCGACCGCCATTTGGATCCCGCTGACGATAAAGGGATCATCGATGTCCTTGGTCACGCCTTCGAGGGAGAGAATCCCGTCACGACGGGCGATTTCAGCAAAGCTGACCATGTCTTCGATGAGCTTCTGCACGCTCTTGTCTTCATTGAAGAAGCATCGCTTGATGATCTTGACAATTTCTTTGACAGTTCCGACGGGGAAACACACAAAGAGAATGGTCGAGGTCCCCCCGATCACCATGATGATGGAGGGAACGTCGATGAAAATATCGAGCTGGCCACCAGACATCATGGCCCAGAAGACCAGTGCCCAGGTTCCCAACAATCCAAATAGTGATCCAATGTCCATAACATACCTCTAGCGCGGTGAATTGAACGCTTTGTGTAATGTTTATCGGTCGTTTCCAACAGGTTCCTTGAAACTGACCCATCACATCACAAGTGATGTGGCTAAATGCTGCAGACTAACTCGGTGGCAACAAGCCGCGAAGCGTCTGACCGTAGCGAATCGCTGCATCAATCACTTCCTGCATCTCTTCCTTGACCACAAAATGATCGCCGTTCACCAATGTCACCATGGTGTCGGGACTGGACTCGACGGTCCGAATCAACTCGGCATTGAGCACAAATTTTTTCCCGTTGAGTCGGGTGAGTGTGATCATTTGGTTTGTCCTTCGGACAGGGATCAGGGATTTGCCATTAGGGATCAGGGTTTCAATGTGATGCGATTCATACTCCGATTATTTGCCTTGCCCTAATCCCAAATCACTAATCACCAATCCCTTTTCTTACGCCAACGTTGCCAGCAATTCCTGGATCAACTGATCGGATGTCGAGAACACGCGGGAGTTGGCGGAGTATCCGGTGGTGGCATTGATCAGGGTGATAAATTCGTTGGACAGATCGACGTTGCTCAGTTCCTGGGCCTGGCCGAGTGTGCGACCCGTGCCGTTGGTTCCCGGCGCGCCGAGAATCGGATCACCACTGGAGGCAGTGACGTCGTACATGTTGCCCGCCTCTTCGATCAGACCATCAGGGTTCACGAAGTTAGCCAGGACCAATTGTCCCAGATCGCGTTCGAGGCTGTTGGAAAAGACTCCGTGAATCACACCATCTTCGGAGAAGTAGAAGGACTCAAGAGTCCCGATGGGTGAACCGTCCTGCGACTGCGCAGCGATGGTACTTTGTGGTGCAGCCAAAGCCGAGAGTGCATCTTCGTCCTCGAAGTTGAGCGTGATGGTCTGGGGGTTGAGTGCACCGGTGTTATCCAGGTCCAACGTGATTTCGGTATCCGTAGCCAACAGGAATCGGCCGTTGGTATCGAACTTGAGCGTGCCGTCACCGAGGATGCGGGACAGGTCGCTGTCATCTTCACTTTGGACATAGAATCGCCATGTGGTACCTGCGTTGGACTTTTCTTCCAGCACGATGTTGAGATCCAGAATGATTTCCTGTCCGAGGCTGTCATATGCGATAAAGGAAGTGCGAACGGATTCGCCGTTAGCTTCCTGGATTTCGTCGAATGTGAAAGGCAAAGTCGGATTGGTTGACTTGTTGACGACCATGTTATCGCCGGTGATTTCCAATTCACTGACCGAACCGGTGTGTCCTTCGATGTTGATCTGGCCGTTGGCAATGGTCGCGCCACCGCTGATACTCGGATCAATGCCGAAGATGTCTTCGTAGAAGTCCAGCAAGTCCTGCATGGTTGCACCAAAGTCGTCTGACCCGGTGGTGTTGGTCAGACCGATCTCAAAGTCCTTGGCGGGCAAAGCGGCACCACCGCGCGTGACATTTTCAATGGTTAACACATCACCGTTGGCAAAAAGTTGATTGCCATCGGCATCGTAAAGACTTCCCAGCGGTGTCGTTTCATCCGCAAGCGTCACCTGGTTGGCGTCGGCATAGAGCACGTTGGATTGGACGATCGTGCCGTTGGTTGCAACATCACCACCGCTATTGAGTGTGCCACCGAAATTGATGTTGGAAGTTGCTTCTGCGATGGTCAGTGAACCGATGGGAATATTGAGATTACCCACGACGCCTGCGACGATGTTGTAGTCATCATCAACGCTGTATCCCTGAATGCGCCCACCATTGGCATCCACGAGATTCTGATCGGTATCCAGGCTGAAATTGCCTGCGCGGGTGTACTTGTGATTGCCCCCATAGTCGGAGACGAACATGCCTTTGCCTTCGATGGCCACGTCGGAGTTTCTGCCGGTGAGGGTGGGGGTACCGTCGGAGAAGTTATGCGTGGTACCTGAGAATTTAACCCCCAGCCCAACCTGCGTGGGATTTGTGCCCCCACTCTCGGCAGTCGGCGAGGTCCCGTTGGAGAGGTTACGGAAAATCTGTGTTTCAAAGTCGGCACGCGAGGACTTGAAGCCCGTGGTGTTGGTGTTGGCAATGTTGTTACCCGAGACATTGATCACGCTCGAGTTGGCGTTGAGCCCCGTCATCGCAGTGTATAGTGCAGTGGTTAAACCCATCCGATTCCTCCTTCTCAATCACGCTGCATGTTGACGGTTGAACCTTCACTATTGCGGGTCAACATGTCACGAAGCGCGGCATTTTCAATTCGATCCAATCCACCGAGCTGACTGAGCATCTGCGATGGTTGGGCGGTTACTTCTTCCTGCGAATCAACATCACTCATGGCCATGAGTGACGAATCTGCAGCGGTTGTCTGATTCTGTAAACCCGCGAGCATTTGCTCGAAGGACTGATCCTCCAAGGGCAGGTTCTGCGTCCTGCTTGCCGGTGCGACACCATCAGGCCGAACAATCGGCATGAGCATCTGCAACAACAATTGTGAGCTGGAGGAAGTCTCACCCATACGTCAAAAGTCCCTGCTTAAGCAGCGTTCTCAACAATGCGTGTCACATTGGACATCGGCAGTTTCTTGCCGTTGTCCAATTCCAGATACGCAGCACCGTCCTGCACGGTCACCGCAGTGACCAGACCATCAACTGCATCAAAATCAGCAGTACGACCTTCCACGGCTTTACCGATGAGTCCGCCTGCGGTGGCCACCTGATTCTGAAGTACCAACTCAGCAATGCTGTCACCCAAAGCCATCTGCGATTCCACCGTGCGCAGTGTCGAAAGCTGTTCGAGTAAGGCAGATGAATCCTGAGGCTCAAACGGATCCTGATTGCCCAACTGCTCGGTGAGAATCTTGATAAACTCCTCACTGCTCATTGATCCAAACGCGTTGGATGTCGCCGAGGCGGATGCACTACCGATGCCACTGACGGCTGAGGACATGTCTAGCTCCTTCTATTCCAAACCGACTCAAAGTTGCGAGTCGAGTTGTGTTGCAAAATTCTGCGAATCACTGTTGCTGGTTGACTCCGACGAATCCTGATTGCCTGAGTCCTGGCGGGTGTACTGCCCACGACTGCGACCATCCGACGGAGATTGTTGCTGCTGATCCTGCCCTGATGCATTGGCATTGGAACTGTTGGCAGGACGATGCGTGACTTCCAGACGCTCGACGGTCAAACCCTGTCTTTCAAGTGCCTGACGGAGTTGGGAAAGCTCACGACTCATTAATGTCTGCACGGACTGATGCTCAGTCTGGAAGCTGGCTGAGACCTTGCCACCATGCATCTGGATGTCCACTTTCACCTGCCCAAGTTCGGGGGGCATCATGCGAATGGTGATCGTGCCCCCCTTCTGATTCACCGCATTGGCCAAGGCGCGCGAGACGCGCGAAACGTTGGCAGCGTCCGACTCCTGGGACGTTTGCGTGTTGGGCAATTGCAGTTGCTGATTGTTTTGCTGATCCGAGGTACTGTTGGTTTGCAGCATCGGTGAGATCGTGTCAGTCAGTGTGAAGGTTGCCTGCTGCGATTGACCGGCTCCCTGACCGTTGGCAATCCCGAGCATGCGCAACATGGCGTCGGCCACATCCTTGGCATGCTTCTGGGAGGTATCGCCCTGTTGTGGGTTTTGCTGCTGTGATGCTTCGAGCAACGGGTTATCCGTCGCGGGTGTGCCAGTCTGACTGGCGGTCGTGGTCTGCGGCTGATTGGCAGTGGTGTTGGTGTTCTGCTGGATCACCTGTGGTTGGGTTTCACCGACCACGCCGCCTTGCCCCGCCTCCTGTTCGTCGGTGTTCAGTTCGTCGTCATCCTGCTCAACATCAATTTCAGTGTCCTGTGAAGCATCGGTTTGCTGAGCATTTTCATCGACTTGACCAACAGCTTGATCCGGCTCGTTTGGGTCTGTTTTTTCAGTCTTTTTCTCAGGTTCAGCCTGGGCTTGCTCACGAGACTGGGTCGACTTTTCCAACACCTGATCAAACCGACCGGTGGTGTCCGACGAAGCGGATCGCGACCGCGATACTGAGCGCGCAGTATCGGTGAATTGAGCATTGGATACCAGATTGGATGCGACTGCTGTCATAGCACCACCAACTAAAAAAATCATTTCGATGCCATGGGCATCACACCTTCGGGTAGTTCACCTTCGGGAGTAATCCCACGTGTACGCAAGGCCTCGAGCAACTGGGCTGCAACGGGAACTTCATTGTCTGCCTTGAACTGGTCGAGGATCGCAGCGGACTTACGCAACTGCATGGCTGCGAGATATTCGACCACTTCATCCTGCTTGCCTTGCTTGATCAACTCCATGAAGGCCTGCTTGGCCAACTTGGGTTTGATACTTGAATAGGACTCAACGACGCGCTCAAAGTCAGCATCAAGTCGCTGGGTTTCCATGTCTTCCTTCGCCTGTTCAAATGCCTTGCGGTCGGCATCAAGCTGATTCTTTTCCTTGGCAAGCTGGGCCTTGGCGAACTCGAGATTGCGGTTCATGTCCTGCATTTCACGCTGCAGACGCTGCACCTTGGCCAGGACGATATCCCGCTTCATCTGGTCTTCCTGCAGACGATCCGTCACCGAAGTCGGACCGTCAGCCACTTCGGCCATGCGATCCTTTTCCTTCTGCAATGCCAACTGATCTGCATCGAGTTTGGCTTGTTCCTCGGCTTTGACTTTCTCATCTTCAAGACTCAGCGCAAAGATGTCTTTGACCTTGTGCAGACGTTCGGTGCTCAGGCGATTGGTCAGACCAAGCCAGGCCACACCGCCTGCCGCCGCCAGCAGGTGAATGAGAATGATTGTGAGGATGACTGCGCCGATTGTTTTCACGTCGTTTCAACTTCCATCATGGTCCGGCGCGTATACGCTTGCGTCGCCAGATCATCCAGCCGCGCCGCTTCACGACGTTGCTGGGTCCGTTTGAATTGCTCGTACTGCTTCTCACGTAGCAAATCCAATGCCTTGCGCTGACGCATTGCTTCAACAAGCTGCTTTTGAGCTTCGGCAATGCGCGACTCGAGGCCGGCAAGTTCACGGACGATGGTTTGTGCACGCACCTGGGATTGCCCCGAAAAACGTGCAAATTGTGAAACACGGGTCATGTCCACTTCCCCGACAAGACCGTCGGAGAGTTGGCGTTTTGAGTCTGATAACTCCGACTGAATCCCACGCAGTTGATTGTGAAAAATCATGCGATGTCGGATGAGTTTGGCCAATTCACGCTGCTTCTGATCCTCGATCATCTTGCGTTGACGGAGAACCGGTTCAAGTTTAAATGCGAATTTGGCCATGGCTTGTCACTTTATGAGGTGTTATCGGGCGAATGTCAACGGCGACGCTGCATCTGGGCTTGGCGCATCCGTTGGCTCTGCTGGGCAAGCTTGGTTTTGTTCTGCTCAATAATGTGACTCAACGCGACCAATTGCTTGGAAGTATGCGTGAAAACATCCATCTTGCCCTTGGGCGGCATCTCGCTGCGACCCTGCATCAGAAGCTGGTCTATGGCAGGTTTGCAGGCGATCGCCAAATCGAATTCTTCATTACTCCCATCGGCGTAGGCACCGATGTTCAGCAAATCTTCGACATCCTTGTACGCAGCCAACAAGCGCCGAACTTGCGCGGCAGCTGTCGAATGTTGCGCGTTGATCACGTCATCGGCAACACGACTGATCGAACCGAGCACGTCCACCGCAGGCCAGTAATTGCGATGCGACAACGCGCGTGAAAGCAGAATGTGACCGTCCAGAACACCACGTGCCGCTTCGGAAATCGGGTCGTCATCCACGTCACCTTCCACGAGCACCGCATACAAACCGGTGATCGCACCTTTACTGGTTCGGCCGGAACGCTCAAGCAGAATCGGAAGCATGGAAAATACACTGGGCGTAAAACCCTTGGTCGCAGGCGGCTCACCGGTGGCTAAACCAACCTGACGCTGAGCCTGGCAGAAACGGGTCAGCGAATCCATGATCAAGAGCACGTTCTTGCCTTGATCTCTGAAAAACTCGGCAACGGTCGTGGCAGCCTGGGCAGCACGAATGCGCAGCAAAGGTGATTCGTCACCCGTGGCCACCACGACCACTGCCCGCTTCAGTCCCTCTTTCCCCAACTGCTTCTGCACGAAGTCCTGAACTTCACGCCCACGTTCACCCACCAAACCCACCACGATGACATCCGCGGATGTCCCGCGCGCCATCATGCCTAAAATCGTACTCTTTCCCACACCGGGTGGTGCAAAGACACCGATACGCTGACCACAACCCAGCGTTGTCATCGCATCGACCACGCGAACGCCGGTCCCCAAAGGCTCATCAATCAACGGGCGGTCCATCGGATCAACCACCTTGGGATAAAGCGATCGCGGCCCCACGCCGTTGATCGGACCTTTTTCATCAATGGGTTGTCCCAGCGCGTTGACCACACGCCCGAGCATGTTGTCTCCGACGGGAACCGTCTGAGCGAGTTGGATCAATGTCACGATATCGCCACGCTTGATCCCGCCGGTCGCACCAAACGGCATGACGAGCACTTCGTCTTTATCAAAGCCAACCACTTCACCGAGCAATGGATCACGCGTTTCGATCCGCACCATCGCACCGACAGGCACGCTGATCCCGCCAACACGACAGGCCAGACCACGCACCTCAAGCACCTGCCCCTGCATCTCGATGAGCGGAGTTTGTTCGAGAATATCAAGTTGCTCAGCAATGCGGGTCATGCTGCATCAGTATCCGACTTGGGTGTTTTTGTTTCGTCTTGTGCTTGTGGTTTATCAGGTAAATCGTTTTCAGCATCAACGACATCATCCTGTCGTTCAGAGAGTTCTTCCAAAGGCTGAACTACCTGGGGTTGTGCTTCCGGGGGCTGAGCTTCCGGGGGTTGTTCATTCAACAGTGCATCAATCTGAGCGGTGTTCTGCTCGATGACCTCATCGATATCTGCGGTCGATTCATCTTCGGTGACGACCTGTTGCTCGACATTGGATTGATCAACCTGTTCGACTTGCTGTTGATGTTGTGGGCCGGTGGCATCGGGTTCATCCGCAGTTTCCTGGGGCAGCGCGTCCATTTCATAATCACCGGGTAAGAGCAGTTCGACTGCACGGCGCAGCTGCGTTTCCAGCGTTGCGTTCAGTCGCCCGTGTTCATGAATGAGAATGCAGCCACCACGACCAATATTCGGATCATCGACCACGCGCATGCTCTTGAATTGCCCGAAAGACTCAATGAGTTGTGGCATGACTTCGAGCATCACCGCCCGGTCATCAGGATTCACGTGGATGCTCAGACTCGTTGCACCGGTCATATTCTTGAGTGCCGCAGTAACCTGATCGACAATGACCGTTGGATCGACCTGCAATTGGCGGTGAATGATTTTTTCAGCCAATCGCAAAGCCAACTCAATCACACTGTCGCGGGCATCCAAATCAAGTTGACTGTGATACGCATCCCAGGCGCGACCCGCTTCGTCCCATGCAACCACCAGCGGATCAAACTGCGTCTTGGCCTGGGCGATCGCCTCGGCATGACCGTTTGCCAAACCTTGAGCATGCCCCTTCTCATAGCCTTCGGACTGTCCCTTGGCAAAGCCTTCGGAATAACCTTTTTCATAGCCTTCTTCGGCATGATCATCGGTGACTTTCTGTGCTTTGGCGCGGGCGTCGGCAATGAGTTTTTCGGCGGCTTGTTGTGCTGAGGCTTTGATCTGCGCAGCCTGTTGGGTCACGTCGTCCATGTTGAGCACGATCGCGTCTTTGAACATCGCAACAGATTGGTCGGCTTTGATTAACGGCATATCAATTCAATCATTTTTAGTCTTAACCACAGAGTCACAGAGGCACAGCGCCTGAATGTGAGATGAAAATAACAAGTTATTTCTTTTCTCCTGCCTTGAACTCTGTGGCTCCGTGACTCTGTGGTTCAATTCCTTAACGCAACAACACTCAAGCTGCGATTAAACCACAGCGTCGGCAGCACCGCCACGACCGGAGATAATGATGTCGCCTGAGTCTTCCAGACGACGGACAATATCGACGATACGCTGCTGAGCGCCTTCGACGTCCGAGACACGCACCGGGCCCATGTATTCCATGTCTTCCTGAATGAGTGTCGCAGCACGTTCGGACATGTTGGTGAAAATCTTGTCCTTGAGATCTTCGCTGGCGGTCTTGAGTGCCAAAGCCAACTCTTCGTTGTCGACTTCCTTGAGCACCGACTGAATGCCTTTGTCGTCCACGAGCATGATGTCTTCGAAGACGAACATCAGGCGGCGAATCTGTTCGACCAGATCCGGGTCGTCGGATTCGAGACCTTCCATGATGGATTTTTCAGTGCTACGATCGACCAGGTTGAGCATTTCAGCAACGGTTTCCACGCCACCGATTTGTTCGAAGGTCTGACCGAGCATGTTCGACAGGCGTGCTTCCAGCCCCGCTTCGACTTCGTGGATGACTTCGGGGTTGGTCTGGTCCATATTGGCTACACGTTTGACCACTTCCAACTGCTTGGGACCAGCCAGACCAGCGAGAATTTCCGATGCTTTGTGGAACGGCAGATGTGAAATAATCAACGCGATGGTCTGCGGGTGTTCATCCTGAATGAAGGTTAACAGGTTGGTGGACTCTGCTTTTTGCAGGAAGGAGAACGGGGTCTTGCGGACCTGCGTGGAAATTTGCTGGAGGATTTTGTCCGCTTCACCGGGATTCATGCTCTGCATCAGCAGAATCTTGGCATAGTCCAGACCGCCTTCGGAAGCCCATCGCTGCGCCAGCGCCATGTCATAGAACTCGGAGATGACTTTATCGCGCGTGTCCTGGCCGATGTTGCCCATGCCCGCCACTTCACGAGTGACGTTTTCGACGGACTTGGCTTCCATTTGTTTCAAGAGCATGGTGGCAGCATCTTCATCCAATGCCAGAAGCAGGATGGCCGCTTTTTTGATGCCAGAAAGCTCTTCGTATGGCCCAGCGTCTATGCCGTTTTTTCCCATGGTTTATCTCACAATCGTTCGTCAGCGACAGGCGATGTCGCAGCTATTTGCCCCACCCTGATGCCACCAGACATTCACATCCATGCCACTGAAACTTCCGGGGGTTCCGGGGGTTAATCATCCGACTCCACCCAGCGGTTGAACAAGGCAGCAGCTTCGGACGGATTGGCACGAACCATTTCACTGATCTGTTCAGCGAGCTTGCGCATCTGGATTTCGTCTTCGTCGACCTCGACACCTTCCATGCCGGTTTCCGCTTCCTCGACTTCACCGAGCAGGTCATCCTCAGAGGGCAGCGATGGCGGGACACCAGCCAGTTCCTCGACAGACGGGAGCTTGGGCTGACGCAGTGCCTTGCGGACCATCCCGAACATGAGCATGATCGCCAGGAAGGTCAGACCACTGAGCACTGCCGGCTGGAACCAGGGTTGCTTGATCATGGCTGCAAAGCCAGAGAGTTCCTTGGAGCTTTCGCGGAAGGCAAGCAATGCCTCGGGGTCGGGGATCATGTGTGCCTTGACAACCCCTTTATCCGCAGCCGAGATCAGCGGCGCGACCTGGTCTTCAATGCGCGGCAGTTCCGTTGCCACCTCAGCCTGGATATCTTCTTCGGAAGGTTCGGCATCACCGGCAGCGCCACCACGCATTTTGATGCGTCCGACGAAATAGGTCCGCGGGATATTGACGGTGACGGAGACCTGCATGACGGTGTTACCCACCGTGTGTGACTTGGAGCGTTCGACCATGACCGGGCCACCAAAGTCACTGCGTGCCTTGGCGATGGTTTCCTGTGTCCCCTGCTGACGGGCGCCAGCAATACTCAAACCCGTGTTGGGACGGACACCTGGTTCGCCACGATCCGAAACACTCTTGCGTTCGATGTCTTCGGATTCCTGGCTGGTGAGGCGTTCGGACTTTTCATAGGCGTAGGTCTCAGTGTCCTTGGCAAGCATGGGGTCATTCTTGACGTTGACCGCAACACGCACGCCGGGGATGTAACCCAGGGCATCGATGATCTTGGTTCGGTAATGTTCTTCCTGGGCTTTGAGAAATTCGAAAGTCTCTGACGGAGCAACCACGCCATCATCAATACCGGTGAACTGACGACCGTAGCTTGAGTCGATGACGGTGACATCCGCCGGTTCGAGTTCCGCAATCGCACCGGCAACCAGACCTGCAATCGCCTGGGCCATGTGCTTATCCAACGGCTTACGGCGTGCCATTTTCACGTTGACCGATGCGGTGGGTTTGACGTAGGTGGTGCCAAAACCAATGTCATCAGGCTTGGCGATAAAGACGTCCGCGTGTTCAACGCCCTTCATCTTGGATGCGATCATGGACAGTGTCTTACGCAGCGCGAGCATGTAAGCCTGCTTGTTCTGCTCGTCACTCATCCAGGGCGAGTGATTCTTGATCAGATCATCAAAGGCGACAGAGGTGTCTTCGGTGAGAAGTTCGGAGGATTGGAGAATGGAGATCGCTTCAAAACGCTTGTTGGCTGGGACATAGATTTGCCCTGCCTTGGCGGTGACATCGATGTTTTCCGCTTCGAGGCGCGCGACAACTTCGGCCTGATTCTTGCCTGCGAATGAGGTGATGGGAATCAGGTCCGTGCTGGGGACATAAGCCAGAATAAGCAGCCCCGACAACCCGAGGCAGACAATCATCGCAAGCATCAACCACTTCTGACTTGGGGTCAGTTGATCAAAGAGCGCGCGGGCCTGCAGCCAGTGCCGTCTGAGGAATTCCATTGTCGGCCTCCATGCCGTTGGGGATCACTTCTCCAACCGTGAACCCGGTTGATCGCCTCCTGCGATACTGTGTTATCGGTCGTGGGTCATGAAAATCTCCAATTTTCATGACAGGGATTTGTGATTAGTGAATAGGGATTAGGGTTGAACTTCAATCAACACTGTGAAAAAGGACATGCCGGGGCAATTCAGAGAAAATGTCTTTCCCTAATCCCCAATCCCTGATCACGAATCCCTTTCTCAATCACACGCGCATCTGCTTGATTTCCTCATACGCGTCGACCATCTTGTTGCGCACCTGCAGCAGCATCTGGAAAGCCAGGTCAGACTTCTGCTTGGCCATCATGACCTGGTCCACGTCATCCCG
>MDTD01099002.1_pt1 | contig 11628 bp, 11 predicted proteins | sample 811221 | NCBI WGS metagenome assembly MDTD01 (sample SAMN05326646, study PRJNA326480) | marine metagenome | isolation source: seawater | place: Pacific Ocean: South West | collected 2011
AAGCAAAAATATTAAAAATTTTGACTACGATGATTATGTTATATAAATGAAAATTGCATTTATTACAAAAAAAAATAAACCAAATGTTAATAAAGCTATAAATTTATTAAAAAAATATTCAAAAAAAATAGATATATATTTTGCAGAAGAAAATAATAAAATTCCTAAGCAGCTTTCAAAAAAAACATACGATATAATAATATCTTATATTTGTCCCTGGATTTTAGGAGAGGATATTTTGACAAAAACAAAAAAAATTAATATTAATTTTCACCCTGGTCCACCTGAGTACCCTGGCATTGGCTGTTTTAATTTTGCTATATATAACAACGCTAAATCATTTGGTACAACTTCTCATATCATGGAAAAGAATGTAGATTCAGGTAAAATTATTTTTGTAAATAGATTTAAAATGAATTCTAAAATTACTCTAGATAAAATGATGATAAAAACCTACGATCTATTATTTTTGAATTTTAAAAAAGTAATCAGAGATATATTTATTTTAAAAGAATTGAAGTTTTCTGATGAAAATTGGAAAAGAAAACCTTATACAAGAAAACAACTTAATAAACTTAATATTATAAATACTAATATGACAAAAAAAGAGATATTAAAAAGAATAAAATCCATGGAAAATAAAGATTTTCCAGGACCATTATTAAATTTTAAAGGCTTAAAATTTTCTTTATATAAAAATGAAGATGATAATTAATGATAAGTAACTTCTATAAAAAAATTAAACAAACAAAATATCCCTATATAATTGCTGAACTAGGATCAAATCATAATGGTGATATGGATTTAGCGAAAAAATTAATTATTTCTGCTAAGAAATCTGGGGCAGATTGCGTAAAATTTCAAAGTTGGACTAAAGAGACAATTTTTTCAAAGAAGAAATATAAAGATAATTATTTTTTAAAAGATGATTATAGAAATAGAAAAGATTACAATTTGGAACAAATTGTTGAGAAATTTTCAATTTCTGAAATTCAATTAAAAACAATGAGTAATTTTTGTAAAAAAGTTAATATTGATTTTGCCTCTACACCTTTCTCTAATAAAGAAGTTAATTTTTTAGTTAATGACTTAAAAGTCAAATTTATTAAAATAGCATCAATGGATGTTAATAATTTGCCATTTTTAGAATTTATTGCAAAAAAAAATAAACCAATAGTTTTATCAACAGGTTTAAGTACTTTATCTGAAATAGATGATGCTGTTAGAACTATAAAAAAAGCTGGAAATGAACAAATAATTCTTTTGCATTGTGTAGCAATATATCCACCAAAAGATAAAGAAGTTAATCTAAATAATATAGATACATTAAAACAATTGTATAATTTCCCTGTAGGTTTTTCTGATCATACTCTTGGCTACTCAATTCCTTTAGCCGCATGTGCAAAACAAATATGTATAATTGAAAAACACTTTACAATTGATAAGAATATGTTCGGCTGGGATCATAAAATATCTGCAAACCCAGATGAATTAAAAATAATTTCAAAAGAAAGTAAGAGGATTGTAAAATCTTTAGGCTCTAATGAAATAATTGCAAATGAATCAGAGTTGAGAAAGAATGAATTCAGAAGAAGTATAGTTGTAAATAAAAATAAATCTAAAGGCTCAATTATAAATTTAAGTGATCTTGATTTTAAAAGACCTGGGATCGGAATTATGCCATCTGAACTAAAGTACGTTGTTGGCAGAAAACTATCAAAAAGCTTAACTAAAGATGACCTTATACTTTGGAAGGATCTTATTTAATGTTAGCAATTATACCTGCTAGGGGTGGCAGTGTAGGTCTTCCTAATAAGAATATAAAAAAATTTGTTGATAAGCCTTTAATAGCTCACACAATTTTAACTGCTCAAAAATCAAAATTTATATCTGAAATTGTTGTAACAACTGATTCATTAAAAATAGCTAATATTGCTAAAAAATTTGGAGTTAAAAATCCACATATAAGATCAAAAAAATTAGCATCAAATAATTCAATGATTATGGACACTTATTTTGATGTTTTGGATAAGTATGAAAAAAAAACAAAAAAATCAATAAAATCATTCATTGCTTTGTTACCAACATGTCCATTAAGAAATCAAAAACATATTGATAGTGCTGTTAAATTATTTAAAAAAAATAAAGCAGATTCGGTAATTAGTGTAACAGATGCCCCTATTCCACCTGATTGGCATAAAATAATTAATAAAAATGGTAAATTGTTATCTTTTTTTAAAAACTCAAACGCCGTATTAAATAGACAACATACAAAACAAACATTTACACCAAATGGAGCCATTTATATATTTAAATCATCTTTTTTAAAAAAAAATAGAAATTACTATGGAAAAAAGAGCTATGGTTTTTACATGGAAAAAAAATATTCAATAGATATTGATGATATAAATGATTTTAAAATAGGAGAATTATTTTATAAAATTAATGCCAAATTCTAAAATTAAAGCCTGTGTAATAGGATTGGGAAATATTGGTTTTGACAATATTTCAAAGAAATTTCACAGAAATCACTGTGATAATTATTTCTATAGTAATCATTTTTCATTAGCCGGAGCTTCAGATATTAATAAATCATTAAGTAAAAAATTTATTAACCGCTACAAACATAAATCAATGTTTTTCGACTCAATAAATGAAATGCTACATACTTGTAATCCTAAGATAATAAGTATTTGTGTTCCACCAAATCAAACTTATAAAGTACTTAAAAAAATTAAAAATATAAATAAATATTTTTTATTCTTAGAAAAGCCAATTGCCAATAACAATACAGAACTTAAAAATATTTCAAAAATACTTCAGAAATCCAAAAATAAGGTTGTTGTAAATTATTTTAGATCTTGGGATCAAAATAATTTAGATTTTATAACTAAAATAAAAAAAAGAAATTGTAATGAAGTAATCGCAAGCTATTCGAATAGCTTGGATTCTAATGCATCTCATATCATTTATATGTTGATACAGATTTTTGGAAAAAAATTTAAAATTCAAATATTAGATAAAGAAAAAAAATGTCCTACTTTTGTAATGTATTTTGAACCTAATATTAAAGTTATTATAAATGGAATAAGGAATACTAAAAATAACTTTTGTGAAATAAGTTTTATTACTGAGAATGAAGTTTTATCTTTTGAATCAGCTGGTTGTAGATATACATCTCAAAAATTTAATAAAAATATATTTTATAAAAATTATTATCAATTAGGTCAAAAAACGAATATTTTTAAAGAACAAGAATTAAATGTATTTGGAAACATATCCAAAATTATCAGTAAAAATATAAGATATAGTTTAGAAAAAAATTTTTCAAATTTCTCTAGATCCGTTGAAGTTACCAAGGTTTTAAACTATATTAAGTCAAGATTATGAAGATTCCAGCAATTTTAGGGGGTAAGCCTCAAATAACTAAACCCTTTCCCAAATATAATACCATTGGAAAAGATGAGATTAATTCAGTTAACCAAATTTTAAAATCAGGTGAATTATCTGGTTTTGTTGCTGGTAATTCAAGCGCTTTTTATGGTGGTAAATGGGTAAAAAATTTAGAGGCTGAATTTTGTAAAGTATATAAGGTAAAACATGCTATAGCCGTTAATTCTGCTACAAGCGGATTATATTCTATGGTTATGTCAATGAATATCGAGCCTGGAGATGAAGTAATTACGTCACCATATACAATGCATGCAACAGCATCTAGCATTTTGCAAGCAGGTGGAGTTCCAATATTTGCAGATATAGAAAGTGATTATTATGGACTTGACCCGCTATCTGTAGAAAGAAAAATCAATAAAAGAACTAAAGGCATTCTCGCAGTAAATATATTTGGACATGCTGCAAAGTTAGAAGTTTTAAAAAAAATAGCTAAAAAATATAATTTATGGCTGTGTGAAGATAATTCCCAAGCACCTTCAGCGATATACAGGAACAGGTTCACAGGAACTTATGGTGAAGCTGCTGTTTTCAGTTTTAATAGACACAAAACAATGCAATCAGGTGAAGGAGGTGTTGTAATTACAAATAATTCTAAAATAGCAAAAAAAATTCAATTAGTTCGAAATCATGGCGAAGCTGTTGTTTCTGATTTTAAAGTATCAGATATAGTAAATACAATTGGTCAAAATCTTAGAATGACAGAAATGGAAGCTGCAGTTGCATTTCATCAATTTAAAAAATTAGACAAACTCAATAGACAAAGAATATTACTAGCCAATAGATTAACTAAAAATTTGAATTCCTTAAAATGTATTGAGACTCCAAAAATAAGTAAGAATTCAACGCATGTTTATTATTTTTATGTAATGAAATATGATGAAAAAAAAGCAGGATTAAATAAATCTAAGTTTATTAAAGCAATTAATGCAGAAGGTTATTATATGAGGGAAGGTTACATTAAACCTCTGTATCTTGAGCCAATTTTTACAAAGAAAATCGTTTTTGGTAAAAAAGGATTTCCCTTTACTGCAAATATAAATAATAAAAACTTAAAATACAAAAAAGGAGATTGTCCTAACTGTGAATATTTAAATTCACAAAGGGTAATATTAACGAATCTTATTTATCCGCCTATTACAATTAATCAAATTGATAAATTTACAGATACAATTAAAAATATTTTAGATCATTCCGATCTAATTGAAAGAAAAACATAAGTTGATATTAATTTATCTCAGCCAAATAGGTAGTGCCCAATTTTTTTTACCAATTTTAAAAAATAAAAATTTATTCAAAAAAAATAAAATTATAATTTTAACAAATAAACTTACCAATATTTATTTATCAAAACACAATATAGTTAATAAAAAAATAAATTATAAACAAATAGATATTTTTAATTTTTTAAAAAAAAATAATCCAAAAAAAATAATTCTATCTGCAACGATCAATGATACAATTGAAAAAAAAATAATTGTTAGTTCTAAATTACTTAATATTCCGACATATAGTTTTATTGATATGTGGATAAATTACAAAGAAAGATTTTTAAGTAACAATAAATTAATACTCCCAGATTATATTTTAACAATAGACTCTTTTGCAAAGAAAGAGATGATTAATGATAAAATTCCAAAAAATAAAATTAAGATTGTAGGACATCCTTATTTTGAATATTTAGCTAACCTAAACATACCAATAGGTAAAATGAACGTTTTTTTTAGTCAGCCCTTAGGCCTCAAAATTAATCCAGAGATTAAATACTCAAAAAATTTTTTTTATTCTTTTTATAAAAAAAATTTTAATTTATTTGAAAAAAATTCTATTTATATGTCTTTGCACCCAAATGAAAAGCTATCAAATATTGATGATAGAAAAAAATATAATATAAAAAAAAGTAAAGATTTTTATGATATATTGAATACAAAAAATGCCTTTGGAATTTATTCTACTCAATTAATTTCCTCATATTTATTAAAAAGAAATGTTTATGTTATTGGTAATTCAAAACAAAAGTTTGATCCTTTTCCTTTATCAAGATGGGGTCTAATAAATAAGATTTATTCAACAAATGATTTAAAATTAGCTTTGGATAGAAAATATAAGTTTAATAATAAATTTATAAATAGTTTCAAATACAGTGAAAAAAAATTATTAAATATCTTGTTAAATTAATAATTTAATTTAATAAAAACATTATGCCGTCATTGTACATAGTAATTGCTGTTGACACTGAAGGTCCGTTAGAAGAAAAATTGAAAGATACTTTTCAAAGAATTAATGATTATTATGCGATAAATATTAATCCTTCAATTAAAAATCTTAAAAATTTACAAAATGGTAATTATAAAATACCAAAATATGAAAAAGAAAAAATAAAAGAAATCCTAAATCCTCATTTTTTAAATACTTTTTCAAATTGGAAAGAACTAAATAAACAAACTAAATTTATATTTTCAAAAAAATTTAGAAAAAATTATATAGATAATGCAAACAAAGAAATTATATTTGATTGGTATTGTTTGGATCACATAAATTTTAAAACTAATCCTAGAAAAAGAGATTTAGGTCATCATAAAGTTTATGATAAATATATTAAATATGTAAATAAAAATAATTTTGGAGACCAAATGCAGTGGCATTTCCATCCAATACCATTTAACTTAAAAGCAAATTCAACTGGAAATAATATAAATTTCACTTCTTCACATATTGAAATTCTTACAAGAAAAATAATTGATAGAAATTGGTTTCCTAGCTCCTTTAGACCCACTTCAAGTATCAGAACTGATTTAAATTTATTTTTAGAACAATGGATACCTTTTGATTTAAGTAACTCTAATATTAAAAATTATGAAATTCAGCAAAGAAAGAATTCAAGAATTACTTCTGTTTATGGTCTTGATAATGACTCAAGAGGAGCACCTATAGATTGGTCTATTTACAATCCTGATGTATTAGATACAAGAAAAAAAGGCAATCTTAAAAGGTATATTGGAAGATGTCTAAATGTAATTAGTTATAACTTAGCAATAAATGAGAAAGAGGTAATTGCTGCTTTCCAAAGATCAAAAAAACACAATACCCTTTTATCAGTAACTCTACATGACTTTAGAAATATTACAAATGAAGTAAATCATCTTTTTGAAATAATTAAAAAAGTAGGTCATAAATTTCCAAATCAAAAATTTTATTGGTCAAATACAGTGAATGCATTTAGAAAATGTATTGGTTTGAGAAAACAACAAATATCTGCAAAGATTAAAATTTCATCAAATATTTTACATATAAATTCAAAAAATAAAATATGGGGTTTCCAACCATTTTTAGCAATTCAAACAAAAATGAATGAATATATTCATGATAATTTGATACCAGATAGTGAAACTAAATGGAGATATTCCTTTGATAAGGAGAGTATAGAGCTTAAAAATATTAAAAAAATAGGAATTGCCTTTAATAATCTTTACGGCTCAACAATTGTATATGTAGCGGACATAACAAAGAATAATTATAAATGGAAAGTTAATAAATATAATTAATTTATGACAGAGTCTCCAATATTTATCACTGGCATGTATAGATCAGGAACTACTTTACTTTCTAGAATATTAAATGCACACAAAGATTTATCAATTACTTACGACTCACTTCATTTTATGAGATATATTTATAAAAAATATGGAAAAAATAAAATTTTAAAAAAAAATATTGATAATGTTTTGAATTTTGTAATTAAAAGAGTTGAAAATAGAACTGGTAAATTATTAATTAAAAATAATATTAAAAAGAAGTTACTAAAAAAAAAAATAATAAAATATAATTTTTTTTATCAATTAATTATGAAAGATTTTTTAATTGAAAAATCAGGATCTAAACATTGGGGTGAAAAAACAAATATAGCATGGAAAGAAATACCAAATTTCTTCGATATGTTTAATAAAGGTAAAGTTATTTTTTTGATTAGAGATCCAAGAGATATTTTGATATCTTACAAAAAAATGACATCCTACGAATATCCTGATTATCTCAGCAGTATTTTTCTATGTCTTGGAAGTTTTCAATTTTTAGAAAAATTATCAAAAAGTAATTTTTTTAAAAATATATTAATTATTAAGTATGAAGATTTAATTTCAAACAAAGATTATAATATTAAATTAATTTGTAATTTTTTAAATATAAAATCTGATAAAAAAATGTTAGAAATTGAAAATTTTGTTGATCTAGATGGTTCTAAATGGAAACCAAATTCAAGTTTTAAAAAATTTAATAATTTTTCTAAAACTCCAATTGGTAGATGGAAAAACAATATTAAAATTGAAGATCTTTTTCTTTTAGAACTTGTATTAAAAAAATATTTAATAAAATATAAATATACCCCCTCAAACTGTAAATTTTCAGAAAATATTATGAAAAAGTCTATAAATAAAATATCTAAATCAAATTCTTTAGTAAAGATATTTGAGACTTGGATTGAAACTGGAAATGGGCAACATGAGTTTATGCATAGAGACTGGTAGTGAAAATTGCCCTTTTGACAAAGTATAATAATTATTGTGGGAGAGAATACGCAAAAAAATTAGAAGATCATAATATTAACTATAATCTAATAACATTTTCAAATAAGTCTAATTCTAATAAAATTGAAGAAGTTAGAACAAATGGCAATTGGAAACCACAAAAAATAACTGATCTTAAAAATTATAAAATTAAACATTATAATTTTAAAACTATAAAATCTAAATCTTTTTTGAGTCACTTAATAAAATTTAAATATGATGTGGGTATTCAAGGAGGTGTAGAAGAAAAAATTAAAAGTGAAATTATTAATAAATTTAAATTTGGGATAATAAATATGCATCCAGGAGATATAGCTTCTTACAGAGGATCATCAGCACCTGAAAGACAAATATTAAATAAGGAAAAAATTAAAAGTTGTTGTCATTTGCTAACAGAAGAACTAGATATGGGGGATATACTTAGCTTAAAACAATTAAAACTAGATTATTCCTCTTATTTTACAATGAGATCTTCGCTTTACCCAAATTTATCAAATCATATGATATATGTGATAAAAAAAATTATAAGAGACCAAAAAATAAAAATAATAAAAAAAGCTCCAAAAAATAACAATAAAATATATAAATTTATTGGTGATCAAAATATAAAAAAAATTATAAAAATGATGGATAGTTAATTACATGATAGAAGATAAAAATCAGATACCTGGCATAAAATACTGCATTAGATGCTGTTTCCCAGAAACTGTCGAAGGAATAGTTTTTGATGATATGGGTATTTGTAGATCTTGTCAATCATCTGAGCAAAAAATACATATAAATTGGAAAGATAAAGAAATAGAGCTTAGAAGAATATTAAATCAAGCTAAAAAAAATAGTGGAAATAACTATGACTGTATAATTCCTATAAGTGGAGGGAAAGATAGTACTTTTCAATTATATGTTCTTACGCAAATATATAAAATGAACCCCTTAGCAGTTACTTTTAATCACAATTGGCATACTAAAATTGGTTTTTATAATTTAATGAACTGCCTTGAAGTATTCAATGTAGATCACATAATGTTTACTCCAAACAGAAAGTTAATAAATAAAATTGCTAAAAAATCCATATTTGCAATAGGAGACTCTTGTTGGCATTGTCATGCTGGCATTGGATCATTTCCACTTCATATTGCACAAAAGTTTGGAATTAAATTATTAATTTGGGGGGAATCCATTGCAGACTCTTCAGGTAAAGCCTCTTATGATGACCCAAAGTATAAATTTGATCGAGACTATTTTCAAAAAGTTTCAGCAAAAGTTACACCAAAAAAAATGTGTGAAAGTTTTAATTTTAATATGAAAGAGTTAAATATGTTTGAGCCCCCAACTCAGAAAGAAATAGATAAAGTACAAGTTAAAGGAATACATCTTGGGGATTATATTTTCTGGGATGATGAGAGACAAACTGAATTTGTAAAAAAATATTTTGGGTGGAAAGAATTTGAAGTTGAAGGAAGTTATAAGAAATATAAAAGTGCAGAGTGTATTATGGAAGGGGTGCATAATTTTATGTGCTATTTAAAAAGAGGCTACGGACGTGCAACTTGGCAGGCAAGTTTAGATGTAAGAAATGGATTGTTAACAAGAGAAGAAGGACTTAAGCTAATTAGAAAACATGACTCAGAAGTGCCTCTGGCTATAGAGTATTATAAAGAAATTACAAATATGTCAGAAGAAGAATTCTATAATGTAATTGAATTTCTAAAAGATGAAAAAATCAAAAACATTAATTTGCCTGTAAATAAAAATAAAACTGGTAGAAATCCAAAAAATTACAGACCTTTTATTCAGGAATTTTTAAAAGAAATACGAAATTCTAATGATGAATAAATCTGAAGATTTTTTTTTAAAATTTTCAATAAAAGAAATTAATAAACTAATTCGATCAAAAAAAATAGATGAGTATGATTTAATTAAAGAAACTAATTTAAAAACTGAAAAATTTGACTCTAAATATTTTTTTTGGTCTTCATATGATTACAAAACATTAAATGATGAAGTTAAAAGAGTTAAAGAACAATTTAAGATAACAGATAATTTATATTCAATTCCAATTGGAATAAAAGATATTTTTAATACAAAAAATTATCCAACAGAAATGGGTAGTATATTATGGAAAAATTTTCAGCCCGGCAATGATGCGCGAGTTGTCTATAATATTATAGAGGCTGGAGGAATAGTTGCTGGTAAAACTGTAACCGCAGAATTTGCAGTTCATGATTTAAATCAAACTTTGAATCCATACGATATTAAACTAACACCAGGAACATCATCAAGTGGATCAGCCGTTTCGGTAGCCATAGGGGCTTGCCCAGTTTCCTTAGCTACTCAAACTGCTGGGTCTATTGGTAGACCGGCTAGTTTCAATGGTATTTTTGGTTTTAAGCCATCATTTGGTTTAATTCCAAGAACAGGCTCTTTAAAGACAACAGATACTTTAGATAGTATTGGTTTTTTTTGTTCTCATTTAGATAATATAAATATTTTTTTTGATACTATTAGAGTAAAAGGCAATAATTACCCTTTTAGCAATAAGATTATTGAGGATAAAGCTAAGCAACAAATAAAAAATAATCAAAAAATAAAAATTGCTATAGTACAAAATCCAACTTGGAAGTTTGTTTCAGATTATGCAAAAGAAACTTTTGAAAAATTTATTAACAAAATTTCAATTATTAATAATTTTGAATTAAAAAAGATTGATTTTAATGATGATTTTGAGGATATACACAATCTGCATGGCATAATTTATAATAAAACATTAAGTTATTATTTTAAGAATGAATATAAAAACAAAGAACTTATATCAAAAAAAATGAATAAAATGATTGAAGATGGCTTAAGTATTAATAATAATTTATATTATCAGTCTATTATGAAACAGCAAAAATTAATTAATAAAATAAATAATAAATTTAAAGAAATAGACTTTATTTTTTCCTTATCAACAAGTAGTGAAGCACCCAAACGTGGAGATGAAGAAAAAAAAGATAATTCATTAATTTACAATTTTTTGCATTTACCAGTTGCTTATGTGCCTTTGTTTAAATCACCAAAAGGAAACCCTTACGGACTACAAATAGCTTCCAAAAAATACCATGACAAAAAATTGATTAATTTTTTAAATATTATGTATAAACATAATTTAATACCTAATAAAATAAATAAAATAAATTAATTATGAAAAAAAATAATTTTACCTCAATAAAATCATTAAGTGATGTAGATTTTGCAAAAAAAAATTATAAAAAAATTTATAAAAAGCTAGAAGCATTAAATTTTAAAAAATTAAAAATTAATTGTCCATTTTGTAATAGTAAAAATAGAAAAGTTTTTTTTAATTATCAAAATTCTAAATATTTTGATTGTTTAGATTGTAATTCAATTTATTTTTTTCCTAAAATAGAAAAAAAAGGATTAAATAAATTTTATAAACTCTCTAATAGTCTAAATATGGTAAACAGCATTCCAAAAAAATTTGATGCAATACGTAGAAAAAAATTAATGGAACCAAGAGTAAAGAAATTTAGAAAAAAAATTATGGAATATAATATAAATATGCCAGTCAAAAATCTTTTAGAAATTGGAAGTGGAATTGGATATTTTGCTG
>MDTD01155898.1_pt1 | contig 11628 bp, 7 predicted proteins | sample 811221 | NCBI WGS metagenome assembly MDTD01 (sample SAMN05326646, study PRJNA326480) | marine metagenome | isolation source: seawater | place: Pacific Ocean: South West | collected 2011
AATTATAGAGTAAACTCTATATAGGAGTGTAGCTCAATTGGTAGAGCGCCGGTCTCCAAAACCGGAGGCTGAGGGTTCGAGTCCCTCCGCTCCTGCCAACAAACAATTTAAATTGAATATGAAAAACCCGATTAAATTTATACAGGAAGTTAAACAGGAGGCCTTCAAGGTTACGTGGCCAACTGGTAAGGAAACTTTGCAAGGTGCTTTGATGGTTTTTGCAATGGCGGTTGTTATGTCTTTATTCTTTCTACTTTTAGATCAAGTATTAAAGTTTTTTCTAGAAATTCTTTTAAAGGTGAGCATCTAATGAAAAATTGGTATATTGTGCAATCACACTCTAGTTTTGAAAATAAGGTAGCGGGGTTAATAAAAGAGGAGGCTGATAAAGCTAAAATTTCTGATAAATTTGAGGAAATAATAGTCCCAACTCATGATGTAACTGAAGTTAAAAGAGGGAAAAGAGTCCAAAGAAAAAAGAAATATTTTCCTGGATATGTTTTAATTAAAAGTGAGATGGATAATAATATCTATCACATGATTAAAAATATAAAGAGAGTTAGTGGATTTTTAGGCACAAAGGGTATGCCGGCGCCAGTTTCAGATAAGGAAATAGAGAAGATTTTAGGCCAAATAAAAGATGGTGTGGCTCAACCAAAATCTGGTATAGAATACAGCGTTGGTGAAAAAATTCAGGTAGTTGATGGACCTTTTGCATCATTCAGTGGAATGGTTGAAGAAATAGATGAAGAAAAATCTAGACTAAAAGTTTCCGTCTCAATATTTGGACGTCCAACACCGGTAGATTTAGAATATAACCAAGTTGAGAAAGTTAGTTAATGGCTGCAAAAAAAGAAATTAGTGGATTTATTAAGTTACAAATAAAAGGTGGCCAGGCAAATCCTGCACCGCCTGTTGGTCCTGCATTGGGTCAGCGAGGTGTAAATATTATGGAATTTTGTAAAGCTTTCAACGATAAAACTAAATCATTAGCAGGTAAACCAGTCCCTGTTGAAATAACAGTCTATAAAGATAAAAAATTTGATTTTAAAATTAAATCTCCTCCAGCATCATTTTTTATAAGAGAAGCTGCAAAACTTAAAAGTGGATCACAAGAACCGGGAAGAAATATAGTCGCTTCAATTACAAAAAAACAGGCTGAGGAAATTGCCAAACAAAAAATGAATGATTTAAATGCATTAGATTTAGAACAAGCCGTAAAAATTATTGCAGGTTCAGCAAGATCAATGGGTATAGAGGTAAAAGATTAATGACATCAAAAAGATTTAAAAAACTCCCGGAAAAAACACACGCATTGCCCTCTGAAACAATAGATAAACTTTTACCTATAGTGAAAAAAAACTGTACTTTAAAATTTGAAGAGTCGATTGATTTGAGTTTTCAAATTAATAACAAACAAAAAAAAGGTGAGGTAAATATTAGGACTGTTGTAAATCTTCCTGGGGGAACAGGAAAAAAAGTAAAAGTTGCAGTTGTATGTGAGGAGTCAAAAATTTCAGAAGCAAAAACAGCAGGTGCAGATTTAGTTGGTGGAGACGACTTTATTGACAAAATAAAGGATGGTGAAATGAACTTTGAAAAATTAATTTGCACACCTGCTATGATGGTAAAATTATCAAAGCTCGGAAAAGTACTTGGACCTAAAGGTTTAATGCCAAATCCTAAGCTTGGTTCAGTAACCGACGACTTAAAAACTGCAATTTCAGATGCAAAATCTGGACAAGCTGAAATAAGAAATGACAAGGATGGAAATATTGGTTTAAGTATTGGAAAAAAATCATTTAATGATGATAAATTAATTAAAAATTTTAATACAATCTTAGAAACTTTAGAAAAAGAAAAATCTAATAATACTGTAAAAGGTGATTTGATAAAATCTGCATTTCTTACTTCAACAATGGGAGTTTCATACAAAATTAAACTAGGAAAAAATATCTAAGCTTATGATGAACAAAGAACAAAAGAAAAATTATATAACAGAAATGACCTCTCAATTTGAAAATAGTAAAGCTATTATGGTCACCCATTACCAAGGTCTAACTATGAATCAGCTAGATGATTTAAGATCCAAAATGAGAGAACATGGTATAGTTTTTAAAATTACAAAAAATAGAATTACAAAGTTGGCATTAGAGAAGACTAAGTGTAAAGATTTATCTAAATTATTTACAGGCCCTACCGCAGTAGCTTTTGGTGAAGATGCTATTATGTCCGCAAGAATTTTATCTAAATTTGCAAAAGATAATGAAAACTTAAAATTGATTGGTGGAATGATGGAAAATGAGATTTTAGACCAATCTGGAGTAATGAATGTAGCCAATTTACCGACTTTAGACGAAGCAAGAGCTAATATTGTGGCTATTTTGAATGCTTCTGCATCAAAATTAGTGAGTATTTTACTTGCGCGATCGGAAAAAATGAGTAGTTTACCCCCAGAAAATTCTGAAAAAACAACCTAAAGAGTAGTTATATGCCTGACCTAAATAAAATAATTGAAGATTTATCAAAATTAACTGTAGCAGAAGCCGCGGATCTTTCTAAACAATTAGAAGAAAAATGGGGCGTAACCCCAATGGCAGCAGCAGCTCCGGCTGCAGCTGGTGCAGCAGCAGCGGCAGAGGATAAAGACGATTTTACCATAATGTTAGTTTCTGCTGGTGATAAAAAAATTAATGTTATCAAAGAAGTAAGAGCAGCGACATCACTAGGCCTTAAGGAAGCAAAAGACTTAGTGGAAGGAGCACCAAAAGAGGTTAAAACTGGAGTTCCAAAAAAAGAAGCTGAAGAAATTAAAGCTAAGCTAGAAGCAGCTGGCGCAAAAGTAGAACTTAAATAAATTAATAAGGAATTATTAAAACACTGATTTAACTAATCGGTGTTTTATCATAGATGCAAGTATCTTTTACGGAGAAAAAAAATATACGAAAGAGTTTTGGTAAACTTAAGGAAAGTTTATCTATACCCAATTTAATTGAAGTACAAAAAAATTCTTATAAAGAATTAACAGAGTTCAATAATCAAGCTTCTGAACTTACAAAAGGTTTTGACAGAGTTTTTAAAAGTATTTTTCCGATTGAAGATTTAAATGATAAAGCAACCCTTGAATATGTTTCATATCGACTTGAAAAACCAAAATTTGACGTTGAGGAATGTATAGCAAGGGGATTGACTTATTCTTCTGCATTAAAATGCACTTTAAGATTAGTAGTTTATGAAATAAATCAAGAAAATAACACAAAAGATATCCTATCAGCTAAAGAACAAGAAGTTTACATGGGCGAAGTTCCGATGATGACCAACAGTGGAACTTTTATTACAAATGGTGTTCAGAGGGTTGTTGTTAATCAAATGCATAGAAGCCCAGGAGTTTTTTTTGATCATGATAAAGGAAAAAGTCATGCAAGCGGAAAATTATTATTTAATTGCAGAGTAATCCCAAATAGAGGATCTTGGCTAGACTTTGAATATGATGTTAAGGACTTGTTATATTTCAAAATAGATAGAAAAAAGAAAATTTTAGCTACAACTTTATTACTTGCTCTTGGTTTTAATAAACCTGAAATTGTAAATGAATTTTATGAAAGTGAGCAATTTAAATTTGACACCAAAACAAATAAATGGAAAACAACTTTTAACCCTGAAAACTATAAAGCTAAAAATTTTTCCGAAGAGGTAATTGATGCAAAGTCAAATAAAGTAGTAATCAAATTAGGTGAGAAGATAAATTATTTAAATGCAAAAAAATTATCTAACGATGGTTTGAAAGACATTTTAGTTTCTCAAGACTCATTGTTTGGAAAATTTTTACATGAAGATATTAAGATAAGTAATGAAGATGAGGGAACTTTTAAGATTGGCACTGAGCTTAATGAGACAATAATTCAAAAAATTTTAGAAGCAAATATTCACTCAATTAAGATTTCAGTAACAAATTCTATAAATAAAGGGCCTTATTTATTAGCTACACTTTTAAACGACAAGAATAATACTAAAGATGAAGCAATTAATGAGATTTATAAAATGTTAAGACCGGGGGAACCTCCAACTATTGAAATTGCAACCCAAATCTTTAATAATTTGTTCTTTAGCTCTGATAGATATGACTTATCTGATGTAGGAAGAGTAAAAATGAATTCTAGATTAGAATTAGAATGCTCTGACAAAATAACAATTTTAAGAAATGACGATATTATAGCAATAATTCATAAAATGTTAGACCTAAGAGATGGTAAGGATGAGGTTGATGACATTGATCATTTGGGAAATAGACGTGTTAGATCAGTTGGTGAGTTAGTAGAAAATCAAGCTCGTATTGGCGTTTACAGAATGGAAAGAGCTATAAAGGAAAAAATGACTACATTAGATGTTGAGTCTGCTATGCCTCAGGATTTAATAAATGCAAAACCTTTAACAGTTGCATTAAAGGATTTTTTTGCAAGTTCACAGCTTTCTCAATTTATGGATCAGACAAATCCATTATCAGAAATTACACATAAAAGAAGAGTATCAGCATTAGGTCCAGGAGGATTAACAAGAGAAAGAGCTGGTTTTGAAGTTCGTGATGTTCATCCTACTCACTATGGAAGAATTTGTCCAATAGAGACACCTGAAGGACCTAATATTGGTTTAATTAATAGTTTATCAACTTACGCAAAAATAAACAAATATGGTTTCATTGAAAGTCCTTATAAAAGAGTAAAAGAAGGGGTTGTTCAAGACAAAGTTGAATATCTTTCAGCTATGGAAGAAACTAAATTTACTATAGCTCAAGCAAATACAAAAATAGATAAAAATGGAAAAATTGTAGAGGAGCTCGTATCTTGTAGGCAAAATTTAAATTTTCTTTTGTCAAAGCCTGAAACGATTGATTATATTGACGTCTCACCTAAACAATTAGTTTCTGTTGCTGCATCCTTAATACCATTTTTAGAAAACGACGATGCTAATAGAGCATTGATGGGCTCTAATATGATGAGACAAGCAGTTCCACTTTTAAAGCCAGAGTCACCTTTAGTTGGCACTGGTATTGAAAGTGATGTAGCGTTGGACTCTGGAGTAACAATTGTTGCCAAAAGAGAGGGAGTTGTCGACAAAATCGATGGAAAAAGAATAGTCATAAAAGTCACTGAAGAAACCGATTTAACAAAATCAAGTGTTGATATTTATAATTTGCAAAAATTTAAGAGATCAAATCAAAATACATGTATAAATCAAAGACCATTAGTTAGAGTAGGCGACAAGGTAAAATCAGGAGATATTATTGCTGATGGTCCATCAACTAGATTAGGTGAGCTCGCATTAGGAAAAAATGTTACTGTAGCATTTATGCCATGGCAAGGATATAATTTTGAAGACTCAATTTTGATTTCAGAAAGATGTGTAACAGATGATGTGTTTACCTCAGTCCATATTGTTGAATACGAAATTATGGCGAGAGATACAAAACTTGGTGAAGAAGAAATCACAAGAGACATACCCAATGTCAATGAAGAAGCATTAAAAAATTTAGATGAGTCAGGAATAGTTTATATCGGTGCAGAGGTAAATGCTGGTGATATTTTAGTTGGAAAAGTTACACCAAAAGGTGACTCTGCCTCTGGCCCAGAGGAAAAACTTTTGAGATCAATTTTTGGAGAAAAAGCAATTGATGTGACAGATACTTCTTTAAGAATGTCTAGGGGCAGTAGTGGAACTGTTGTTGACGTTAAAGTTTTCAATAGACATGGAATAGAGAAAGACGAAAGGTCTATTACAATAGAACGCGCAGAAATCGATCAAGTACAACAGGATAAAATAGTTGAGGAAGAAATTTTAGAAAGAAGTATTAAACAAAGAGCAGCTCAAATTTTATCTGGTGCAACTATAGGTAAAAAAATTAAAGAATTTGAGATTGGAACAAAGTTAGATTTTGATATTATTAATAGATTAACAATTAATGATGTATTTAAAATTAATGCTGGCAATAACAAATATGAGAGCTCACTTTCCCAATTAAAAGATCAGTATAATAAAGCAAAACAAGATATTACCGAGAGATTTGAAGACAAAGTTCTTAAAATCAGAAGTGGAGATGATCTTTTACCAAGTGTGATGAAAATGGTAAAAGTTTTTGTTGCAATAAAAAGAAGATTGAGACCCGGGGACAAAATGTCAGGAAGACATGGCAACAAGGGTGTTGTTAGCAAGATAGTTCCCGTTGAAGATATGCCATATAGGGAGGACGGTAGACCAGTTGATATAGTGCTTAATCCACTCGGTGTTCCAAGTAGGATGAATGTTGGTCAAATTTTGGAAACGCATCTAGGTTGGGCATGTAAAGAATTTGGTCAAGAAGTTAAAAAATTGGTTAATGAAAATAATAAAAAAATTGAAAAGACAGAAAAAATTTCCAAATTTTTGAAATCTGTTTATGGTGATGAAATCTTTGATGAAAAAGTTGACAAATTAAGTAAGTCTGAATTTAGAGATTTATGTGACAATCTTCAAAACGGAATTGCAATTTCTACCCCTGTATTTGACGGGGCGAAAGAAAAAGATGTTACTGAAATGTTACAGCTTGCTGGATTACCTGGTTCAGGTCAAACATATTTATGGGATGGTAGAACTGGTGAAAAATTTGATAGGCCAGTTACAGTTGGAATTATTTATATGTTAAAACTTCATCATTTGGTTGAGGATAAGATTCACGCTAGATCAACAGGACCATATAGTTTAGTTACTCAACAGCCATTAGGGGGAAAAGCTCAATTAGGTGGTCAGAGATTTGGTGAAATGGAAGTTTGGGCTTTAGAGGCTTATGGTGCGTCATACACATTGCAAGAAATCTTAACAGTTAAATCAGATGATGTTGCAGGACGAGTAAAAGTTTATGAGACAATAGTTAAAGGTGAAGAAAATTTTGAATCAGGTATACCAGAATCGTTCAATGTGTTGGTTAAAGAAATTAAATCATTAGCATTAAATGTGGAGCTAAATTAAATATGAAAAAAGAATTAACAGATCTTTTTAAAAACAACGAGATATCAGAGGCCCAGAATTTTAACAGCATTAAAATTTCTTTAGCTAGTCCTGAAAAGATTAAATCATGGACCTATGGTGAAATTAAAAAACCTGAAACAATTAATTACAGAACATTTAGACCTGAGAAAGACGGTTTGTTTTGCGCTAGAATTTTTGGGCCAATTAAAGATTACGAGTGTCTATGTGGAAAATATAAGAGAATGAAATTTAGAGGGATTATTTGCGAAAAATGTGGTGTTGAGGTAACAAAATCTAATGTTCGTAGAGAGAGAATGGGCCATATTAACTTAGCAACACCTGTTGCTCATATTTGGTTCCTTAAATCTTTGCCAAGCAGAATTGCACTTGCAGTAGACATGAAATTAAAAGAAATTGAGAGAGTTTTATATTTTGAAAATTTTATCGTTGTAGAACCGGGTTTGACTGGTTTGAAAAAGAATCAACTTCTCAATGAGGAAGAACTTGCCAAATATCAAGACGAATTTGGTGAAGAAGCCTTTACAGCAGGTATCGGTGCAGAAGCAGTTCTTGAAATGTTAAAAAATCTTGATTTAGAGTTAGAAAGAAAAAATTTAGTTAACTACATAAAAGAGACAAAATCAAAAGTAAATGAGGAAAGAGCAATTAAAAGATTAAAATTAATTGAGTCATTTATTGAAACAGGACAAAAACCCGAGTGGATGATTATGACAGTTGTCCCAGTAATACCACCTGAATTAAGGCCTTTAGTACCTTTGGACGGAGGAAGGTTTGCAACATCAGATCTTAACGATCTTTACAGAAGAGTAATTAACAGAAACAACCGATTAAAAAGACTGATGGATCTTAAAGCTCCAGACATAATAGTTAGAAATGAAAAAAGAATGCTTCAAGAGTCAGTCGATGCTTTATTTGATAACGGGAGACGTGGAAGAGTTATAACAGGAACTGGAAAGCGACCATTAAAATCACTGGCTGAGATGTTAAAAGGAAAGCAAGGAAGGTTTAGACAAAACTTACTAGGAAAACGTGTGGATTACTCTGGAAGATCAGTTATTGTAGTTGGTCCTGATTTAAAACTTCATGAATGTGGTTTACCAAAAAAGATGGCTCTTGAATTATTTAAGCCATTTTTGTATGCAAGATTAAACAAACTCGGTTTGGCTTCAACAATTAAACAGGCAAAAAAACTAGTCGAAAAAGAGACTAATGCTGTCTGGGATGCTTTAGAACTTATAGTAAGAGAGCACCCAGTTCTTCTTAATAGAGCTCCAACTTTACACAGGTTAGGTGTTCAAGCTTTTGAGCCAAAACTAATTGAAGGTGACGCTATTGAATTACATCCATTAACTTGCGCTGCTTTTAATGCTGATTTTGATGGCGACCAAATGGCTGTTCATGTTCCTTTAAGTTTAGAAGCTCAATTAGAAGCTAGAATTTTAATGCTTTCAACTAACAATATTTTGTCACCATCAAATGGAAAACCAATAATTGTTCCTAGTCAGGATATGATTTTGGGAATATATTATCTTTCGCAAGAGCCATTAACTGATAAACCTGCAGGATATTTTTTAAATTCGGATCAAATTGAATTTGCATTATCTTCTGGTCAAATTAAGGTACACTCAACAATAATATCTAGATTTGAAACGATTGATGAAAATGGTAATAAAAAATATGAAAAATATACTTCAACTGCAGGAAGATTCTTATTAGCTAATTTACTCCCAAAAAATACAAATATTAAGTTTTCTTTAGTAGACAGATTACTCCCAAAAAAAGTTGTCTCAGAGGTAATTGATATAGTATTTAGATTTTGTGGTCAGAAAACAACTGTTATTTTCTGTGATAAATTGAAAGACTTAGGTTTTAAACACGCATTTAAAGCAGGAATTTCTTTCGGTAAAGATGATTTAGTTATTCCTGAGAGTAAAAATAAATTAATCGATGATACAAAAAAATTAATAGCTGATTATGAAACTCAATATTCAGAAGGTTTAATTACTAGAGGAGAGAAATATAACAAAGTTGTTGACGCTTGGTCAAAATGTACTGATCGAGTTGCAGCAGAAATGATGAAAGGCATATCAGCAACTGAGAAAACTTCTGATGGTTTAAAAATAAATTCTGTATTTATGATGGCGGATAGTGGTGCAAGAGGTTCAGCTGCTCAGATGAAACAACTTGCTGGCATGAGAGGTCTAATAGCTAAACCATCTGGAGAAATTATTGAAAGTCCCATAACGTCAAACTTTAAAGAGGGATTGACAGCTCTTGAATATTTTAATTCGACTCATGGTGCAAGAAAAGGATTGGCAGATACTGCTTTAAAAACTGCAAGTTCTGGTTATTTAACAAGAAGATTATGTGATGTAGCTCAAGATTTAACAATAACTAAAATTAAATGTGAGAAACCTGGATTTATAGAATTGTCAGAAATTTTAGAAGGTGGGAATGTTGTTGTAAGTTTATCAGAAAGATCTTTAGGAAGAGTTGCAGCAGCAGATATAAAAAATCCCATTACCGGTGAAACAATTATAAAAAAATCATCAATGATAGATGAGTCATCTTGTGATCTAATTGATGCAGCTGGTATAAAATCTATTAAAGTATTTTCTGTTATGACATGTAGTTCAAAAGATGGTGTTTGCGCTACTTGTTATGGAAGAGACCTATCTCGAGGAAAAATGGTACATGTGGGTGAAGCTATAGGAATGATATCAGCACAATCAATTGGTGAGCCAGGGACTCAGCTTACCATGAGAACATTTCACGTTGGAGGAACTGCATCTGTTAAACAAGATTCACAAATTATAACAAAAAATCAGGGAATATTAAAAATAATAAATTCAAATATTTTGGAGGACTCAAAGAAAAACTTGATTGTCATGGGCCGAAACACTCAATTATCCATTGAAGATGACAACGGTCTTCAAATAGCAATTTATAAAGTTGCTTATGGATCAAAACTATTTTTTAAAAATGGAGATCGAGTTAAAGCAAACACAAAAATTTGTGAGTGGGATCCATATACCACTCCAGTAATTGCTGAGAAAAGTGGTATTGCAAGTTATGTTGATTTAATTGATGGGGTATCGATACAAGAAACAACAGATGACGCTACAGGAATTTCTTCTAAATCAGTACTAGATTGGAGATCTCAATCTAAAAGCACTGATTTAAAACCTAGAATTACTCTAAGAGATGAAAAAGGGAATGTTATTAAAAAAGCAGATGATAACGAGGCTAGATATTATTTAGTACCTGACTCAATATTATCAGTTAAAGATGGACAAAATGTTTCTGCTGGTGATGTTATTGCTAGACTTCCAAAAGAAACTACAAAAACAAAAGATATAACAGGAGGATTGCCAAGAGTTGCTGAATTATTTGAGGCAAGAAAAGCAAAAGATAGTGCGATCATAGCCGAAAATGATGGTCAAGTAATTTTTGGAAAAGAAGTAAGAGGTAAACAAAGGGTTTCAATTGTTCCAGAAGATGGATCTGAACCTTCAAATTATTTAATTCCAAAAGGAAAACATATAAATTTTAATCAAGGAGAGAAGATAAAAAAAGGTGAATATTTACTTGATGGTCAACCTTTGCCACATGATATTTTGAGAATTATGGGCATAAAGGATCTAACTGAATATTTTGTAAATCAGGTTCAAGAGGTTTACAGATTACAAGGTGTAATAATTAACGACAAACATATCGAAACAATTTTGAGACAAATGCTAAAAAAAGTAGAGGTAAAAAACTCTGGAGACTCTTCTTGTTTGCCTGGAGAAATTATTGATAGAATAAAATTCGAAAATATGAATGAAAAACTAAAATCTGAGGGAAAAAACCCAGCATTAGGAGAAAGAGTTTTGATGGGAATAACTAAAGCTTCTTTACAAACAGAGTCATTTATATCTGCTGCCTCTTTCCAAGAAACCACTAGGGTACTTACTGATGCTGCAATTAAAGGCAAAATAGATCCTCTCAATGGACTAAAAGAAAATGTAATAGTTGGTAGATTAGTTCCTGCTGGTACTGGTAATATTAAGAATAAATGGAATAAAAGAGCACTCGAGGATGATAATAAATTTTTATCTGATCAAGAGAAGATCGAACCATCAGAAACTCCTGCAAATCAATAAAAATAGCACTAATATAAAGTAGTTTTAGTTTGACAAAGCTCAATTAATTAGTATTTTGGCGATGTTTTTGGTTGGAATGTAGCACTAATTTAGGTGTTAAACGCTGCCACAAATAACCTGTCAGTTATTATTCTTTTCAAAAACATTTAATTTAATTAAAAATTTATGCCAACAATTAATCAATTGTTAAAAAAAAAAAGAGTAAAACAAGTTAAAAGGAACAAAGTTCCTGCACTCCAGAAACAACCTTTGAAAAGGGGTGTTTGTGTTAAAGTTTATACTACAACACCAAAAAAACCAAACTCTGCTTTGAGAAAAGTTGCAAGAGTAAGACTGTCTAACGGATTCGAGGTTACGGCATATATACCCGGGGAAGGACACAATCTTCAGGAACACTCAGTTGTTTTAATAAGAGGTGGAAGAGTAAAAGATTTACCAGGTGTTAGATATCATATTTTAAGAG
>MDTD01034569.1_pt1 | contig 11627 bp, 13 predicted proteins | sample 811221 | NCBI WGS metagenome assembly MDTD01 (sample SAMN05326646, study PRJNA326480) | marine metagenome | isolation source: seawater | place: Pacific Ocean: South West | collected 2011
AATATAATGGCGGAGAGGGTGGGATTCGAACCCACGAACGAGTTGCCCCGTTGCTGGTTTTCAAGACCAGTGCTTTCAACCGCTCAGCCACCTCTCCAATGAGTAATTAACACTATTTATTACTATCAAAGTAATAAAATAACAATATTTAAGTGAGGAAATTTCTTATGCTAGTTAATAAATATTAAATATGATAATTAAAAAAATGTTTAAAATATTTACTATAATAATAACTTTAAATACTTTTTTAATATTTAATTCTTTTGGTTCAGAAAGAAGTTTTAATAGCTGGTTAAAAGATTTTAAAATAAGAGCTATTAATTCTGGTATATCAAAGGAAGTTGTTAATGATGTATTATCAAATGTTAGATTTTTACCCAAAGTAATTGAATATGATCGTTATCAACCAGAATTTTACGAGGATACTTTTACTTATATTAAAAAAAGAACCTCTAAGAAAAAAGTTAATGATGGTAAAAGACTATACAAAAGAGAGAAATTAATCATAGATCAGGTTGAAAAAGAATTTGAAATTGAAAAAGAATTATTACTTGCCTTAATGGGTATAGAGACAAATTTTGGAAAATATTTGGGCAAAATGGATATAATCTCCTCTTTAGCGACTTTAAGTTATGATGAGAGAAGAAGTGAATTTTTTTCTAAAGAGTTATTAATATTATTAAATTTAGTAGATAGAAAAATAATTAAAAAAGATATTCTTTATGGTTCATGGGCAGGAGCATTCGGTAATTTTCAGTTTATGCCAAGAACTATAAGAAATTATGCATTAGATTATAATAAGAATAAAACAATTGAGTTAAAAAAGACAGAGGACTCATTCGCGTCAGCAGCTAATTACTTAAAAAAAATAGGATGGAAAAAAAATCAACCATGTTTTTTTAAAATTAACTTAAATGACAATATTCCAAAAAAATATTTAAATTCATCAGCAAGAAAAATTAATAATAAAAAAAAAGTTATTTTTTTTAAGAAATATATTATTAATTATGATAATTTAAATTTAGATAAGAATTTAAATGCAGCAATTGTAATTCCTGATAAAGATATAATACCTGGAGCAAAAACATTATCTCCAGCATACGTTGTTTTTGAAAATTATGAAAAAATTTTGAAATGGAACAGATCTTTAAGATTTGCACTAGCTGTTTGTACATTAAAAGAAAATTTTGAAAATGAAATATAAATTTTTATTAATATCATTTTTTTTATATTCTTGTAGTCCTCATTACACAAAAATTGACAATCGGGTTCCTTACAATGCTAAAGGCTTTGCGTACATTTACAGCAATGAAGATTTTAGTAAAAAAATTATAAAAGGAAAACTTGATAATTCAAAAATACAAATATCACATAAAAAATTAAATGCTAACACACTAATTAAAGTAATTAACCCAAAAACTAAAGACTCGATTGTTATCAAGAATACTAAAAAAGTAAAATATCCGGATTTTTATAAAATTGTAATTACAGAACAAGTTGCCAATAAATTAAATATTGATAGAGACTTACCATTAGTTGAAATACTAGAAATAAAAAAAAATAAATCTTTCATTGCTAAAAAAGCAAAAATTTTTAATGAAGAAAAAAAAATTTCTACTAATGCACCGGTAGCTTCAGTACAAATATCTAATATCTCAAAAAATAAAAACTTAAGAAAAAATGATAAAAAAGACCAAATATATATAATTATAGCTTCTTTCTATTCTAAGGACACTGCTGAATTTTTAAAAAAAAGAATCAATAAAGAAATTCCCACATATGATACAAATAAATTGAAAATAAAAAAAAAAATAAACAAAAAAGTTGACCTAATTTCGGGTCCTTATAACACTATTAATTTGATGAAAAATGATTACATTCTTTTAACTAACTTTGGTTTTGAAGAATTAGATATTACAAATGATTAAAATAATAATTACAATATTTATTTATCTAAATTTGATAGGATTTTCCTATTCCAATCCAAATATAGATATCAGGACTGGCATACTAGTAGATTATCACTCAGATGAAATTTTATATGAAGTTGACGCCGATGCACAGATATATCCAGCATCTATGACAAAGATTATGACATCTATAATCACTTTTGATTTATTAAAAAAGAATAAATTATCTTTAGATGATACATTTGTAGTATCAGAAAATGCATGGAGACTTTCTCAAAGCGGTTATTCATCGATGTTTATTATGATAAATGACCAAGTTACAGTAGAAGATTTGCTTAAAGGTATAATTATTGCTTCAGGTAATGATGCGTGTGTCGCTCTAGCAGAAGGCATAGCCGGCTCAGAGGAAAATTTTGCCGAAATGATGAACGAAAAAGCTATCGAGATAGGAATGACCTCTACAAATTTCACAAATTCATCTGGTATAAACGATCCAAACAATATTTCTACTGTGAGAGATATTGCAATAATGTCAAAATATTTAATTTTAAATTATCCGAAATATTATGAAATTTTTAAAGAAAAGACTTTTACTTGGGATAGAACCGGAGGTGATCCAATTAAACAAGGAAATAGGAATCCTCTACTTTATAAAAATATTGGTGTTGATGGAGTTAAAACAGGATATTTAGCTGTTGAAAAATATTCTTTAGCGAGTTCTATGATAAAAAATGAAAGAAGATTAATAGCTGTTGCGTCAGGTTTTCCTACAAAAAATTTAAGGAGTTCTCACTCTTTAAAATTATTAAATTGGGGATTTAGAAATACAAATACTTTTGAAATAACTAAGGATAATAAAACTACATTTGAACTAGAAACTTGGCTAGGTAGAAAAAATACAATTAATGCAGTTTCAAAAGAAGACTACTATATAACTATTAATAAGAAAGACGTGAGAAATTTGAATGTATCTTTAAAATATGACGGTCCTATTGTTGCTCCTGTACAAAAAGGGGAGAAAATAGCAAGTTTAATTGTTAAAAAAAAAGATGAAATTATCAAAACATTGCCTTTGTATGCTGCAGAAGAATTAAAAAAAGTAAATTTTTTCAAAAGTTTGATAACCTCAGTAAATTATTTGATTTGGGGTGATGTATAAAAAAAAACCTTTTTTTATTGTTTTTGAGGGAGTAGAGGGCAGTGGAAAATCTTTTCAAAGTAAAAAACTATTTAATAAGTTAAGAAAAAAAAATATAAAATCAATTTTGACAAGAGAACCTGGCGGAACTGAGAGCGCTGAGTTGATTAGAAATTTAATTCTTAAAGATTATTTTAATAAATCTAAAAAAGAAAAATTTGATAAATATACTGATACTTTGTTGTATTTAGCAGCTAGAAATGAGCATATAAAAAATAAGATTAAACCTGCTTTAAAAGATAAAAAAGTTGTAATTTGTGATAGATTTATCGACTCAACGATAGCTTACCAAGTTCATGGAAAAAAAGTTGATTTTAAGTTTATAAACAATATACATAAAAAAATTTTAAATGGATTGAAGCCAGACCTGAATATTATTTTGAAAGTTTCACCAAAAATTTCAAAAAAAAGACTTTTAAAAAGAAGATTTAAAAATAGATATGATAACTTCAAGCAATCATTTTATAACAAAGCGCAAAAATCTTTTTTAAAAATAGCAAATAATAAGGTAAATTACTTTATTTTTGACTCCTCTAAAAATGATACTGATTTAGAAAATAAAATTTTTAAAATAGTCTCAAAATATCTTAAAATTAAATGAATTTAGAAAATAATTTTAACCCCAAAAAAACGTCAAAGCTCTATGAACTTAAAGAAGATTTTAATTTATTTAAAAATCTAATACTTAAAGATAATTTTCCACATGTGTGTATGTTATCCGGAGACAAAGGTATAGGTAAATCTACTCTAACAAATCATTTGATGCATTTTTATTTTGATCAAAAAAATTATGATAGAAATAAAAATTGTATAATCCAAAAAGGTGAATTTTATAATCAATTTATTTCAAATGTATTTCCAAATATTATTTATTTAAGTGGCTCAAATTATAAAGCTGTTAGAATTGATGATATTCGTTCTTTGATTAATCAGATACAAAAAACCTCAATAAACAAAGATAAAAGATTTATAATTTTAGACGATATAGAACTTTTCAATTCAAACGCTCTAAACGCGCTTCTAAAGCTAATAGAACATCCAAACAAAAACAATCATTTTATACTTATAAATAATAAATCTAAACCTGTAATAGATACAATCAAATCTAGAACTCTTGAATTTAAGATTATTTTAGACTCGTATTCTAAAAATAAAATAATTAATTCTCTAGTATTAGATTACAATCAAGATTTAATTATTAACAAAAATCTTTTTAATGTTTCACCAGGAAATTTTATTAAATTTAATTATATTCTTGGTATGCACGAGATTAATATTGAGGAAAATTTTTTAATATCTTTTAAAAAATTACTTGATATTTATAAAAAGGATAAAGATCATATTTATAGAGAATTATTGCTTTTTTTTACTAATTATTATTTTGAAAATTTAAAATCAAAGGGCTTATACGAAAAAAAAAACTATTATAGAAAAGAGATTATCTTTTACAAAAAATATTAATAATTTTTTTTTATATAAATTGAGTCAAACCACCCTACTTAATTCTTTAGAGAATAATTTTTAAATGGATAAAAAATTTTACATAACCACACCTATTTATTATCCTTCAGGAAAACCTCATATGGGACATGCTTATTCAAGTATAATTGCTGATATTTTTGCCAGGTTTAAAAGACTAGAAGGATATGAGGTACTTTTTTTAACAGGGACAGATGAACATGGTCAAAAAATTCAAAAGGAAGCTGAGAAAAATCGGAAAGATCCAAAAATTTTTTGTGATGAATTATCAGATAAATTTAGATCATTAACAAAAACTTTGAATTTAACAAATAACGATTTTATAAGAACCACAGAGTCGAGACATTTTAAATCAGTAAATGAAATTTGGAATAGACTAGTAAAATCAGGTGATATTTATTTAGATAAATACAGTGGATGGTATTCGGTATCAGATGAGGCTTATTACGAGGAAGATGAAATTGAGAAAAAAAATGGTAAGAATATATCTAAATCATCAGGTTCATCAGTTGAATGGGTTGAAGAGGAATCTTATTTTTTTAAGTTATCAGCCTGGCAAAAAAAACTTTTGGAACATTACAGTAATAATAAAGAATTTATTCTTCCAATTTCTAGAAAAAATGAAGTAATTAGTTTCGTCGAAAAAGGCTTAAAAGATTTATCAATTAGTAGAACTTCATTTTCTTGGGGTATACCTGTACCAGATAATTCTAAGCATATTATTTATGTATGGTTAGACGCTTTAACAAATTATTTAAGTGCTTTAAATTTTCCTGATACAAATGATGAAAAATATAAATCTTTTTGGCCTGCTGATGTTCATATAATAGGTAAAGATATTTTAAGATTTCACGCCATATATTGGCCCGCATTTTTACTTGCTGCTGATCTACCTTTACCAAAGAGGGTATTCGGTCATGGTTGGATATTGTCTGATGAAAAAAAAATGTCTAAGTCGCTTGGTAACATTTTAGATCCAATTGAAATTATTGATAAATATGGAATAGATCAATTAAGATACTATTTAATAAAAGAAGTATCACTAGGAAATGATGGAAGTATTTCTATGGAAAATCTTAAAAATTGTATAAATAATGATTTGGCAAATAATTATGGTAATTTATGTCAGCGGGTTTTTTCATTTATTAATAAAAATTGTGAAAATAAAATCCCAAAAGCTAAAGACCTAGGAGAAAACGATATTTTGTTGATAAATAATATAAAAAAAAATATTCCAAAACTAATCGATTTTATAAATAAACAAAATTTAAATGAATATATAAAAATGGTTGTAAGTTTTTCTTTTGAAGCAAATAAATATTTTAATGATTCCGAACCCTGGGCGTTTAAAAAAAAAGATCCAGAAAGGATGAACACTGTACTCTTCACTATTTGTGAGCAAATAAAGAATATATCTATTCTTTTAAATCCAATTATACCATTATCAACAAAGAAAGTTCTTGAAAATATGAATATTTCTGAAAATGATCTTACTATACAAAATATATTAAAAGATAATTTTTTGAATCATTCTAAAAACTTAAAAAAAACTGATATTCTCTTTAAAAAAATTGAAGATGATAATTGATTCCCACTGTCATTTAACTTACGAACCAATTAGTCTTAACTTAAAAGACACAATAGAAAGAGCAAACAAGAACGGAATAAGATACATGCTTACTATTTCTACAGAGGATAAAAGTTTTGATAAAATTCTAAAAATTATTTCAAATTTTAAAAATGTTTATGGAACATATGGAATCCATCCTCATGAAGCCAAAAATCACAAAAATATTAAAGCTTCAGACATTGTAAAAAAAATAAATCTTAATAATAAGATAATTGGAATAGGTGAAACAGGGTTAGATTTTTATTATAACCATTCGGAAAAAAATGATCAAATTAAAAGCTTTGAAGAACATATAGATGCTTCACAAAAACTAAATTTACCACTTATTGTTCATACAAGATCTGCAGAGCAAGAAACATTAGATATTTTAATGAAAAAAAAAAAAGAAAAAGATTTTAAAATATTAATTCATTGCTTTACTGGGTCAAGAAATTTTGCTTTTAAAATGTTGGATTTAGATGCTTTTATTTCTGCTTCTGGCGTTGTTACCTTTAAAAAATCTCAAGACTTAGCAAACACTTTTAAAGATATTCCTAATAATAAGATTTTGGTGGAAACGGATGCGCCTTATTTAGCACCAGTTCCTCTAAGAGGAAAACCCAATGAGCCTAGTTATATTATACATACAGTCAAATTCCTTTCTAAATTAAAAAATTTACCTTTTGAAAGATTTTCAAAGATAACATCAGAAAACTTCTTTGATCTTTTTGGAAAATTAAGTTGAAAAATAAATTTACTATACTTGGTTGTGGTAGTTCACTAGGTTCACCTTGGATCACAAATTTTAAAGGTAAATTAATAAATAAAAAAAAGAATATACGAACAAGATGTTGTGCTCATATTCAAAAAGGGAAACTTTCTGTTTTAATTGACACTTCACCAGATATTAGAAATCAATTTTTACATAACAAAATTAGGTCACTAGATGCGATTATTTTTAGTCATGAGCATGCCGACCAAACATCAGGCATATTTGAAATGAGACCGTTTTATTGGAAAAATAAAAAAAAAATACCCATTTATGGAAGTTTGCGCACTATTAGAGAATTAAAAAAAAAATACTCTTTTTGTTTTAAACAAAAATATGATTATAGTCCTATATTAAAGGCAAAAATTATTAAAAATAAATTTTCTATCAAAAAAAATAACGATAAATTATTTATTAATTCATTTGATGTTAATCATGGGATGATTAAGGCAACAGGATATCTTATGGAAAATATTGCTTACATAAGCGACTGCAACAATGTCCCAGAAAAAAATTTGATTTTTTTTAAGGATTTAAAATATCTCATTATTGATTGTTTAAAAATTGAAAAACATCCATCTCATTTTAATCTAAAATCTTCACTTAATTTTATTGAATTAGTAAAACCTAAAAAGGCCATACTAACTAATTTACATACTGATTTAGATTATTATAAATTAAAAAAATTTTTACCAAAAAATATCATTCCCGCTTATGATGGATTAAGCTTCAATTTTTAGATTAAATTTTCAATTATATTTATGAATTTTTTTGAGTAAGGTTTCGTGTATGAAGCAAAGGTTTCTATTACTTTGCCATTTTTATCAATAATTATTTTGTGAAAATTCCATTTCGGAATAGCTCCTAATCCAAAATCTTTTTTAGCCCATTTATAAAAAGGGTGGGAGTCGCTGCCAATAACATTTACCTTTTCAGTCATTGGAAAGCTTATACCAAAGTTTGTTTCGCAAAAATCTTTTATATCTTTATTTGAACCTGGTTCTTGTTTAAAGTTATTAGTTGGAACACCAATAACTACTAAATTTTTGTTTTTGTAATTTAACCACAATTTCTGAAGATCTTCATATTGTGGTGTATAACCACATCTGCTAGCAACATTCACAACAACAATTACCTTATTTTTAAAATCACTAAGTTTTATTGTAGATCCATCTATACTAGTAAATTCATAGTCGTAAGCCAGACCAGCATTATCAGCGGATAGCTTGCTAAAAAAACTAAACATAAATAAAATTAGTAGTATTTTTCTCATAATTTTAACGCTTTTAATACTGCATCAAAAGGTAAAAATATACATTTAAATCTACTTATATTGCCGCTGTTCAAAAGTTCATTAAAATCTACATATTTATGAGGAATCTGCACATTTCTTTTTTTTGATATTTTTTTTAGATGTAAAAACTCTTTTTTAATTTTATTAGTATTTAGTTTTTTAATTTTTTTAGATAATAGACTTGCTGAGGCCTCACAATAAATACAAGATTCAGTCTCGTACTTCATAGACGTAATCTTTTTATTTTTAACAATTAATTCTATAATAATTCTATCACCACATATAGAATTTTTTAAGGAAGTTTTATGAGAGTATCTATTTTTTAAACCAAAATTTAAAGTATTTGAGGCTAGCTTAATAATTTTTTTACTAATCATTTTTTGGAAAAAATTAATAAAAGAAAATAACCGAAAAGTGTTGAAAGCAATGATCCTGTTAATACTCCAATCTTTACACCATCTATGTATTCCATGTTATTTGCGAAAGCTAGGTTCCCAACAAACAAACTCATAGTAAAACCTATTCCTGTTAATATAGACACTGCATAAAAAGCTGGCCATGTTGAACCAGTAGGTTTATCTGCTAATTTGAGCTTCACTGATATGTAAGATAAAACAAATACTCCAATTTGTTTTCCAAAAAATAATCCTAATACAATTCCTAAAGGTACTGGATTTAGTAAAGTAGCAAAAGTTAAACCCTCTAGTGATACACCAGCATTTGCAAAAGCGAAAATGGGCATTATACCAAAAGCTACATATGGTGATAGTGAATGTTCTAATTTAAGAAGCATTGATTGTTTATTATTTTTAATATTATGTGGAATTGTAAGTGCCAATAATACACCGGCTATAGTAGCGTGAATTCCAGATTGATGGGTAAAATCCCACAATAAAACGCCTACGAATATAAATGGTAAAAAACTTTTAATTCTAAATTTATTTAAAGTTATTAAAATAATTACTGACAACAACATTAAAATTAAATACTTAATTTCTATATTTCCTGAGTAAAAAAATGCGATAATAACTATAGCGCCCAAATCATCTATTATAGCTAAGGCTGTTAAAAAAACTTTTAAAGAAATTGGAACTCTTTTTCCCAATAATGATAAAACACCTAAAGAAAAAGCTATATCAGTAGCTGAAGGTATTGCCCAACCTTGTAGGGTAGTGCTGTCTGAGTAATTTATTACAATATAAAATAAAGCAGGGATAGCCATACCACCAACTGCACCTATAATTGGAAGCAATGCTTGTTTAGGATTAGATAACTCACCTTGCAAAAACTCTCTTTTAATTTCTAAAGAGACAAAAAAGAAAAAAATTGCCATTAACACATCATTTATCCAATGAAGCACACTAAGTTTAAGACCAAATTCTTTTGTACCCAAGGTAATATATTTTTCTAAAGTAGAAAAATAATAATCACTCAGATCTCCATTACTTACTATTAGAGCAAGAATAGCAGCGAACAATAAAATTAATCCAGAGGCTGCCTCAAGTTTAAAAAAGTATTTAAATGGTTTACTTATCTGTTGGATCATATGTATTATTTACTTGTATAGTGACCATCTTTCAATTGCCAAAAACACATAATTAACCTATAAAAACATACGTTCGGGGCGTAGCGCAGCCTGGTAGCGCATCTGGTTTGGGACCAGAGGGTCGCAGGTTCAAATCCTGCCGCCCCGACCATTAAATTTATGAAAAAAGCAAAAATTTATATTCCCACAAAAACTGCCATGCAATCGGGTAGGGGAAAATTAAAGAATTGGATATTAGAATTTGAAAGTAAAGATTCTTCGATTAATCCTCTAATGGGATGGGAAACTTCCAATGATACATTAGCTGAAGTTGTTTTGAAATTTAAAACTAAAGAAAAAGCTATAGAATATGCCAAAAAAAATAATATATCTTTTACAATTATTGAACCTAAAAAGAAAGAATATGTAATTAAATCTTATGCTGACAATTTTCTTAAAAATTAATTATGTGGCGAAGTTTTTTTAAAGATAAAAAGTGGTTTTATTGGTCTTATGGTGGGGGATTTTTCATAATTACTCTACTTATACTTCAAACTTACTTAGATGTGTTGTTTAATAGTTGGTATAAAGACTTCTACGATATTCTCCAAACAGCTGAAGAAAGAGAAATTACTGAGTTTTGGCAATCGATAAAGAAGTTTTTATATATAGCACTTCCATACGTTACTTTATTTGCTTTTACTAATTGGTTTACAAGATTATGGGCTTTTAGGTGGAGAGAGGCCATAACTTTTTCCTATATGCCGTATTGGAGAGCTACAGAAGCAAAAGTTGAAGGATCCTCTCAGAGAATACAAGAAGATTGTATGAATTTTGCAAAAATCGTTGAGTCAATTGGTTTGCAGGTAGTTAAAGCAATAATGACTTTAATCGCTTTTATTCCGATATTGTGGGTTTTATCTGCTAATGTCACTGTTCCGTTTTTAGGGGATGTTTCTGGCTCTTTAGTTTGGGTAGCATTGATATTAAGTTTAGGGGGTATATTAATTAGTTGGTTGGTTGGTATTAAATTACCTGGTTTAGAATATAATAATCAAAAAGTTGAAGCAGCTTTTAGAAAAGAACTAGTTTACGGTGAAGACGATAGAAAAAATTATGTTCAGGCACCAACAATACTGCAATTATTTACAGGAATTAAATTTAATTACCATAAGTTATTTTTGCACTATGGATATTTTGATCTTTGGGCAATTTGGTATAGACAATTATTTGTAATCGTTCCATTTTTGATAATGGCACCTGGTCTTTTTACTGCTGCATTTACCTTAGGCATAATGATGCAAGTTGTAAATGCGTTCGGTGAGGTAAAGGACGCTTTTTCAGTGTTTTTGTATAATTGGACAAGAATTACTGAATTGAGATCTATTCACAAACGTTTAATGGAGTTTGAAAATGCCATAAATTACAATACTAATAAGTTGAGAAAACCTAGAAAATCTGATGTAAGAGCTTAATGGAGCTCTATCTTAAATTAATAGATGTAATCGTACCAGTCTTTTTTGTTATTGGAATAGGTTATTATTTAGGAAAAAAAAATCCAGAGATTAATACGGATTTTATAACCACTTTTGCTGGAAATGTTGGTACCCCGGCAATGATTTTTTACACGATAACAACTACAGGAGTAACCTTAAGCGTTTTTACTGAATATTTTATTTATGCATTAATCATTATTGGGGGCTTTTCACTGGTAGGTGTTTTGTTCCTTTTTTTACTCAAAAAAGATTTTATAAGTGAATTGCCGCCATTAATTTTACCAAATACCGGAAATATGGGTATACCTATTTGTTTATTTGCTTACGGAACAGCTGGGCTAGGGGTC
>MDTD01094801.1_pt1 | contig 11627 bp, 11 predicted proteins | sample 811221 | NCBI WGS metagenome assembly MDTD01 (sample SAMN05326646, study PRJNA326480) | marine metagenome | isolation source: seawater | place: Pacific Ocean: South West | collected 2011
ACGCATCACCTCCAACATATCGCCGTTTGCAATAAAATCTATATTATTTTCTTGTTTTAACCAAAAGTAATTATTGCGCACAACCATTAATAAATCACCGGCGTTTAATTCGTCTTCCTGAAATAAAACGCTGTATTTTATGTATTTATTAAAGTTATTTGCCTGTTTATTGCTTCGACAAACAATGATGGTATTTTCAATTCCATCCTTACTGTAACACGAAGAAATCTCCTCCTCTATTTCATATCCGTAAAGCTTTCTAATATCTTGAAAATCTGAAAGGTTAAATCTTGGAAAAAATTGCCCTTCTTTATTTAAAATATCTCTTAACAATGTTGCATTGTGTAAAATCCCGGAATCTTTTGTTTGTCTTGTCACTTGATTTAACTCAATTTCACCCACTTGAATTGGAAAACGATTTGATAAATAAATTGAATCCAATGCCGGACTTTCAGAACTACCTACTGGTGGTAACTGAGCAGTATCCCCAATAAGTATTAGTCGGCAATTTTTTCCTGAATACACATAATCAATTAAATCATCCAACAAAGTTCTTTTTTGCGAAACAAAAGAACCACCAATCCCGCCAGAGTCACTTATCATAGATGCCTCATCAACGATAAAGATAGTATTTGAGTGTTTGTTTTTTTGAATGGTGAAAACAATTCTACCATCGAGATTTGAATGATAATATATTTGTTTATGAATGGTAAATGCCAATTTATTCGAATAATTACTTAACACTTTAGCTGCTCTGCCAGTTGGTGCAGACAAAACAGAATTTAAACCAATTCTAGGCAACCAATTTATGAAAGTGGAAATTAAAGTTGTTTTTCCGGTTCCTGCATATCCTTTTAGAATGAACAAAGCAGGTTTATATGAATACAAAACAAATTTTGTTAAACGATTGATAGCCTGCTCTTGAATAGAAGTAGGTTCAAAAGGAAAAAAATCTCTTAAAACTTCCACCATATAAAGTTAAACCTAAAAAAGATATCTTTTATTTAACGATTACTAAGGAAATAATCTTCTTGTAAAAAAATTAAACTTTTAAAAAGACATCTTCCAACTAGGAAATAGTTGTAATTTTGAGTTTTTAACTTAAAATCGTCAGGTAAAATGGAAACAGGTTCTGTTTTTAAACCAATAATATATTCTTTGATAGGACTTTTGGGGTTATCGGTTATTATTACTCCCTACATAAGTTATGACGAAGCCTACTTCGTTGATAAGGACTATTACATAACAATGGTCGATTCTATTGAAGAAGGATATGAACCATACATTTCAGATTTAATAACTGCTGAAAGAAATCAACTGGCTTTATTGAAAAAGAAAGAATATTATGCTTCTGTAAAACCGATTTCAGATAGTCTCCAAATTGAGTTAAACAATGTTTCTGGAAGAAAAGACTCTTTAAAACTTAAAAAGATAAATGAAGCAATCAAGCTATTAGAACAAAAAACTTTTGCCTCTAATCAAAAAATAGAGAATCAATTTTCACTCAAAAAAATGCCTAAAAAAGAACTTACAGATAAAATAAAATCGATCAAAGATACACTGTCGCTAAAAGACTACGTTGTTATTGTAGCGAATCAAATAAGAAATCCGAATCAGTTGAGTAATATTCCAAGCATAAATAATGAACAAATAGTTATAAAGAAGGTTAATCAACAAGACAAGGGAGGCTATCTCCTTTTTGGACTTATTCTTATTGGTCTTGTTATTTTCATGGATCTAATGGACAGAAAAATTATCCCGCTACATTTACCTGTATTCAAATATGGTATTAGAGTTGCTCTAGGCCTCATCTCCGGTTTTATTGGAATTCGAATTTACTTCACTTTGGCAAATGACATCAAATTTGAAGAAACATATGAATTAAGAGAGAAAGTTGTTCGTGAAAAGCTGATGCAAATTAAAAATCTTCAAGTAGAATACTTAAGTGTAAATCAAAAATACTCTGACTCCTGGGATTCACTAATAAATTTTGCCAAGAATGATTCTGCTCAAATTGTTCGCTATTTAGTTGATAAAAATGATACGGCAGCTGTAAATAACGCATTAAGGAAAAATCTACCTATAAGAGACACAGCATACATACCTATTGATATTAAAATTTTTGGAGAATCTCACGGAATAAATATTGATTCAATATCATATATTCCTTTCACAAAAAAACAATTTTCATTGAAAACGAATAAAGCAAGGAATGCTAATAACAGAGATGTGTTCTATATAGAGGTAAAAGCAAAAACAAAAGATTTTGTTGAAATGCTAAAAATTTATCCAGAGAACTTTGACGAAGAAAAATTCATTCAATTTGGTAGCTTGGCCGAGCCTACTACAGAAGGAAACTGGTAAGATTACAAATGAAAGTTTACGTAGATAAAACATTTGATAAAAAATCACTGAGTAAGTACTATTTAAATCTAAATATTGGTAGTGACTTAATACTAGCTGATGTTTCAAAAATAAAACCAAATACTCATATAGCGATATCTGAAAATATTTTTAAAAATGAACTGAACCAAACTGACTTTCCACTTGATAATTTTATAACCGCGCTTAAGGAGAGTCCAGTTAAAATTTCAAGAAATTACGAAAAAGTTTCTATTTCTATTTCTAATGGTCTATTTTCAGTTGTACCCAAAGTATTATTTGAGGAAAAAAATATTGATGTTTACATAAAGCAAAATGCTCATATTAAACCCAACTACGAATATAAACATCAAATCCTTGATAAAGAAGGTTTAGTAATATGCTATGCATTACCTAAAAAATTAAATGACTGGATTAGTAAAATATTTCCTAAAGCAAAATTAACTCATGAAATAGCGATATTAATTGAATCTGTTTTACGAGATTTCTATTCGTTATCTGAAAATAGGGTTATTATAAATATTCACAAGAACTATTTCAATATTGTATTTTTAAAAAGAGGCAAATTAGAATTAGTCAACTCGTTTTCTATTTCAGAAAAAGAAGACCTTTTATATTATATATTGTTCATATTTGAGCAATTGGAAATTAACCAAGATTTAATTGAAGTTTTTTTAGTAGGAGAAATTAAAAAAGGTAGTGAGGAACATCAGATTCTTTTTAAATATATCAAAAATATTCATTTTGGTTTCAGGAATAAAAACATAAAAGTTTCAGGAGTTTTAAATGAAATTCCTAAACATTATTTTTACACCATTTTTAATCAGAGTTTGTGCGTATAATTAGTGGAAAACACAGAGGAAAAAAATTATCTCCACCAAACAGACTACCTGTTCGCCCAACAACAGATTATGCTAAAGAAAGTTTGTTTAATATTTTACAAAATCACTTTTACTTTGAAGACCTAACAATACTGGATTGTTTTAGCGGTACAGGAAATTTAAGTTATGAATTCTTATCAAGAGGAGTTAAACAAGTCAATTCCATTGATGCAAATTTTAACTGTATAAGCTATCAAAAAAAGGTGAAAAAAGAATTAAATTTCGAGAATTTTAATCTTATCAATAAAGATGTTTTTCAAGTACTTGAGTCTACGAATAAAAAATATAATATTATCTTTTCTGATCCACCCTACAGTTTACATAACATAACTCAAATACCAAACTTAGTTTTTGAAAACAACATTCTTTTAGAGGGTGGATGGTTAATTGTTGAACATTCAAAACATACTGTGTTCAACCATAAAAAATTTAAAGAAACAAGAAAATATGGAAACGTTAATTTTTCTATTTTCGTTCATTAAAAAATTGAATAAAAACAAAATAGAATCGAAACATCAAAGGATTGTTTCAACATTGGAGTGCTCACAAAGATATGTTACACTCCGAGACTTTTAACTTTATAAATTTTAAATTACAATTTATGTCACAGAAAAGAGTTGCCATATTTCCTGGTTCATTTGATCCAATAACCAAAGGTCATCAAGCAGTTTTAATAAAAGCACTTCCCTTATTTGATGAAATCATTATTGCCATTGGATTAAATAGTACCAAAAAAAACCTCTTCTCTGTAAAAGAAAGAACGCGACAGCTTCAATTGGTTTTCAAAAGTGAACCTAAGGTTTCCGTGGAAAGTTTTGATGGACTTACAATTGAATTTTGTAAAAAAATGAATGCTAATTTTTTAATCAGAGGGCTTCGCGATAGCAAAGATTTTGAATATGAAAAGAGTATTGCCATTATGAACAATCAAATTGAGCCTTCTATTGAAACAGTATTTTTCATTACAGATGTAAAATACCAGGCAATAAACAGCTTAATAATACGTGATATACTAAGAAACAACGGTGATGCTTCAAAATTTTTACCAAATGAATTAAACGAATTTATAACCGGTGCGTAATTTTATTGTTTTCATATTTATTTTCTGTCTATTTCAAGGATTTTCTAACCAAACAACATTAATAGGAAATATAAAAGGAATAAACGGTGGGAGTTATATAAATTCACCTGTTGAAGTTTTAATTGTAAGCGACTTTATAACTTATAAAAAGAAGCTCATAAAACAATCTCAGACCGATGCTTATGGAAATTTCAAATTAACTTTTGAGATTTCGGAAACTAATATTGCTATTTTAAAACTAGGTAAGGTAGAAAGGACGTTGTTTATTGAACCAGGAAGTAAATATTTCATTTCTGTAGAGGCTGCCTTAAATAAGTTATCTAATTCAAAAGGGTTCTTTGCAAAAGATTCAAAAAAAGCAGTAATAAAAAACTCAATTGAAGGAGAATTAAATTATTTAATTGATACCCTAGACAAATCCTGCTCAAAATTTCTTCTTGATAATCCGATAAAAAGAAAAAGCTATGAGAATATAAAATTATTTACAGATAATATTCAAAAAAAATACTCAAATCAGAACAACAAATATTTTAAAAAATATTTACTCTTTAAAATAGCAGAGATGCAAATGTATGTAATGCGTAAATTCAGAGATAATTTTATTCGACAACATTTTACTCCTAGCAGCAATTATGCAAATAACGTTCAAAGTATGCATGTCTTAAACTCTCTATTTTCAGGAAACATTAAACACAATATTTTAAGTGATGACAACTCTCCATTTCATGAAGCTATGCTTCAAACTAATTTAAACAAAATGCTAATTGAGGTAAGTCCAAATACATCAGAGAACAGAGAGTTGAATGAACTTATTTTACTTAAGGGCTTGTTAGAAATTTCAGAAATTTTTTACTACCAAAAGTCTCATATAACAGCTACTCTAGATAAATTAATCGAAACAACTGCACACAAGATACACAAAGAAATCGCTCAAAATATAAAAAATAAAATCACTCAGTTAGAAATTGGCATAACTGCCCCTGCACTTAGTATTAAATATGAAAAAACAAATTTTAACCTATCAGATTACAGAGGCAAATATGTTTATCTATGCTTTTTTAAAGCTTGGGACTTATCTTTTAAAAAAGAGTTTGAAATTATTAATTATTTAAGAAATAAATACAAGGAGAATTTAGAGATAGTTTGCATTTCAACAGATATTGATATTAACATCTACAACAATTTCATTGGGCAAATAAAAGATGATATTTATCATATATATCACTACAAATTTAATTCTCAGATTCTGTTAGATTATCAAATACCTGATTTTCGTATGCAGGAAACAAACGAATGGCAAAATCCTTCAAAATACTTTCTTATCGGGCCAATTGGAGATATTGTTTATAATAACGCTAAATCTCCCTCTAAAGGTTTTGAATATGACTTCAGATTACTGACAGGAAAATAGATTAAAAGCATTCTAAGATTTGAAGAGGCGTTTGGACTATAAAATCTGGCTTAACGTTTACAAGTTCTTCATAAGTTCCATAACCATATTCAACAGCAATAGTTTTTAAGTCATGTTTTTTACCACCTGTAATATCGTATTTTCTATCCCCAACCATGAAAATATCTGATGTGTCTGGAAATCCTAACTGATCTAAAACTTCGAAGATAATGTCACTCTTGTTAGTTCTGGTTCCTCTAAGGTGACTTCCAACAATAGAATCAAAATAATCGATAATCTTAAAGTGTTTTAAAATTATTTTAGCAAAATAACTTGGCTTGGCGGTTGCAAGAGCTATGACACCTCCCCTACTTTTTATTTGTTGCAAAACATCTAAAATCCCCACATAGAGAGTATTTTCAAAAATTCCTTTTTTAGCATAATACTCCCTGTAAAATATTATAGCTTGTTGACAATCTTTGTAATTCGAAAAATATCTTTTTTGAAAAGTATCCTTAAGAGAAGGACCAATATAAGTTCTTAAAAGTTCAATATCATCCTCTTTTTCACCCATTTTATCCAGTGCGTACAAAATTGAATTAATAATACCTTTTGATGAATCCGTTATTGTTCCATCTAAATCGAAAAGTACAAGATGATTCTTCATATCTTAGCGCTAAGCCAATTTGGCATTAAATTATAAATGGCATACATTTTGGCAAAAATGCAAAAAAAAACAATAAAATGTTAGGTAAAATATTTGGAGTTGGTTTAGGATGGATATTGGGTGGCGGTCCAATTGGTGCAATTATAGGACTTGCAATTGGAAGTGCTTTAGACAAAGGAAGTTCATCTGTTTTAAGACCTGATAATGTTGAAGGAAGCGGAAGACAACGAACTCAAAGAGGTGATTTTAGTGCTGCTTTAATTGTAGTCTCCGCAGCGGTAATGAGGGCGGACGGTAAAATACTTAGGTCCGAACTAGATTTCGTGAAAAAATATTTTCTTAAAAATTTTGGAGAAGAGGTGACAAAAGAGAAAATCAAGGTTCTCGGTGAAGTTTTGAAACAAGAAATACCTATTGATGATGTTGCTAAACAAATAAGATATCATATGAGAATTGCGGAGAAGCGTTTGTTACTTCAATATATATTTGGCATAGCATTATCTGATGGAGAGATTCATTCATCTGAATTAAAAATGATTGAAAGAATTAGTAATGGAATTGGAATTAGTCCTTTTGAGTTTAAAAGCATGCAGGCAATGTTTACGAATCAACACAGTCAATATCAAAGAACTTATGGAAGAGGTTATCAACAACAGAGACCTAAAAAACAAACTGGTCAACCCTTATCAAACTGCTATAAAATACTTGGTGTTGACTCTAATGTTTCTGACACCAATTTAAAAAAATCTTATAGGAAATTAGCTATCAAACATCATCCAGATAAAGTTGCTCATCTTGGGGAAGATCATGTTCAAGTAGCAGAAGAAAAATTTCAAAAAATACAAGAGGCGTATGATCAAATTAAAGAAAAAAGAGGCTTAAGTTAATGTCAGTTCCTTTAAGAAACGGATATAAATCATTTTTAAAGCTTGAAAAGAGCTTATCTGACAACTCCATTGAAAGCTACTTGAGAGATTTTGATAAACTTTATCAGTTTTCAATTTCATTGAAAATGAAAAAAAAACCTCAAGATTTCAAACTTGAGGATCTACAAAAATTCATTCACTGGATTTCAGACCTAGGAATGAGCCCAAAAAGTCAAGCAAGAGTTGTTTCTGGTGTGAAAGGATTTTATAAATTTTTACTTATTGAAGAATTGATAAAATCAGATCCCTCAAAGCTTCTAGAAACACCTAAGACAGGTACAAAACTCCCTGACACACTTTCCTTAGAAGAAATTGACAATATGATTGCAGCAATTGATTTAAGCTCAAATGAAGGACAAAGAAACAAAGCATTACTAGAAACTCTCTACAGTTGCGGTCTCCGTGTTTCAGAATTGATTAATCTAAAGTTAACAAATTTATTTTTTGACATGGGCTTTATAAAAGTAACAGGAAAGGGAAATAAAGAAAGATTAGTACCAATTGGTCAAAAAGCAATAAAAGAAATTAACTCTTACATTAATCATTTTAGAAATCATCAAGTAATAAAACACGGCCAGGAAGACTTTTTATTCCTTAACAGAAGAGGAGGAAGTTTAACACGCGTAATGATATTTACAATCGTGAAAAATCTAAGTGAAAAATTAGGAATTAAAAAAAAAATCAGCCCCCATACTTTCAGACACTCATTTGCCACGCATCTGTTAGAGGGCGGTGCAGATTTAAGAGCAATTCAAGAGATGTTAGGACATCAGTCTATTACAACAACTGAAATTTATACTCACTTAGACAAAGAATTCTTAAGGAGCGAAATTATTGAGTTTCATCCACGAAACAAAAAAAACAACTTTTGTTAATGCGGAGAATTTTAGCTAGTAATATTGTCAAAAACTACAATTACATGGAGGACTTAAAAATAATTTAACCTTTGGAAGGTTTTCTAAAAGTTCTTCCTGAATTTCAAAACTCAACAAAACGCCTCTCATATCGACTAATTTTAGTGTTTTGACTTTGTCTATATCTAGAGGAAGGTTATCGACACTAGTATTCCACAAATTTAACTCCTCGAGTTGATTCAAATATTTTATACCATTTGGTAATTTTGAAATATCATTGGAACTCAGATCCAATATTTTTAACTTTTCTAAATTATACAACGTAGTAGGAATTTTTTTTAATTTATTTTTTGATAAAATTAAAACTCTAAGATTTTTAAGATTCTCTATTTCTTCAGGTATTGAGTCAATTTTATTTTTACTTAAGTCAAGATACTCAAGCTCTGTCATCTTTAATATCTCTCTTGGAAAAGAAAGCAGTTTTTTCTTTTTTAAAATTAACTTTATTACCGCTCCAGTATCAGGAACAGCATCAAATAGATTTAAATAGGGCACTATCCTTTTATAAGCCGAATCAGAGTAAAGTTTTTGCGAAAAGGTGTTCAATGATACAAAAAGGAAAAAAACAACTAAAATCTTTGTCATAAGCTTTTTAATATACTTTTACATTCATGCAAATCTTTTTCCAATTGAGATTTTAAATCATTAACGCTTGTAAATTGAATTTCGTTTCTAACATGTTGAATAATTTCAAGACTTACTTGTTCTCCGTAAATATTTTTTTTAAAATCAAAGATATTCACTTCAATGCTTAATTGATTATCGTTACTCAAAGTTGGTCTGTATCCTATATTTAACATCCCAAAAAAAATTTTCTTATCAATAATCACTCTCACAGCATACACTCCCTCTCTTGGAACTAATTTATTAGCCTCTTCAACTTTGATATTTGCAGTTGGAAAGCCTATACTTCTACCAATTTGGTTTCCTTTGACTACCACTCCAATAATTACATAAGAATGGCCCATATATTCCGTAGCTTTATTAATATCACCCTCCATAATAGCATTTCTTATTTTGGTCGAGCTAACCTTTATATAATTTACATCTTGAGGAGGTATTTCTTCAACCTCAAATCCATATACCGGACCATATTTTGTTAAATGATCAAACGATCCCTCTCTATTTCTTCCAAAATGATGATCATATCCAATAACAAGAGTCTTGGTGCCTATTTTTTCTACTAGTACTTCTCTTATAAACTCTACTGAAGTTAAATTAGAAAAACTTTTATCAAATGGGATAATTATTAAATGCTCAACTCCAACTTTTTCTAACAAAGCAATTCGCTCTTTAATCGATGTTAAAAGTTTAACTTTTGCATCTTTTTGAATGACTAATCTTGGATGGGGATCAAAGGTTACTAAAACAACCTCGCCTTTGTATTTTTTAGCAATTCCAACCATACGATTAATGATGGTCTGATGTCCGATATGAACACCATCAAATGCACCAATTGTTACCACTGGGTTTTCAACTGAGGAAAAACAAGAAAAACCATTATAAACTCTCACCTTTTTATTCTTCTATCACACCTATTTTTACCATTAAAGTATTATGACAAAATTAGTCAAATAAATTTATCATGTATAATTACATTAATAAAAGAAAAAGCCTTAACTTTGCAGCCGTAATACGTTGAAGTAAATCTTTATAAACCTAACATAATTATGTCTGCTCAAACAGGTAAAATCACACAAGTAATTGGTCCGGTAATAGATGTTTCTTTTAATAAAGAATCTGGAGAGTTACCAAATATTTTTGATGCTTTGGAAGTAACCAATCAAAAAGGAAATAAAATTATTCTTGAAACTCAAAGTCATGTTGGTGAGGATACTGTTAGAGCTGTTGCAATGGATTCAACGGATGGACTATCTAGAGGTTTAGAGGTTATAGCAACTGGTTCAGCAATCACAATGCCAATTGGGGATGAAATATATGGAAGACTATTTAATGTTGTAGGAGATCCAATTGACGGATTAGATAGTATTAGTAAAGAAGGAGGTTATGCAATTCATAGAGAACCCCCAAAATTTGAGGAATTAACTACGGCAACAGAAGTTTTATTTACCGGTATTAAGGTAATTGACCTAATAGAGCCTTACGCTAAAGGAGGTAAAATTGGATTATTTGGAGGGGCTGGTGTAGGTAAAACAGTACTTATACAAGAATTAATAAATAACATTGCAAAAGGACACGGCGGGTTATCTGTATTTGCAGGTGTCGGAGAAAGAACACGTGAAGGAAACGATCTTCTAAGAGAAATGCTGGAATCTGGTATTATCAAATACGGAGACGATTTTATGGAATCTATGGAAGCTGGTGGATGGGACTTATCCAAGGTTGACAAAGAGGTCATCAAGGAATCTAAAGCAACATTTGTTTTCGGACAAATGAATGAACCTCCAGGAGCTCGTGCTAGAGTTGCGTTATCTGGACTGACATTAGCAGAATATTTCAGAGATGGAGATGGAGATGGAGCAGGTAAAGATATCCTTTTCTTCATTGATAATATATTTAGATTTACCCAAGCTGGATCAGAAATGTCCGCACTTTTAGGACGTATGCCATCAGCGGTAGGTTACCAACCAACACTTGCAACAGAAATGGGCTTGATGCAAGAAAGAATTACCTCAACAAAAAGCGGTTCAATTACTTCAGTGCAAGCGGTTTATGTACCTGCAGATGACCTTACTGACCCTGCACCAGCTACAACATTTGCTCACTTAGATGCTACAACAGTATTGTCAAGAAAAATCGCTGAGTTAGGAATTTATCCCGCAGTTGATCCATTGGATTCTACTTCAAGAATATTGACTCCTGAGATTGTTGGAAATGAGCATTATGATACAGCACAAAGAGTAAGAAACTTATTACAGAAATATAAAGAGCTTCAAGACATAATTGCAATTCTAGGTATGGATGAATTATCTGAGGAAGATAAATTAGCTGTACACAGAGCAAGAAGAGTTCAAAGATTCTTATCACAACCATTCCATGTAGCAGAACAATTTACAGGTTTAGCCGGTGTTTTAGTTCCCATTGAAGATACAATTAAAGGTTTCAATATGATAATGGATGGTGAAGTTGATGATTATCCAGAAGCTGCTTTCAACTTAGTTGGTTCGATTGAAGAAGCGATGGAAAAAGGAAAGAAAATGATGGCCAACAATAAAGGTTAGTTAAACAATAATATTTTATAATGAATTTAGAAATTGTAACACCAGACAATAAGGTATTTGAAGGAGAAATCACTTCAGTTTCTCTCCCTGGAATTGACGGTTCGTTTCAGATTTTAAACAATCATGCACCTATAGTTTCTGCTTTAGGAACTGGAAAGATGACGATTGTTGATACAGAAAGTCAAACTCAGGAGTACACGATAT
>MDTD01016694.1_pt1 | contig 11626 bp, 8 predicted proteins | sample 811221 | NCBI WGS metagenome assembly MDTD01 (sample SAMN05326646, study PRJNA326480) | marine metagenome | isolation source: seawater | place: Pacific Ocean: South West | collected 2011
AAAAAAAACTTATACATTAAAAATATCAATTTCAAAAAAGTTAATATAAATGATCTAAAAAAATTAAAATTAATTTTTAAAAAATATAAATTTAAAAAAGTTATTCATTTTGCAGCAATACCAGGTTTTGATGATTGCCAGAGAGACCCAGAAGGAGCTTTTGCGACAAATACTATTGGAACAAATAATCTAATTTTTTTGTCAAAAAAATATAAAGTTAGAAATTTTGTATTAATTTCCTCATTTAGTACAAAAAATTACTTTTCTAAAATAAGCACTTACGGAATGACAAAATTTATGGCAGAACAAATTACTCTAAATTCTAAGAAAAATTATAGTTTAAATAGTTGTGTAGTTAGGTTATCCAATGTTTTTGGAAAATACTCTTTACATAAAAAAAGTGTAGTGCATCAATTTTTTAAAAATTTTTTAAAAAAAAAAATTTTTTTAATTCACGACTCAGGTAAACAAAAAAGAGATTTAATTTATGCAGGAGATGTCACAAACAAATTGTTTAAAATATTAAGAATTAGTAAATTTAAGAAGGATTATTATGAAATTAGTAAAGAAAGTTTAATTTCTATCAATGAATTAAAATATTTAATTGATAAAATTACTCAAAATAATAATTTATCAATAAAAATAAAGGCTCCAAAAGGATATGATACCAAAGTTTCATCATCAAAAACTGTAAAAAATAAAAAATACTTAAATTATTTAAATAAAAGATTGTTAATAGTATTAAATTGGTATAGGGAACAGAAAAAAATTTTATGAAAATCTTAATATTAGGAGGAGATGGATATTTGGGGTGGCCGACAGCCCTTTATTTTTCTGCAAGAGATCATGAAGTTTACATATTAGACAATTTTGTTAAGAAAAAAATTGAATTAGAAAATGGAATTAAAAATCTCATTCATCAACTTCCACTTTTAGAAAGAGTAAAGCTTTGGAATTCAAATCATAAAAATCAAATAAAATCTTTTACGTGTGATTTGTTGAATCATAGATTGCTGTATGAGCTGTTAGATGAAATAAAACCTGAAGTAATAATTCACTATGCAGAACAACCTTCAGCACCATATTCTATGAAGGGTAGAGAGGCATGTATATTCACTCAATATAACAACGTGATTGGTAATTTAAATTTATTATTTGGTATGAAGAAGTACTGTCCAGATGCTCATTTAATTAAATTAGGAACAATGGGTGAATATGGAACACCCAATATTGATATCGAGGAAGGATGGCTTGATATTGAGCATAATGGAAGGAAAGATAGATTACTTTATCCGAAAAAACCTGGAAGCTTTTATCATTTATCAAAAGTTCATGATAGCAATAATATAGAATTTGCATGTAGAATTTGGGACATTAAGTGCACTGATCTGAACCAAGGTGTTGTATATGGGATCAATACAAAAGAAATTGGTGAGGACGAAAGATTAGCAACGTCGTTTCATTATGATGAAATTTTTGGCACGGTAATTAATAGATTTGTCACTCAAGCTTCTTTAGGAATGGATTTAACAATCTATGGTGAAGGAACTCAAGAAAGAGGATATCTTAATATAAATGATACTATGAAGTGTGTGGAACTATCAGTTTTAAACCCTGCCCAAAAAGGAGAGTTTAGAGTTTTTAATCAGTATACAGAAACATTCACAATAAATGATATATCTAATAAAGTATTGCAGGCTTCAAAAGATTTAAAAATAAATATTAAGGCTAAAAATATTGATAATCCAAGAATTGAACAGCAAAATCACTATTATAATCCTACTAATAAATCTTTATTAAACCTAGGATTAAAGCATATAGCATTAGATAAAGCTTTGTTAGTTGATTTAATAAAAAAAATTAAAAAATATTCAAATAATGTTCTTAAAGACACTTTGAATCCAAAAATTAAATGGAAAAAGTAAACTTCAGGAATTTAAAAAGTCCTTATATTATTGCTGCAATTGGTGGAAATCACAGTGCAAATATAGATTTAGCAAAAAAAGGAATAATAAATGCAAAAAAAGCGGGGGCAAATTGTGTGAAATTTCAAATGTATAGACATAGTGAAATAGTTCATCCTAGATTAAAAATTTTGCCACATGTAAAAAATATTGCAAAAGAAAAAACTCAATCTGAAAGGTTTAAAAAACTTGAATTGTCTGAACTAGATATTATTCGTTTATATAAGCAAGCAAAAAAAACAAAAATTGATTTTGCAACAACACCTTTTTCAGTTGAACTTGTAAAATTTTTACAAAAATATGTATCATTTTTTAAAGTAGCTTCAGGTGATTTAGATTTCTTTCCAATGATTGAGGAGATTGCAAAGTATAAAAAAAATATTGTCATTTCAACAGGTATGTCGGACTTAAAAAAAATTAAAGAAACATTAAAAATTTTAAAAAAAAATAATGTGGTAATCTTACATTGTATCAGCTCATATCCAACAATTAGTTCTGATTTAAATTTGAATTCAATAGATTACCTTCAGAAAGCTTTTAATATTCAAATAGGTTTATCTGATCATACAAAAAATAATATAGGAAGCATAGTTGCAGTCGGCAAAGGTGTGAAAATTTTTGAAAAACATTTTTTACCAGATGCTGAGGTGAAAAAAGTTGGAGATTATGAATTGTCTCTCAATCCTTATGAAATGAAAAAATATTGCAGTGAAATTAATGAAGCATTTAGTTCTTTAGGTAAGAAAGAAAAAAGAGTCTTTAATTGTGAAAAAAAGTTTTATGCAAACTTATGTAGATCAATTTATTTTTCAAATGAAATCAAAAAAGGTAGTAAAATTACTTTTAAAGATTTGAGTTTTATACGACCTTTTAATTTAAAAGGTTTAAAGATAAAGAATTATAAAAAATTGATAGGTAAAAAAGCTAAAAAAAACTTTAAAAAACTAGAGTTGGTAAAGAAAAATTTTATTTTTTAAATCTTACGTCGTAGTTTTTTGTTTTTAATTTAAAATTATCACGAATATTTTTTGTTAAAATTTTTTTTTTTTTTTAAAAAAAAAAATTATTTTTTTTTTATTCACAAAAATACCGTACTTTTTAATTAATTTTTTTAAATTTGAAAAATCTTTTTTATTATCAATTGTAATTGTTAAATTATTTTGGTTTTTGACTTTTTGTTTAATTTTAATTGAAGAAAAATTAAATTCCTTTCTTTTGAAAAAAAAAGTTAAATATTCAGAAGATAAAGGATCTAAAGCAATTTTATAACATTTTTTTAATGCACCAATTGAAAATATTTCCGGCCTCATACCTCTCGGTAATCCTTCAGTGAAAGTATAATCATTTTTTTTATTAATATGTTTTCTTGAAATTTTATATATTGAGTCAACATCAGTTAATGGATTGTCACCAGTCACTCTTATAAAATGTTTAAAATTATATTTTTTTTGACAGTCTAGAATTCTTTTAAATATATTTTTTTCTTCTCCAAAAAAAATATTTATTTTATATTTTTTTTTAATTTCTTTAAAAAACAAGGTTTTACTTTTTTTACTTGAACAAATTATTATTTGATTAGACTCAAACTTTTTCAATATTCTACTTAATAGAATTTCAATTAAAGATAGATTATTTATTTTAAGTTTAGCTTTATTTTTTAATCTTCTAGATCCTAACCTAACTATTATTAATATTTTGATTTTTTTTTTTCTTAGATATTCATTGTAATATTTCATTTTTGAGATAATTTTTTTTATATTTCTTTTTTTTTTTATATTTTTATTTATATCTAAAAGAGTTAAGCCTGTTTGATTAGTCCTTAAAAAAGTTAAATCATTAAGTTTAATCTCTTTTCCTTTTTTGACATTTTTTTTTAATACTGCAAATTTGTGCATTTCTGCACCATATTTTATTTCATCAAAACTTTGTTTTATTTTATTATTAAATAAAAATTTTGATTTAAAATAATTTAAATAATTTTCGAAATCATTAATTTCAAAACTACTAGAAAAATCAGGAGGTTTTTTATGTCTATTTAATGTTACATGTTTTTCTATAAATTTTACATTTTTACTTATCGCTAAAGCTGTTCCAATATAGCTTTCAATTTTATTATCTGTATTACTATGATCTGCATAACCTGTAATAAATTTTTTTTTATTTAAAATATCAATTAAATTGAATCTAATATCTTTTAATTTTGATGGGAAGGACTGGAAGCCATATAATAACACTATTTTTTTTTTATTTTTTTTAAAAAAATTTGTTAAAGTTTTTAAATCTTTATCTTTAAATCCTGAAATATTTAAAAAAACCATTTTAAAATTTTTAATAGCATCTTTTATAATTTCAAAGTTATAAATTTCAGAGGATGAAATTTTAATTAAAACTTTACTTTTAAATTTTTTACAAAATTTATAGCTATCCTGATCAAAAGGTTCTAAAATAAGCCTTTTAGAATTATAATAATTATTAATGATTTTCTCCCAATTTTTATATGAAATTTCAATTTTTTTTAAATTTTTATAAAATCTTGAAGTCTCATGATTTAATTTAGAATTTTTATAGATCTGTAATTTAATGAAATCAGCATTCCCTCTTTTCAAATTACTTAAAATTTTATTTAATCTTTTTATATTTCCATTATGAGTAGATGCAATTTCGGCTATAAAATTTATATTAGTCAATACTTTGCCAGCTATAAGTGTCTCTAAATGTGCATTTTTCACAAATTTTTAATTTTTCCAATTTTTTTTCTTTATGTATTTTTCTTATTTTATTTAATTCTTCACTTCTCCAAATTTCAATTATACTTTTAACTTCTTTAATAGGATTATTATATTGTTGAGGCATCTTTGCTTTTTTAAGTAATTCAAATCCTTTATTATTATTTTCAATATTTTTCCTCACTTTATTTAAAGCATCATCGTCCCTGAAACCATTTTGATCTACATAACCAACTGGGTGTTTAGCTCCCCAATCGTGGCAACACATACCTACTTTCCCGTTATATGTAATCATCAATCTTTGAAATAATTGTTCACACGGGTTCCTTGAATAAGAAACAAATATTTTATCATCAGGGCTTACCATATAAGGCAATTCTTTCTTAATTTTATTTTGGTGTAAGTATTTTTGCAGATTAGCCCTGTGTTTTTCATTTAAATCATCAATATTTCCACCACGTTCTTGGTATTGGGTAACTGTTACATCATCTATCAACTTGCCAAATAATTGAAAAAAATCGTTTATTTCTCCTCTTGAATCCTCTGTAAGAACCATTTGAATTTTTGTGATCGGAAATTTCAAATTTTTACTTTTTTTTAATTCACAAAATTTTCTAATATTTTCATAAACTTCATTAAATTTATTTGATTTGAATCTTCCTGGCCGCATTTTTTCATATGTTTTAACTGTTCCACCATCAAAAGAAAAAATTACCAAGTCAATTCCGCTTTCTAAAAGTTTAATAGAATTTTTTTCATTTAATTGTGTAGCATTTGTATTAATAGAAACCTCTAAAATACCTTTCTTTTTTGCGTAACTTATATATTCATAAATTTTTGGATTTAGCAAAGGTTCTCCGCGCCAATTAAGTTTTATAGAAGGGATGCCTAAATTAGATATTTGGTCAATAATTTTTTTGTAAAGTTTTTCATCCATTATTTTATCAGGTGTAATCAAATATTCTCTGTAGCAATGTGGGCAGGCAAGATCACAAATTGAAGCTGTTTCAATGTCTACACAAAGAGGATTTATATTAGAAAAAAATTCAGAATTATCACCACTTGAATGCATTTTTTTGTATGCATCAATAGGTTGTTGTTTCCATTCTTTTCTGTAATTAAAATATTTTTTTTTAAATTCCTCTAGAATTTTAAAATTACCATCATTAACTGTTTTTTGGTCTAAGTAACTTCTATATGCAGAATTTTCATTCATATTTTCTATCATATACGCTGTTCTATTGAATTTTTTATTAGATGTTGAAGTTACGTGAGCAGATCCTTTGGCAATGTCTTGAGGAATATAGATTGGTTTAGTCATAAAATTCTTTTAAAATTTTATTTACATCTTATACTTGAATTATCAAGAAAAAAACAATCATATGAACGAGATAATTAATCAAAAACACTATAAAAGATTTTCAATCATTTTTATAATGATGGTTTTGATTAGTTTTTTTGATGTTCTTTCTATTGGCTCAATTATACCGCTACTTACTTTAATTAATGAAAGTTCAAATAATACTGATGGTATAAATTATTTAGCAAATTCTTTACTTAAAGAATATTCATACAACGAAAAGATATTATTTATCTCAACTTTTATTTTAATTTTTTTTTTAATAAAAAATTTAATTACAATTATTAATACAAAAGTAATTTCTAATTATCTTCTTTTTTTTTCAGCTGAGCTTCAACAAAGATTATTTGAAAAATTTATTTACACTAATTATAGCAATCTTATTAAAAACACTTCTCAGAAATATATTAGAGACATTACGATTGAAACTAGATTGATAGTTAATTCCTATCTGTCCCCTATATTTCAGATTATAATTAATCTTATTACGATATTATTTTTTTTTATTTTATTAATTATTTATAACCCTAAAGTAACAATTATTGTATTAATTTCAATATCTATAGTTTCATTACTTTTAATTTTTATTTTAAAACCAATAATATATAAATTCGGCAAAATTAGACAAGACGCAACTGGAAAAATTATTGGTTATATAAAACAAACTTATGATGGAATTAGGGAGCTTAAATTAGATCACTCAGAAAATTTTTATTTAAACGATTTTAAAACAAGTATAGAGAAATTAGCTAGCATCGGTGTAAGTAGAGCTATTTACGGAATACTTCCAAAAATAATTTTTGAATCTTTATTTGTTTTTCTGTTTGTAATTTTTATTTTTTTTTCTTTACATTCTTCTTTTAACCTAAGTGAGTCGATTTTAACTTTAACAATTTATGGAGCCAGCGCATTAAGAATTATTCCCAGTGCAAATAATGTTATAAGATCTTATCAAAAAGTAAATTATGCAAAATCAGCTTTAGATGCTGTAAAAAATTATTTAGAAAAAAATAATATAGAATCTAATGACAATTTATCTTCAGAAAACACACAAATAATTTATTCTGAATTTAAATCATCAATAAATCTTAAAAATATAAATTTTAGCTATGATAGAAAAAAAATTTTAGAAAATCTAAATTTACAAATCGAAAAAAATAAATTTTATGTTTTGAAAGGTGATACTGGCTCAGGCAAGTCAACTTTAGTTGATATAATTTGTGGTTTACAAAAGGCTAATAGTGGAAAAATATTTATCGATGATAAAGATGTAAATTTATTAAACAAAAATTGGTCTAACAAAATATCATATATTCAACAGAACCCATATATATTTAATCTATCTTTAGCCAAAAATATTTCTATATCAAAAAATCTTAATGAAGAAGATTATCAAAAAATTGAAGAAATTATCAATAAGGTAGGGCTCTCAGAATTTGTGAAAAACCTAGATCTAGGCATTAATACACTACTTTTAGATAAGGGTTTGGATATTTCTGGAGGACAAAAACAAAAAATATCAATCGCTAGGGCTTTATACAAAGATAAAGAAATAATTATTCTTGATGAAACTTTATCTAATTTAGATAAAGAAAGTAAGTTTGAAATATTGAATGTTTTAAATAAGTTTAAAACAACAAAAACTATTATTATGATATCTCATGATGAAGATGTCTTGCAATATGCTGATAAAATACTACTACTAAAAGATAAAAAAATATATTATGAGACTTAACTATTTTATTACTGGTGGAACAGGTTCTTTTGCTGTTCATTTTTCAAAGCATTTAGTTAAAAAAAATCTTGCTAAAAAAATTATAATTTTCAGTAGAGATGAGTATAAACAATCCATAATGAAAGATTTTGACTTTGTTAAAAAAAATTCAAAAATTTTTAGATTTTTTATAGGGGATGTTAGAGACAGGGATAGATTAGAATGGGCATTCAATTCAGATGTTGATGTACTTATACATGCTGCAGCTTTAAAACAGGTACCTACCACAGAATATAACCCTTTTGAAACTGTGAAAACAAATATTATGGGAAGTCAAAATATTGTTGAGGTTGGATTAAAGAAGAAAATTAAAAAAATTCTTTTAGTTAGCACTGACAAGGCAGTTTCTCCTTTAAATCTTTATGGCTCAACTAAACTTACTGCAGAAAAATTATTCATCTCCGCAAATATGTTTAAAGGAAGCTCTAATTCTAAATTGAGTGTTGTTAGATATGGAAATGTAATGGGTAGTAGAGGTTCTGTGATTCCATTACTTCTAAAACAGAATAAGAAAAGTAAATTTTTTACCATAACAGATAAACGAATGACAAGATTTAATATAGAACTAGATGAAGCGGTAAAGTTTGTACTAGATAGTGTTCAATCTATGAAAGGTGGTGAAATTTTTGTTCCTAAATTAAAATCTTATAATATTTTAGATCTTGCCAAAGCTATTAATCCTTTAAAAAAAATTAAAATAATTGGAGTTCGTAAAGGTGAAAAGATCCACGAAGAACTTTTAAACGCTTCGGAATTTCAAAATACAGTTGAAACAAAAAAAAATTTTAAAATTTTACCTCTTAAAGAATTTAAAAATATCAATTTTAAAAATTATAATTCTTATAATAGTTATGATAACAAGCCATATTTAAATATTAAACAATTGAAATCTCTTATAGAAAAAAATAAAAAAAATTTTTAATAATGATTTCATATGGAAAACAGTTTGTAGATAAAAGTGATATAAAATTAGTAACAAAATGTCTCAAAAGTAATAATTTAACTCAAGGCCCATTTTCAAAAAAATTCGAAATTAAACTAGCAAAATATTTGGGGTTTAAACATTGTGCAGTCGTATCAAATGGTACCTCTGCAATGTTTTTGATTGGCAAAACTTTAGGTTGGAAAAAAAATGATATTATAGCTTTACCACCAATCACATTTTTATCAACTGCCTCTGTAATTGAGCACTTAAAAGCAAAACCTTTGTTTGTTGATATAAATTTAGAAAATTATTCAATGTGTCCAGATCAACTAGAAAAGGAGCTTATTAAAGATAAAAAAAAAAATATTAAAGCTGCAGTTATTACTGACTTTGGTGGAATACCTGCTGACTGGAAAAAATTTTATCAGTTAAAAAAAAAATACAATATAATTCTAATTAATGATCAATGCCATTCATTTGGTTCTAGATATTTTTCAAAACAAAATTATTCAAGCAGGTATTGTGATTTTAGCACACTTAGTTTTCATCCAGTTAAAGCTATTACTACTGCTGAAGGTGGAGCAATTTTAACCAATTCAAAAAAAATGTATACAAAATCAATATTATTAAGATCTCATGGAATTGAGAGAAAAATGAAAACATATTGGAAGTACAGAGTAAATTTTCCTGGATTTAATTTTCGATTATCTGATTTGAATTGTGCTCTTGGTATAAGTCAATTAAATAAAATTAAATCTTTTATTAGCGAAAGAAAAAAAATTGCTAGGGAATATGATAAATTTTTTATAAATTATTCTTTTTTTAAAATTCCAAAAAATAATAAAAATTTTAATAATTCTTATCACCTGTATCCTTTATTAATCGATTTTAAAAAAATTAAAATGACCAAAAATAAATTAATTAATTTTTTTTTAAAAAATAATATTAAATTACAGGTTCATTACATCCCAATAACACTTCAGCCTTATTATAAAAATAAATATAATATAAATAAAGATAAAATAAAAAATTCACTTTATTTTTTTAATCATGAAATTTCTATTCCTATTTATTATGGATTGAAAAAAAAACAATTAATGCATGTAATAAACACCTTCAAAAAATTACTTAAAAATGAAAAAAGAAAATAAAGTTTTAAATAAATGGGGAGGTTTACGGAAAAAAGGCATTTTTAAAAAATCTTTAAAAGACCAGCCTCTTATATCTATTATAACTGTAGTTTATAATGGTGATAAATATTTAGAAGAATGTTTTAAAAGTTTATATAATCAAAAGTATTATAATTTTGAACATATCGTTATAGATGGCGGTTCAACAGATAGAACTTTAGAAATAATTCAAAAATATGAAAATAAAATTGATTTTTGGAGTTCAGAGAAAGATAGAGGTATATATGATGCTTTTAATAAAGGTATGCTTCAAGCAAAAGGTGACTATTTGGGATTTTTAAACTCAGATGATACTTATTTTAGCAAAAATACTCTTAACTATGTTTTAGAATCTTTTAAAATAAAAAAAAATTTAGATTTTATTTTTGGACCAGTAAAAAAACATTGGGCTTTATTATATGGTTATAAACCCTGGAAAATTTATTTTTCATGGGGATTTTATTCTAGTCATTCTACTGGTTTTTTTATTAAAACAGATTCAGCTAAATTATTAGGTAATTATAATTTAAAATATAAATTTTCTTCTGATTATGATTATTTTTTCAGAATGATAGTAAAAAAAAAAATGATTGGATACGGAGTTGATAAAGAAAAAATTTTTGGTGTTTTTAGAAGAGGTGGTTATTCAAGTACAATAAATTTTTATGATCATTTTCTAGAAGAAATAAGAATTAGATTAGATAATAATCAAAACAAATTTTTAGTCCTTTTAATTTTTATATATAAGTATATAAAAAATATTTCTAAATTATGAACATATTAATAACTGGAGTAGCAGGATTCATTGGTTACAATTTATCTAGTTTTCTTTTAAAAAAAAAACATAGAGTTTATGGAATTGATAATTTTGACAACTATTATTCAATCGAGATTAAAAAAAAAAGAACTTTAGAACTTAGAAAAAATAAAAATTTTTTTTTTAGCAAAGTTGATATTACTAATAAAAAAATTTTGAAAATATATTTTAAAAAAAAAAAAATAGATTTAGTTATTCATTTAGCAGCACAAGCAGGAGTAAGATATTCTCTTATAAATCCACAGAAATATATTGATGTAAACATATTTGGTTTTTTAAACTTAATTGAAGAAATAAGATTAAATAAAATAAAAAATTTTTTTTACGCATCTTCCAGTTCAGTATATGGAGATAGTACAAAATTTCCACTTGACGAGAAAGAAATTTTAAATCCAAAAAATATTTATGGAATAAGTAAAAAATTAAATGAACAAATTGCCGAATATTATTCTAAGAGTTTCAAAATAAATTGTACTGGTTTAAGATTTTTTACTATTTATGGCGAATGGGGTAGGCCAGATATGTTTATGTTTAAACTATTTAAAGCAAGGATGACCAAAAAAGTTTTTGAGCTAAACAATTATGGTAATCACAAAAGAGATTTTACATATATTAACGATGCAATTTGTGCAGTTTATGGATTAATTAAAAAAAAACCAAAGAGTCATAATATTTATAATATTTGTTCAAATAATCCCATCAAGATTTTGAAAATAATTAATTACTTTAAAAAAGATAATAATGTTAAAGTTAAATTAATTAAAATGCATAAAGCAGATGTTAAAGATACTCATGGAAAAAATTTTAAAATAAAAAAGATGATTAAAAATTTTAAAATATCAAATTTTTATGAATGTTTTGATAAAACTTACAATTGGTATAAATTAAATA
>MDTD01170464.1_pt1 | contig 11626 bp, 12 predicted proteins | sample 811221 | NCBI WGS metagenome assembly MDTD01 (sample SAMN05326646, study PRJNA326480) | marine metagenome | isolation source: seawater | place: Pacific Ocean: South West | collected 2011
ATAAAGACTTAATTGAAATGTGCTATCAAAGCAATGATTTTAAAGAAGGAATGAATGCTTTTTTTGAAAAAAGAAAAGCAAATTTTAAAGGAAACTAGTCTATGAATTCAAAACCCAAAATTGGTATTATTCCTGGCGATCCTGGTGGTATAGGACCAGAAATTATAGCAAAACTAATTTCACAAGAAAATATAAGAAAAAAAGCAAACATTTTGTTGATTGGCGACAAACATATTTTTGAATTGGGACAAAAACAAGCCTCATTAGAATTTCAAACACAAACGATTGAAAATCATGAAGTTGATTGGAAAATTGAGGATGATATTTTACTTTATGAAAATGAAACAATTAAATATAGTGATATTTCAATAGCTAAAATAAGTAAAGAAAATGGGCACTCTTCATTATCTAATTTAAAATTAGCTCTAGATTTAGCAAAGAATAAAACCATAGATGCTATACTTTTTGGACCTTTTAATAAGGCATCTCTTATTCTAGCTGGTATGAAATTTGAAGATGAACTTCATTTTATAGCTGATTACCTTAAAATTAAAAATTATATTTCAGAACTAAACACACTTGATGGAATTTGGACAAGCAGAGTTTCAAGTCATATTCCTTTAAAAAATGTTAGTAAATTTATAAATGAAGAACGTATTGTTCAAGCAGTTGATCTAATAGATAAAACTTTAAAAATGTCTGGGATTACAAGACCAAAGTTAGCAGTTGCAGCCTTAAATCCTCATGCTGGAGACAATGGTAACTTTGGAACAGAAGAGATTGATATTATAAATCCAACAATAAAAAAACTTAAACTTAAGCAAATTAATGTTGATGGACCATGGCCGTCTGACACTGTTTTTTTAAAAGCAAAAAATAAAGAGGTAGATGGAATTGTGACAATGTACCATGATCAAGGTCAAATAGCTCTCAAGTTAATGGGATTTCATAAAGGTGTAACAGTCCAAGGTGGTATTCCTTTTCCTATTACAACACCTGCTCATGGAACTGCATTTGATATAGTTGGTAATGGATGTGCTGAAATTGGAGCCATAAATGCCGCTTTTAATATTGCCTGTGATATGACTACAACTTGGGAAAACTAATAGAAATTATTTGTTTCTTTTTGTAACTAAATTAAATATAAAAGGTCCACACAGACCTAAAAAGGCAAAAAACAAAAACATTACTGCAAGAGGTTGTGTAAAAATTAGCCACCAAGCACCTTCAAACATTTTAAGCGAATTTTGTAGATTTTTTTCAACCATTTCTCCTAAAATTAAACCAACTGCAATGGGAGCAACTGCAAATCCATGCCTTCTTGCGAAAAAACCTATTACTCCAAAAATTAGAGCAATCCATACATCCAGCATAGATGAATTTAGAGAATAAGCACCAATTACACATAAAGCAAAAACTATCGGCCATAAAATATTTGTTGGGATTAGTGAAATCCTTGCGAAAATTTTAGCAGCATATAATCCCATACCTAAAAACATAATATTTGCTATAAGCATAGCGCCAAAAATTTGATACACTTTTACTACTTGTTCGGTAAAAAGATATGGTCCTGGTCTCAATCCATGTACCATTAATCCAACAAGTATAATTGCAGTTGTGCCACTGCCTGGTATTCCTAGTACCATAGTTGGAACCATTGCACCTCCAGTTGCAGCATTATTTGCAGATTCTGCACCAGCGATACCTTCAATTGAACCTTTACCAAACTCACTTTTATTCTTAGACCATCTTCTAGCTTCTGAATATCCAATCATAGAGGCGACAGTTGCACCCTCTGCGGGCAAAACACCAATAAAAGTTCCTATACCACAAGACCTCAAAATAGTTTTCCAAATTTTTTTATAATCTTCTTTTGTTGGTAATTTTACTGCTTTCATTCCAATGAACTTTATTGCTTTATTAACATTTTTAGATTGGACGAGTAACTCTGAAAGAGCAAATAACCCAATCATTACAGGAACAAAAGATAAACCCTCATAAAGTTCATAATTACCGAACATAAACCTTTCAACTGCAGTAACTCTCTCTGCTCCAATAGTAGCTAACCACACGCCAAACACGCCTCCAATTAAATTTTTAACAGCCCCTCCTGCACTAATGCTTGCCAACATTGACAAACCAAAAATTGTTAAAGCAAAATATTCTGGTGGTCTAAATTCATATGCCACTCTTGCAAGCAGCGGTGCAGCGATACAAAGAACAATAACAGAGAAAATGCCCCCAACAGTACTTGAAACTACAGCTATACCAAGCGCTCTTCCAGCCTCTCCTCTTTGCGCTAGAGGAAATCCATCAAATGTTGTAGCTGCTGCTGCAGATGTTCCAGGTGTGTTTATTAAAATAGCAGTTATTGATCCAGCAAACGTTGCCGAAACATATATTGTAGAAAGAACAGCAATTGCGTGAACAGGATCCATTGTTATTGTAAAAGGTAAAAGCAAGGCGGCTCCTGTAGTAGCACCTAAACCTGGCAATACACCTATTACAACTCCAATAATAGTTGTTATAAAAATAAGAGTTAGAAGATAAGGATCTAAAATAACTGAACTCATTGCTGCTAAAGCTTCAAACATCTTTTAATCCCTATCCATAATACCAATTTGTAATAATACCTCTAGGAAACCTTATTTTTAAAACTTTATCAAATAGAAAGAAAAGAGCCAAAGGTGAAATTGTAGAGGTAAGTAATGCTACATGAAATTTACCTCCCCACAGTAAGGAGAGCAAAAACATTACAACAGATATACCAATAAAAAAATCAGAGTAGCTTGTTACAAAATAGAATAACACTAAAAGTAATATAGAACCCCAAGTAGGATAACCTTCTAGTTGTACTTTTTTTGGTTTTTCTCTTAAAATCTGTGAGGTTAAAATAAAAATTAAAATTATATTTATTATCATCAAAAAAATAGGAAATGATCTTGGCTGCATGCTGTCTCCAACAATCATTGGTGGAGATAAATCGAGGTTTAATGATAGGTAAATTACAAATATAGAAAATATTAAAAGTATTGATGGAATATATATAAAACGGAATTTCATATTATTTAAAGTAAAAATTATCCAAAGGCGCTCTTTAAGGGAGCGCCTTTGAAATTTGCTACTTTATAAGTCCCATTTCTTTTAGAGCTGGCCCAAATTCACCAACCATCATTTTAATTTGTTTACCCCAAGGACCTGAAGCTTGTGGAGAAGTATTATCAAGACCAGAGTTTGCTAGATATGCCTGATATAAGGAGTGTTTCATAGCTTTAGCCATTCCAGCTTCTAATTCAGCTCTTCTAGACTCTGCAACTCCAGCATGAGTAACGAATCCTCTTGTTGTTGACAATACTAAATCTATTCCCATTTCTTTTGCAGTTTTTGCTTTAGGTATTGGAGCCATTCTATTATCTCCTAATATAACTAGAGGACAAATATCTCCAGCTTCTATAGGCGCAGAAGCTTCAGAAAGGTTAAGAGTTCCAACATCAACAGCACCTGCAACTAGTTGGGTAGCTAAATCACCACCACCATCGAATGGAAGATAAGTTGGCATTTTTAAACCTAATCGTTTTGCCCATAAGTACACTGTTATATGGTCTATAGTTCCAGTGTGTGTACCACCAAATTTAAGAGAATCTCCATTTTTCATTCCCTTAACAAAGTCTTCTGGAGTTTTATATTTAGTTGTCTTACAATTAACCATTAAAATTTGCGGATCATTCGTACCTCTTGCAATAGGTGCCATGTCATCAACTTTTAATTTGGTTTTTCCAGCTGCCATAGAAATTGCATGACCTACTGTAAAAGTCATTATAGTATTACCATCGGCTGGCCTGGTAGCAAAATAATTCATAGCAGCAGCTCCGCCACCACCTCTTTTATTAACTACAACCATGTCTTGTTTTAGAGCACGTCTTGTTCTAATCATCATCATTCTTGAATTCACATCAGTACCCCCGCCTGCTCCGGCATGTGTAATTACCTCTACAGCAGGTTTATCTGCACTTGCGCTACCAGAAAACAAAAAGGCAAAACCGAGTACGGATAAAATACCAATAAAAAATTTTGTTAATTTCATTTAAAATTCCTCCAATTTAATGTTAAAAAAAATGCTAGCACCTTTTTTTTATAAGTAAAATAAATTTTCAAAATAATATCAAAATAATACTTATAATTTATTTACAAAATATTATTTTTCCTAAAATTATTGATTTGTTCCATGTCATATCCGAATTCTTTCAATACCTCATCTGTATGTTGGCCCTTCATTGGCGGTGGTTTTGTAACAGAGAACTTTGAATCACTCATTATTATCGGTTGACCTACTAATTTTGTTTTGCCTCTTTCTTGACTCGTAAAATTTTCTGCTATTCCAAGATGCTTTACTTGAGGATTATTAAAAACTTTATCAATAGAGTTAATCTCACCACAAGGAACACCGTTTTCATTGAGGAGTGCTATCCAATTATCAGATGTGTCTTTTCTTGTGTTTTCATTAATTAATGCATTTAATGTAACCCTATTTTTGCTTCTAGAATTAGGTTCGTCATAAATTTTTTCATTAAATCTATCATCTTTTAGGACTTTTTTTAGACGTTCCCATATGTGATTTCCAGCAACAGCAATATTTATGTGACCATCACTTGTTTCAAAAACTCCTGTTGGAATTGTTTTTGGATGGTCATTGCCTGCCTGTAAAGCAACATCTCTATCCATTAACCAACGAGCCGCTTGGAAATCTAACATATAAATTTGTGCTTGTAGTAAAGATGTTTGAATCCATTGCCCTTTACCAGTATTTTCCACACCTAATAAAGCTAATAAAACTCCCTGAGCAGCAAAGTTACCTGCGCATAAATCCGCTATTGGAATACCAACCCTCATTGGTCCATCACCAGGTTTACCTGTGATTGACATCAAACCACCCATGCCTTGAGCAATTTGATCAAACCCTGGCCTCCCTGATAGAGGACCATCTTGTCCAAAACCCGATATAGAAGCATAAACAATTTTTGAATTAACTTGTCTAATTTTTTCATAATCAATCCCTAATCTAAATTTAACTTCAGGACGATAATTTTCGACAATAACATCTGCTTTTTTTGCCAATTTAAAAAATATTTCAACAGCCTCCTCTTTTTTTAAGTCAAGAGTAATAGAACGTTTGTTTCTCTGTAAATTTTGAAAGTCAGAGCTATCTCTTGAATCAACCATATCTGGTTGATGAGGGTTTTCAATTCTAATTACATTAGCTCCCCAATCCCCTAATTGCCTTACACATGTTGGTCCTGATCTTACTCTGGTCAAATCTAAGACTGTATATTTTGACAATATATCACTTGCTGGTTCAAATCCCATAAATCCTCCAAAAAAAACTTTATATTTTTAATTTTTAAAAGTATTAACTAATATAAATTTTGGTAAAGTAAATGCAATGACAAATTATTTTTACAAATATATTTTTAAAGAAAATGAAAATAGTGATTCAATTTTTCTTATTAACGAAGAACAAGAAGTTAGTTATAAAAATTTCTCTAGTTTAATTAATCAAATTTCTAATCTTTTGCTATTAAATAATTTAAAACCTAATGATCGTGTTGCAGTAAAAGCTCCAAAATCTATTATCCAGCTTGCATTATATTTTGCAACAATTAAATGTGGTGGGATTTATTTACCATTAAACACAGGTTATACAGCACAAGAATTAAAATACTTCCTTGAAGACTCTAATGCTTCTTTCTTAATTATTGATCCTAATAATTTAGATGACTTATCAAATTCACTAGATGTTTCTTCTTTTAAAATATTTACACTTGATCGAAATGGTAATGGTTCATTAAAATCTCAATATGATTCTCTTCCTATTACATTTAATGAAATATTGAGAAACAAAAATGATCTTGCAGCAATATTATATACATCTGGTACAACAGGAAAATCAAAGGGCGCAAAATTAACACACGAAAATTTAGTCTCTAATGCCCTTGTTTTAAAAGATTATTGGCAATTTAAAAAAAATGATGTGCTTCTTCATATGTTACCAATCTATCATACTCATGGTCTCTTTGTTGCTTGTAACTTATTGTCTATGGTTGGTGGTAAAATAATTTTTTTGAATAAATTTGATGTTGAAGATACAATAAAGTGGTTAAAATTTTCTTCAACTATGATGGGTGTTCCTACCTTTTATTCTCGTCTTATACAAAGTGAAAAATTAACTAAAGATGTAACTAAAAATATTAGGTTATTCATTTCAGGATCTGCTCCTCTTTTACCAGAAATACACAAAATTTTTGAAGAAAAAACTGGACATATTATTTTAGAAAGATATGGGATGACTGAGACTAATATGAGCATCTCAAATCCATATGATGGTAAACGAATAGCTGGTACTGTGGGAAAACCATTACCTGGTATTGAGATGAGAATAGTTGATCCAAAAACAAATATATCTGTAAAAAAAGGAGAAATTGGCATAATTGAACTTAAAGGTAAAAATGTTTTTGAAGGGTATTGGAACATGCCCGAAAAAGATAAAGAATCTTTTAAAGAGGATGGTTTCTTTATAACTGGTGATATGGCAAAAATAGATAAAAATGATTATGTTATCATCGTTGGAAGAGATAAAGATCTTATAATTTCTGGAGGTTTGAATGTATACCCAAAAGAAATCGAGGAAATAATTAATGATATAGATGGAATTGAAGAAACAGCTATTGTCGGCGTTCCACATTCAGATTTCGGAGAAGCAGTTATAGCAATCATTAAAAGAACAAAAAATAATGTAGATGAAAATTTCATATTTGATTATTTACAAAATAAATTAGCTAAATTTAAAAAACCAAAAAAAATTATTTTTGTCCATGAACTACCAAGAAATACAATGGGTAAAGTTCAAAAAGCAAATTTAAGAGAAAAATATAAATCAATTTTTAAAAATTAAATAATTATAAAAAATGAAAAAAAAACCCAAAATAGAATATTATTTAGATAATTATCCAGAGATAGATAAAACTGCTTACATTGCAAGTAGTTCTTCTATTGTTGGATCAGTAAGGATTGGTGAAAACGTCTCAGTTTGGCATAATGTTACAATAAGGGGTGATCTAAATTATATTACAATTGATAAAGGGTCCAACATACAAGATAATGCTGTTATACATATCGACTCAAATGTTTTTCCTACCATTATTGGAAAATATGTAACTGTAGGTCATTCATCCATTATTCATGCTTGTGAATTGAAAGATTATAGTTTTGTTGGAATGGGCGCAATTATTCTTGATGGATCAGTTGTTGAGAGTGATGCTGTTGTAGCTGCTGGAGCGATTGTAACTCCCGGAAAAATTGTACCTTCTGGTGAGATATGGGCAGGGAATCCAGCTCGTTTTTTGAAGAAAATTGATTTAGAATCAATTAAAAAATTTCGTCAAACAGCAGAAAAATATATTGAATTTGCTAGAGCAGCAAAATTCGGTTTAAAAGGTAAACCTTATAAATTTAACTTAAAATCACTTCCAAAATTAAATTTAAAGAAGAAATAAAATAGAAGAGAAAATTAAATATCATTTTGAAAAATTTTTTATATCTAGATTGTCTGGATATATTGCAGCTACAGTTGTAATTTTTATTTGGTCATCTTGGTTTGTTGTAAGTAGAGTTGGCGCTCAATCAGTCATGAATATTTATGATATGGCAGCTCTCCGATATGGTATTTCAAGCATACTCTCTATTCCTATAATAATATATTTCAAACCATGGAAAACAATTTCTTTAAAAAAACTAATTTTAGTTTCAATGATGCTAGGACCATTATATGTACTAACAACATTTGCTGGTTTTTTATATGCTCCAGTGGCTCATGGTGGTATCTTCTTCAATGGATTTGTTCCAATTTTGACAATTATCATTTCTTTTATCTGGATAAACACTAAAATAAATTTTTTTCAAGTTTTAGGTGCAATTATAATTTTATTTGGTTCATCAATTGTTCTTTTCAGTAAAGATGATCAAATTTTTATTGAGGCTTGGAAAGGAGATATTCTTTTTTTTATTGGAGCTGTGACATTTTCTTTTTACATGGTTAGCAATAGAGCATGGAAAATTACTACTACTGAAATATTATTTTCAAGCGCTTTTGTTAATGGCTTAATTTACATGCCGATATGGATATTTTTTCTCCCAACTAATATTTATAAAGCTGAAACTTCTGAAATATTATTGCAGGGAATATTTCAAGGAGTTCTTCCAAATTTAATTGGTTTGTTATTAGTTTCTTATGCTGTAAGAAAAATTGGTTCGGCATCAACTTCTGCTTTTATGGCAGCAGTTCCAAGTCTTGCAACATTTTTAGCTTTTTTATTTATTGATGAAAATATAGGCTTGTTTGGCTGGATATCCATCATTATACTTACGTCTGGTATATTATTAATTTCTTTAAGTGAAAATTTTGAAAATTAACGTTTTTTATTTTAAAATAATTATGTTTAAAAAATTTTATGAACAAAAGTCTGCTTACTAACATCATATCTTGTTTAATATTAATAGTTGGATATTTTATTCCTTTTTATGGAAATCTAATTTTCATAATAGGATTATTTGCATTGTCAGGAAGTGTTACAAATTGGCTAGCAATACATATGATATTCGAAAAAATACCATTTTTATATGGATCCGGAATTATACAAATTCATTTTGAAGAAATAAAATTGAAAATTAAAAAATTAATTATGAATGAATTTTTTAATGAAAAGAATATTAGTAATGTGATTAAAAATAAAAATAATTTTTTAAACTCAAATACTTTAATTAATGATAAAAACCTTGATAAAGTGTTTGAATCCTTAAAAGAAGCTATAATAATTTCTTCATTTGGAAACATGCTAAAAATGGTTGGAGGTAAAGAAGCTTTAAACCCTCTAAAAGAACCAATAACAAAAAAATTAAAACAAGTAATATCTAATATATTAAATGATGATAGTATGTCGTTGGATGATAAAAATCTTAATGACAAATTAAAATTTACAATTGATGGTATTGTTCAAAAAAGACTAGATGAACTTAGTCCTCAATTAATCAAAGAAATTATTCAAGAAATAATAAAAGAACACTTAGGTTGGTTAGTTGTTTGGGGTGGTATATTTGGTGGTTTTATTGGATTATTTTCAAGTATAATTATTGAATTTTAAGATGGGTTTATAACTGTGAAAAATGATAAGATTTTAAATATTAATGATAGGGATTACAAAATACCTGAGAAAAATGTTACAGTAATCTGCCTGGATGGAAGTGATCCCTCTTATCTTGAAATTGCTATCTCTCAAGGATACATGCCAAATCTAAAAAAAATTATTAAAAATGGTACTTCAAGAGTATCTCATTGTGTTATTCCATCTTTTACTAATCCAAATAATATGTCTATAGCAACTGGTCAACCTCCATCAGTCCATGGCATTTGTGGTAATTATTTTTATGATCCAGAAGAAAAAAAAGAAATCATGATGAATGATGTAAAGTTCCTTCGAGCGCCAACTATTTTCTCCAAATTTTATAAAAATGGTGAAAAAGTTGCAGTAATAACTGCAAAAGAGAAATTAAGAAAATTATTAGGTGCTGGTCTTTCATTTAATGATAATAGAGCAATATGTTTTTCTTCAGAATTAGCTAGCAAGACTAATTTAAATGAAAATGGAATATCAAAAGTCACAGATTACATAAATGAAAATCAACCAAATACTTATTCTGCAGAATTATCAAAATTTGTATTACAAGCAGGATTAAAAATTTTAAAAGAATGGAAACCAAAAATTTTATATCTTTCAACAACCGATTTTATTCAACATAAATATTCACCTGATGATAAGGCAGCTAAAAATTTTTATTTTGAAATTGATAAATTTATTGGAATGATAAATGATTTAGGGTCGACACTTGTTTTAACAGCAGATCATGGTATGAATTCAAAACATGATCAATTAGGAAAACCAAACATCGTTTATATCCAAGATTTATTTGATGAATGGGTTGGAAAATGCAATGCACGCGTCATATTACCTATCACCGATCCTTATGTTTTGCATCATGGTTCTCTAGGATCATTCGCAACAGTTTACTTACCTAAAGATGTTAATTTAAAAGAAATAATTATAAAGTTAAAAAACATTTCTGGAATAGGTTTTGTAATGAAATCAAATGATGCAGTTAAAAAATTTAAACTCCCTAAAGATAGAATTGGTGATCTCATAATTATTTCGACAAAAAACAGTACAATTGGTAAATCAAAAAAAGATCACAATCTAGATAATTTGACGGAACCTTTAAGGAGTCACGGAGGTACCAGTGAAATAGAAGTACCTTTTATTGTTAACAAGAAAATTAAATTACCACCATCTTCTAAACTTAAAAATTATGATGCATTTTATTTCGCATGTGAAGCGGATAATATGTAAAAAATTTTTTACTTTTTTACATATTTTATTTTATCAATTATCCTCTAAGAAAACTGAGTAAAGGATGGGTTATGAACTGGAAAGAATTTTTAAATGAAACAAGAAAAAGTTTTGCAAATCTCAATAAACATATACCAGAAACATTCCACGGTTTCAATTATATGGGAAAAGAAGCCAAAAAAAATGGAAAACTTGATGAAAAAACAAAAGAATTAGTAGCATTAGGTATTGCAATTTCAACCAGATGTGAAAGTTGTATTGGTTTTCATGTAGAGTCTCTTGTTCGTTTAGGATTAAAAAAAGATGAGCTTACTGAAGTTCTAAGTATGTGTTCTTACATGGGTGGGGGCCCTTCCATAACATTTAGCGCGAAGGCGCTGGAGGCATTTGAAGAGTTTACTAATACATAAAATTATTTTTTCATTTTCAAATAAGAGATAATATTTTCCTTTATTGAACCCTCTGTAATTGAATTTACTAATTCAGAAAGGTCTGAGTTTCTTTCATCTTTTCTCATTTTCTTTAAAACATTTTTATATGCAAAATTTTTATAATTTTTTAATTTGTTAAAAATTTTACATTTTATTGTTTCCCAATTTTCTTTATCTGAAATTTGAGTAATTAAACCAAAATTTAATGCATCTGGCGCTTTTATAATTTCATCACGAAAGATTATATCTCTAGCGTTATTTTCACCAACTAAATTTACAAGTCTATTCGTTCCAAGAATAACACCAAATTTTGAACCTGGCATTAAAAATTTACTGTCTCTTGATGCAATTCTCCATTGGCAGGTTACAACAAGATCTGCAGCAGCTCCATAACAAGCCCCATGAACAAAAGCTATTGAAGGAATAGAAGAATAATAGATTTTTTGAAGTAATTGCTCTATTTTTATAAATCTTAATATTAATTCTTCATCTGATTTTTTTTCAATATTTGAAAAATCAAATCCTCCTGAAAAACCTTTACCAGATGCCTCAAAAACGATTAACCTTGGCTCTAATGATACAGCTTTTGAAAATATTGATGTTAGTTCCTCTATAAATTCTTTACTAAAGGAATTATATTTATTTGGTCTATTAAAAATTATAGTGACAATTTCTTCTTTAATACAATATTTTATATATTTCATAAAATTAATCTTTTTTTAACCAATCAGAAATTATTTC
>MDTD01045479.1_pt1 | contig 11625 bp, 15 predicted proteins | sample 811221 | NCBI WGS metagenome assembly MDTD01 (sample SAMN05326646, study PRJNA326480) | marine metagenome | isolation source: seawater | place: Pacific Ocean: South West | collected 2011
CGCTTGATGAAGTTTGGTCAAAGGTCCGTTTGGTATACCTACTGGTATAAAAGATAAACAATTAGCTAATCTTTTTTCTGCAGAGTGAATCTTTCCAAAGCGAAATGTATATTCTTTACAACAATTAATAAATAATAAATATAACCATAAATAGTTTGTAGATGTACTTCTACCCCACACTGTGCATGGATTATTTTTAAACGCTATTTTCCATAATTTAGGATTTTTAAATCTTCCACACAAATGATGTGCTGTACAAAGTATTTGAGCATATTCAAGTATCATCTTACGAATGTGTTTATCACAGTGCATAATAGCACAAATTCTAGGATTAAGAGATAAAAAGAATATATTCATGATAGTTAAATTTAAGTCTTTTTTTTTAGATTTATTATTTTTCTGTCATATTTATAAATGACACCAGTTGGATATAAAATAAGAAAATTAATGAAAGAAGGTTATCCTCATAAACAGGCAATTGCTATAGCACTTAAAATGAACGAAAAGGGCTGTTTAGGTCCAAGAGGCGGAAAAGTTTGCTTTGGTAAGAAACAATTTCTTTTTAATCCTAAAAATCCAAAGAAATCTTTTGATGTATACATTGATAAAAACCCAAAAGACACTATACCTATCAAGTATAAAACTTATTCAGACACTGTCAAAACTATTCGCAAATTAGAACGTCTCTACAAGTCTGGTAAGTATACGCATAAACGTATTAAACAAGTTGCTATGATACTAATGGTAAGACTTAGAGTTATAAAACGTAAAAAGAAAAAATCATACAAACTCGCAAAAAAATATCATGATTTTTTAACCAAAAGAACTAAAACAAAAATGAAAGATAGAAAAAAATTAATCTTCAAGATTTAAAGACGGTTGATCATCGTATATGTAATCAAATAAATACACTTTATATAAAAATATAGCAGCTAATATCGGTAAAATATTATCAACTCGAATGACACTGTAATTAACATTAACCATAAAAAGAGGTATCAACCATATAAAATGAACTATTATACTTTTGAAGTAGTAATTTCTATGAGTAAAATGCAAAATGTACCCACATAAACTCAATAGACCTAAAACAGTTGCATTAATCCAGTTTTGACCACTTGGGTTACTAAAGTAATTTGCTATAAATAAGTAAGTAAGATTACTTAACATTATTGCATTTTTCATGTTTAATGGCTTGTATTCTAGAAATACATTCTCTATGTATTTTATTATATATAATACACTTATTATTTGCATTATTATAATTTAATATGAAAAAAAATAATTATTAAAATATAATTATTAATTTAAATGGTAGAAAATGTTAAAGAGTATATTAAAAAACTCAGAAGTAAATCTTATTATGTAAATTTACTTGAAATTCTAGTTTTAAATGGTCTATTAGATGTATTTGATAAGGAATTGCAAGATAATAAAATAGATTACCTTCCTTTGACCATAAATTTATTAAAGTTCTTAAATGATAATAAAAAACATTATAAAAATTTTAGTTCAGATACCTTTGAAAAGATAATTATATTATCAATTGATGAGATATTAACAAAAAAATTCAATTTAGAATTAGATGAAGAACAAATCAAAAATGTATTAGAACTTGTAAAGAATACATATTTGATTAGAACTTTAATTTCTAAAATCAGAGATACATTAATTAAGATTTATTATAAATGTAGATGTAAATCATGTACAAGTGTTAGTACGGATAGTATAAAACAAATAGAATTAGACCTTAGGCGCTAAACAATACTTTATCTGTCCTAAGTTAGCTACGTTATATAATATTGTAAGGGGATAACCTGTTTTAAGATAAATTTCTACTGTACCACACAAATTTGTTGATTTAGTAAACAATTGTATATATTTAATATTAAATGTTCCTGTTTGTTCATCTGAAAAGTCTGTAATTTCACTATTTTCGTTTATTACTATAGTTTGATCTGCAAAATCTCCACTAGAAGAAAGTGTAAATCTTTGACAATTAGTTTTGAAGTATATTTCGGATGAAATAGTTGCTAAATCTGCTATGTATCCTTGAAAATCAGAAGAAGGCATTGTTATAAAAGAGTTAAATTTTATGTCTGGTATACTATATATTTTTTCATCCATGTCTAACATTTTAAGTTTAGTAGTAATTGTAGCTTTTTTATCAGAATTCTCAGTTGTAATATAAATACTACAATGATCTTCTTGATATACAGTAAACGATACTGTATCGGTATTTTTAATACCTTTTAATACTTTGAATACTGATAAAAGATTAAGACCTATATTAATTTCTGAAACACATGTATATTCTTCAAACTTTGAAGCATCTAGATACAAATTAATAATAGCAGATTGTGTTCCATCTACGGTAGTTAATTTAATGCCTCTTGAATCTACCTTAAAATTAACATCTGATAGAATATTCTTAAGAGATTCAAATAAAATTCTTATAGCATTTGTTTGTACAGTTTTAAATCTAAATAAAATTGATTTAGAATCCATTTAATTTATATTTAAAATGAACATTCTTTTATATTATTTTACACAAACTTTCTTGTATTTTGATCTACGATTTCAAAATTTTCATCAAGTACTAGATTAAGTTTATCTAGATCTCTTGGATCTACAGCGGCGTGTCTTTTAAACATTAATCTAGTCTTAGGGTCCTTTCTAATTAACTTAACTCCACTTACAGGCGTATTAGTAGTGACAAATGTTAATTCGTCTTTTTCAAAATCAAAGTTTTTGAACTGAGGATGATCTTCTAGAATATCCTTGAGGTAATGTTCTTGTTCGGTATCCATATAGAAATTATAAGCTGGACCCAGAAATGGTCTTAGATAATCTGTAATATTAGTAAACCCAAGCCACATATACTCTGGATAGTATAACCAGTCTGTCTTTTGAATATTAAATTTATATATCGGAAATGTAACTTCTTTGTCATAAAAAATATACTTACACAACCTTCCGTTAAACATATATTCGCAAATTACATACTTAACATTGTCGTCATTCTTAATTTCGTCAAGTTCTGTTTTTGTTAGCTCAGAAACAACTTTAGTCTCTGTTGAATCATTATATTTAATCTTATAACACAACAAAGTGTAGTCATCATCTTCATATGTTTCTTCATCGTCGTCATCAAAGGTTTTGTTTTCGGGAGAAAATAGTAAATTTTTAAAATTAAATAACATATATCCAGCACAAGCTACACCGGTTGAAAATAAAAGTAACCACATTAATTATAGTAAAATATATAAAGATTTCTTTAAATAATTTTAATATATTCAATGGAAGAAAACGGCCCAAAGAAAAGAGGAAGGAAAAAAATAGTCGCGGTCGAACCTCTTCAAGAACAAGAAACTGAAAAGAAAAAAAGAGGTAGAAAAAAGAAATGGGAAACTACACCATTTAAGACAAATTACATTAGAGAAGAAATTACTGATAAAAAAGAAACAGATGTAGTACAACAGGACTATAAAGATTATAATACGAATAATTTTACATTTGGAAACATATGTATTAAAATACACGACAAAGAACAAAAAGAAGATCTTCGAGATATATTCATAGATAACAAAGATGAAAGTTGCAAGTTAATTTTATCGAGCGACGAGGAGGACACTTGTGAAAAAAATGTAGAACAAAAGAGAATAACTATTTATAAAAACGGAGAAAATAAGCAAGTAACTAAAACCGATCTAAGGTGTTTTAATTGTCATCATAATTTTGATAATCCACCATTTTATTTACCCATAGATTATTGTAGTAAAACAAGTAGATTTAAAATATTTGGAAATTATTGTTCACCAAATTGTGTAAAGGCATATTGTTTAAATTCTAAACAACATGAAAATAAAAGTTATTTAGTTGGTCAGTTTTATAGAAGGCTTTTTGGGGCGAATTTTAGAATAGAACCTGCTCCATCTATAACTTATTTAATAGAATATGGAGGAACATTAACTATAGAAGAATATAGAAAAACCTTTTATAAAAATAACAGATATATAATGAATAACTTAGTTAGTAAGATTATAACAATTTAATTTTTGCTGTATAACTTAAGCACAATTATAAATAAAAGCGCGAGAGCTATCATCATATAATTATTTGTTGTAGTTTGATACATCTCCATTTGTCTGTACATGAGTGATAATTTTTCATCTGTTGAAAGCGAATCCCAATTACCTAAAAGTATATTATTGTATAATTCAGATTTGTTAACTTTAAATTCCGGTCTTGTAGCAATCTTATGCCGATAAAACGCATCCGCTTTGTCTTTAACTTCATCTGCCGCGGGTCCAAGTTTATTTTTCATACTACTAGTTATTTCAGGCCATATCTGATCATCTGCTATACCGTGTCCTGGCTGCCTGTCTGGCGAGAATCCTTGGCCGGGTAATTGAGGATCTGGTCCTAATCTATTAGTATCCATGCCAAATTCTGAAAAATTAACATTATTTTGAACATAAGAGGAATATGGAGCTGTATAAGGTATTTTTGTGTATTTATTTTTTTTATAATATAACATATTTTAATATTATAAAAATAATTTTTTTTTGAAAATAAATTATTATAAATTTAACGATCTTTTGCCTTTTTGATTTACAGTTACTTCTTTAGAAGTTTCAACTGTTCCGCTTGAGGTTGCATCGTCGTCTTTATTAGCATTAGAAAGCATGCTTGCTAAATTAAAAGACGGACCGCTCATGTCTTGACTAGAAGATGTTTGATTCATTGCTGCAGATATGTTCTTAAGTATATCAGTTGAGCCCCCTCCTAATGCACTGTTAAACATAGTTTTAGTTACATGGAACATAAAAGCGCTTCCGGCTAATGTTACCAAAAGTTGCAATTCTGGTGGTAATTCAGCCCTGGATTTATATTTTTCATGTAATCTAACAAAAACAGATTCATAATCATCAATATTATCCATTACAGACTCAGACCAACCATCTAATTTAGCTCCTATAGGATCAAATGTTTTATTTGCAAACTCTAAACCGGTAACCGCCGCCATTAAAATTTTCTGTTGTAACTTAACGCTTGCTTCCACCTCTGCATTTTCACGATGTAAATTTAACTCGAATTTAAGTTCAGATAATTTAGAAGACATTGAATATTTTTTAGTCAGTGTCACTCCCTTTTTCTCTAATGCAACTAGTTTTAGAAGTATTTCTTGCTTCTCTGTTTTACTATCTTTTTTATGACTAGTTGAAGCTGCAGAAGAACCGCTTTCGCTTCCTGATGCATCCGAATAGTCTGAATAATCAGAATATTCTGATCCAGAGTCTTCTCCAGATTCTTCATCATTCTTATTATTAGTCTTGGTCTTAGAATTATTTATAAAATTTTGATAATCTTCTGCATTAAATTTTGTTTTAGATTTAGGAAGTTTTGTATCCTTTTTCATACTTTTAACAGGGGCTACCGAAACTGTACTTCCAGATGATACAGAATCAGCTTCAGATGCAGAATCATCAGAATCCTTAATTACATCAATTCCTTTAATACCAGTGGGGTTTTTAAGTTGAACCGTAGGTCTAGAACTAGACTCTGATTGAACCTTAATTTTAGGCATCTGGCCACTCATTTTATAATTATTATGCTTATTTTTTTTTAAATTGTCTGAACGAGTAAATAATAAATTTATAGGCCCTTTGACATTTTTATCATTTAAAATTTTTTGCATAATAATAAATTTAAATTAACTTTAAATAATGATTTAAAAATATAATTTAGTTATACTTAAATGTTAACAAATAATATATTATATGCCGCTGGAGTTCTTTTTTATTCTAAAAGTATAGATCAAACACCTTATTTTCTATTAGGCAAAGATTATGATAATAAGTGGTCAAATTTTGGAGGTAGAGCAGAAAGAAATGATAAAGGAGATTTTGAAGTAACTGCTGCAAGAGAAGCATGGGAAGAAACTCTTGGGGCTGTATATGATTTCCCAGATATGAAAAATATAGTTAAGAATAAATCTGTAAAACATTTTGAGTTTAGAACACCCAGTGGTCATCCGTATTATATGTTTTTAATTAAAATTCCATTTACAACAACGTACAGGGATAAATTTTTGAGCACTAAAAAGTTTATATCAAATATAGAACCTGATAAAAAATTTTTAGAAATTAATGATATTAAATGGGTATCTCTTGATACTATTAAATTTGGTCTAAATAATAAGAAGAATTTAATAAAACTCAGAACCGTATTTGAAAATAATTTATCATCTTATATAGATGAAGTAGAACAATTAATATAAGACTTTAACTGAAATCTTGTTAGTACTTACCTTTTCATATTGTCGAGGTATATAATCAGATCTATTACATTCTAGTATATGGTCATTATATTTCCATTTAGTATCTACATGTCCTAAGCCTGAAGTAGGATCGGTGGTTTTAGAATCTATTAATTTATGAGGTCTGGAAACATTATTCTTAGGAATAGCATCTTCTATTTCTCTATCTTTATCAACTAATTCATTTTTTCTGTGATTAGGGCTAATAAAAAAGGTAAATAATGCATTGTCTTTTTTAAGATCCTTTGGTTGTTTAAGATGTCTAAACATATAATCTGGTAATTGGGAATTTCTAGTTGTAATATCATTTTCCAAATTATATTGTTTAGAAGAACTGTTTGTTTTTTGTTTAAGGCTATATATTTTATCATTAAGTTTAGCTTTAGGTTTAACTCTCACAAGTGTTAACATCTGAGAAGAATCTGACATGTTTGTCGCCTTGTTAACATCTCTTTTATTTCCACAATGGTACATTAGATTTAATTATTATAAATATTTTATTTTTACATTTTCGCTTTTAATTTTGAAGCTATATCAGTTGTACCAATTTTTCTTATTCCAGCTATATAAGTTTGCCTTTGTAAGACTTCATCTAGATCTTTAGCTCTTTCTACATTTCTAGTATTAGCTATATCATTAGGATTTGGTTTATCATGAATTTCATAAACATCGCTTTCTACACGAGAAATATTAAATGTATTTCTTTCTTGAATTTTTGATGGATCTACTTTTTGTAAATAAATATCATCGTTTTTATTACTTCTCAAACGTTTACCTAAATTTAAAATTTCTTTTGTTAGAACAAGAGGTTGATATGCCGAATATGGTACCATTAAATTTTCACCAGGATTGTAAATCTGACCGGTAAAACCATTCATTTTACTTTCTCTCATCGGGCCTACATTATTTCTAATTTCTTCAGCAGAAATAGGTTCTAGGGAACCAGATTCAAAATTTGCATATGCATTAAAAGGTAAACCTGGATTTTTAAGAGCTACATTTCCGTCGTCGCCGTAATTTGTATTATTTACTTTTAAAGCAGTAGCGCCTGCGTTTTCACCAAGTTTTACGGTTGGTACTCCTCCGCCTTTTGCTTTGGTATTAACTATTTGTTTGCCACCTCCTAAACCATTTCCGTTTAATCCTAGTAAATTACCCATTGCATCAAAACGAAGAGGTGCGTTTTGTCCTTTTCCTAATGTTTCTATTAAATTAATTTTATCTTTTATGTACTCTTCTCGTGTTGGATCTTTAATGATGTATTTATCAATTACACTTTCAGTTTTTAAAGTTGGTTTTTTAATAATTTCCATTTGTTTAGCTTCAATATTATCATCTGTTAAATTAATAACTAATCCCATAAAAGACATCAATACTATAACTATGATAACTGGATGTAATTGTTGTAACTCCATCTGTAATTGTTAATAATAATTAAATATTTTAAATTATAAAATTAAAATAATAATTTACGATACTTAATTTAAACTTCTTTTCTACATACTGGACAAGTATTACATTTTTCTGTTAACCATCTTTTAATACAGCTGTTACAAAATACATGTTCACATTGTAATTCTTTATTATCACATGTTTCTTTAAAACATATAGGACACTCTATAATTTCTGTATTTGTTTTAAGGTTATTAAATGTTTCTTTACTGATCTTTGGTTTATTTTCTTCATCGATTCTATTAATAAATTCATTTATAAACGAATTCATGTCATGTCTAATAATACTATCAATTAACGATATATCACTAGGGTTCATAATCGGAGGAGCTTCATTAGAATCACTTGGTATAAAAATAACAGTAGCGTTTATATAACTAGACATTTATATATTATATAATATTTTTTTATATTACATGTTCTTAGATTTCATATTTGTAGTCTTGTCTGTATTTATTTTCTTACCAGTTTCGTGTAATACTTCTTTATTTAGTGATACTCTGGTGTCAGGAGTATCAGCACCAATTATGTGTTTATTGGCGTAATAGAAAAAACTTTTTGATTTAGTAGGATCATATGATTGTTTAAAATAATAAGGATCTGGTAAAACAGAAATAGAATCGTCCATTGTGTAATTTATTACAGGATTTTTAATTACTGCAGAAGAATCCCTGTGATAATGATATTCGTCAGAAATACTTTTTGTTTTGCTTTGAACGATTAATGGTAACTGTCTAGCTTTAAGTGGGGGTTCGCTTCTTCCAAGAATTACCTTTGAAGCATCTACGCTTTTAGATTTTTCTTGATTGATCGGGAATACAAACGAAGTGTTGCGTGTGTAACTAGTCTTTCTTTTAGTAAAAGTTTCATCAAGACCTTCAACCATTATTTATTATAATGTTATATTTTATTTTAAAAATTTAAATCTTTCTTAATTAAACTATTAAATTGTTTTAATGTACCTGTCTGGACTGTTTTATTGAAATTATAAGTTTTAGGTTTATTAGACATATTTTGTGAGGCAACTGCAAATTCTGGAACTTTATACTTTATGAAAAATTTACTTCTAGAAAGATCCGATTCGCGTTTAGATTGATAATCATCATTTACACCCATACCTGCTCTAGAATTTATATAATCATCTACAAATATTTCTTTGCCTATAGGAGTTCCATTTTCAATTACGTTATCATATTGTTCTATTAATTTTTTGGCAGCTTCGTCATATTTTGGCCCAGATGTCTTATTTTTAGTAATTTCATATTCTTCGCCAAAATAATCTTTTAATTTAGTAAACTCCGAAGGTTCTTTCTTAAAAGAAACACTGCTGTTACTTGTTAAGAGATATAACACTAAAGATATAACAACCGATGCAAGACCTGCCAAAAGAATATTATTTTGATGTTTATGGAAAATCAAAGCAGAAATTAAAGTAACTAGTATAATAAGCCGCGTTAGAGCATTATATCTTTCATTTTTAGGTTCCTTTGAAAATGGATTTATATCAAATGACATAAAAAGTGAACAAAAATCGCTAAGCCAATATGTTGACATTGTTTAATAATAAGCTAAGAATTTAATTTTTTAATGAATTCTACAGAAAAATTATCTCCATGTAAATTGTTTATCTCATTTTTATAGTCTGATATGTACAATTCTTTGTACTTTAAAAACATACTAGTATCTTTACTTACAATTATTTCTCCTAGAACGTATAAAGATTGAATATAGTCCCATATACTTGTCTTTGTTCTATTAGTTAGTTTATTCCAATACTCGGAAAGTCCTATATCGTCTGTAAAATTACCAAACTGTTTAGAAACTTCGTTAATTTTTTTATCAGTTAAGAAAAATTTATCGTCCCGTGTAGTAATCTGAGTTTTATAGTTTACACAACTCGCCATGAATAGATTTACGCATATCCTAGGTTGAGATCCTTTAATAAGTAAAAAAGCTTTTCTATATGTTCTTAATTTATTATTATTAAATTGAACTATAAGTTTTTCTAGAAATTCATCTAGTAGAGTGTTAAATTTATCTACTTCGCTAGACATACTTTATAATTAAATGTGTATATTTTTTATATTAATTTTAATTTTAAAAATGTTTACATTTATTAAATATTTATGGCCAAGGTAAATGGTATTAATATGTTCATAAATAAATTTGATAAAAATAATGAAATTTTTGACTTAAATTCTATAAAAACTCAGTTTCAATTAGACGAAGGAGAAACAGGTTTTTATAAGTTAAGTCTTTCTGAGAAAAAAATAATTGGTACAGAAGTTTTAAATGATGTGTATAATCGGCCGCCAATTGGACCTATTGAAAAAAATTTATATTGTAGCTTCTGTGGTAGTATAGGTCCAGAAGATCATTCTACAACATGTGAATTTCCAGAACAGGATAGTTTGTATTTAACATTAGAAGCTGTTTCTAATTACATATTAAAAAATATAAATTATAAAGGGGATTATGAGTATCTTAAAAATAAAATATCTTCAAAAACACTAACACAAGAAGATCTTAATAGTATCTTGCTTATACCTGATGAAGTTTTAGTAGAAAACGGTACTATTGACATTGAAAATTTTCCAAACATTCTTACAAATATATCATTTTTTGGTATTTATAAAAAAAGAGGGCCTAAAAAATTAGCATCAAAGACTACAACAACACAGTTTTTAAATAATTTAATCATATCATATGAAAGAAATGCTGTTAAAACTAGTATTAGATTAAGCAAAAATGGTCTTATTAATTTAATTAACGTTCCCGATAAAAAAGAAGATTTAGATTTCTTAACAAATGAACTAATTCGAAGAATAAATAATACATCGGGGATCAATATGGAAAATTTTAATTTATCGTCTGGAGGAAATTTTGACAAATACGTAATTATACAGCAGTTTTCTTATGTACATTCTATATCAGGACAATTTACAATAACATCTTTGGATAAATCAAAACAAATTAACTTTGAGGAATTTGATACTCTTATTAGCCCGTTTAATTCTTCTGGAGATGTAATAGATGGAAAATATACAAATATTGAGACTACGTCATCTGGTGATAAAATTATTAATTTAGACGGAATCAGAATAATAGACTGGGAATACTCTTTAGGAAGACTAACTAGAAATCAAGTAATGTCTAAAGAATATATTAAATTTATATCAAATCCTGCTCCAGGTGTTAAATTAACGGCTATTATAAATAAATTTGGAACAGTTATGATGACATTATCTTCATGTTCTGATAAACAAATTATGAAAGGACTTTGTATACAGGGTAAAACTCCAATAAACAGTGAAATGTTTAATAATGTAGTAACAGTTATAAATAGAATTTTTAATGAAAATAAAGAAATACTAATTAAAAAATCACTTCTTGATGTTAAAGAATCGGGAACAAATTTTAACACTGTTACTGGTTATGCTCCAAGTGGAAAAATTTGTAGACTTACACGTACTAGAGATTCCGGTTCTGGCAATTATAAAGAAGGTATGAGACCAGAACCTTATTCGTGGAAAGGAACCTGTCCTGATCCAAACTATCAATATCTAAAACCAGAAGGTGTACAAGACGAAAATGGTTTATGGTTCCCATGTTGCGAAACAAAAACAAAAGAATCTATTAGAAAAATGAAACAGTATCTATTAACAGGATTTCCAAACAGCCCAGATCAGGCTAAAATGTATAATATAACAGAAACAGAAGATCTTGGTTCTGGCATACTTATACCGGGCAGCAATTCTATAGGAGGCACAGCAATGGTTAAGATAGATGGAAAATTTCAAGAAGCGACAGTTATTAAAAAATTAAGTAAAAAATCAAATGAGTACAATGTA
>MDTD01062479.1_pt1 | contig 11624 bp, 9 predicted proteins | sample 811221 | NCBI WGS metagenome assembly MDTD01 (sample SAMN05326646, study PRJNA326480) | marine metagenome | isolation source: seawater | place: Pacific Ocean: South West | collected 2011
AATATCATGGATATTCGAAGTAAAGTTATAGAAATTATTGCTGATCAGGCGATAGTCGAACCTTCTGATTTGAGTGATGAAAGTACGCTTGAAAGTCTAGGCATCGATAGTCTCGGTTTGGTTGAGAGTATATTCGCAATTGAAGAGGCTTTCAATATACAGATACCTTTCAATGCAAACCAACCAAATGAAAGCCCGTTTGATATATCCTCTGTAGCATCGATTGTTCAAGGTATAGAGAAATTAATTCAGGAACAAGCGTGAAACGGGTCGTTATAACAGGTGCCGGTACGATTAATTCTATTGGTCAAGATTTTTCACAAACTATCAACTCATTGAAGGAGGGGTATTGTGGGATTTCCGCTCTTAAATTTAAAGATGTGGAACGCCTATCTATAAAAATTGGTGGGCAAATTCATGGTTTTGAACCTGACAGGCATTTTAATCGCCAACAGCTATCACTTTACGATCGGTATACGCAATTAACTTTAATTGCAGCTGAGGAAGCAATTACGCAATCAGGTTTAACTTTTAATGGTGAACTTGCCGCATCTACTGGTGTTGTTCTGGGCACTGCGGGTGGGGGGGTCAGTACTTGGGACGATAACTATCGAGCTGTATATGAAGAAGGAAAAAACAGAGTGCACCCATTTGTTGTACCGAAACTGATGAACAACGCTGCTGCAAGTCACCTATCTATGAAATTTAACCTCAAAGGCTCAACTTTTACTGTCTCAAGTGCTTGTGCCAGCTCAAATCATGCAATGGCTCAGGCCTTTCAAATTGTACGCTCCGCACAAAGTCCAGTAATGGTCACTGGTGGTTCGGAGAGTATGTTGTGTTTTGGTGGTATAAAAGCATGGGAAGGGCTGAGAGTAATGAGTAAGGACGCTTGTCGTCCTTTTTCTTTAAATAGAAATGGAATGGTGCAAGGTGAAGGAGCGGCAATTTTTGTTTTTGAAGAGTTGGAACACGCAAAGCGAAGAGGAGCAGATATAATTTGTGAAATAAAAGGCTTTGCAATGTCTTCAGATGCAGCTGACATAGTAAATCCTTCCAAACATGGTGCAGCTCGGGCGATTTCTTACGCACTTCAGGACGCTCGAGTAAATGTAGAGGATATCGGTTACATTAACGCACACGGAACTGGTACAGCAGCGAATGATAAAACAGAGTGCGCTGCTGTAGCAGATGTCTTTGGTCATCACGCTGATAAGATTATGATTTCTTCAACAAAATCTATGCATGGTCACATTATCGGAGGAACGGGTGCTGTTGAACTGATAGCTTGTATTCTTGCACTTAGAGATGGAGTCATTGCGCCTACTATAGGCTATGTTGAACATGATCCGGAATGTGCCCTTGATGTCGTGCCTAATGAGGCAAGAGAAGCCAAAGTAAAGTTGGCTATTTCAAATGCATTTGCCTTTGGAGGTCTTAATGCAGTGCTAGTATTGCAAAAAGTATGACATTATTCTGTTCAAATCGATTTTTTGATGTTTGCGTGAGCTATTATTTAGCTATTGAAAGTCAAACTTTGATATCAGCTTATCCAAATGGCCCAAAAAGGCTATTCATTTGAACTTCGTATCTTTTCTTATAGCCAATAAATTGTGGTTATCGGCTGGGTTTCTTTTGGCTTTATCTTCAAGTTTTGGTCAAACTTTTTTTATTTCAATATTTGCAGCTGAAATAATGTCTTCTTTTGATCTTTCAAATTCTGAATGGGGAACAATTTATGCTTCGGGAACTTTGCTGTCTGCAGCGGTAATGATTTACCTTGGCGGGTTGGTCGATGATTATAAAACTAGAAATATTTCCTTTTTAGTTTTAGCAATTTTGACACTAGCCATGTTTAGTATGGCCACTTTAAATTCTGTGACAGCCTTAATCATTACTATTTTTTTTCTGAGACTGATGGGGCAGGGAATGTCCACACATTTAGCTCACGTAGCTATGTCTAGATGGTTCTCTAGGTACAGAGGTCGAGCGCTTGCAGTTGCTAATTTAGGTTATTCTTTAGGAGAGTCCTTTCTCCCAATGTTTTTTGTTGGGATTTTAGTAGTACTTCCATGGAGGTCAATTTGGTTATTTTCGGCGATTTTCCCAGTTGCTGTTGCAGTTGCAATATATTTTACTTTGAGGGATGAGCGATCCCCGAAATTCTTCAAAGAAGATAAAGTTACTTTTGGCATAGGACTGCGGCATTGGTCTAGATCGGAGGTGCTTAAAACTAGTATTTTTTGGTTCGCTTTTCCTGGGCTGCTGGGCCTACCCGCTTTTGGAACAGTTCTTTTTTTTCAACAAGTTAACTATGCTACTCTAAAAGGCTGGGATCACCTTTCTATGGTGAAAGCTTACCCGCTTTTTACAGTAGTAGCCGTCGGAATTTCATTTTTATCAGGTTCATTAATTGATCGTTATGGTGCTATTAGATTAATTGGTTTCTATCAAATACCAGCAATTTTAGGATTTTATATATTTTCAGTTTGTGAAACTTTAGTAGGCTTTTCAATTGGGTTGATATTTTTTGCAATTACAGCGGGTTCGAATAACATTATACCTAATGCTTTTTGGGCTGAATGTTTTGGTACTGCTTCTCTAGGTCGAATAAAGTCTTTGTCTGCAGGGATAATGGTTGTTGGCTCGGCTTTAGGACCTCTGATAAGTGGATTTTTAATTGATTTGAATTTTAATTTAAATTCTCAATATACCTTATTTTCCATTTATTTTGTTTTCAGCTCCGTTCTGTTGATAATAGCCACCAGAAAAGCCTTGGCTTCTGATTAATGGAAACTTTGCATCACAAAGTTTCGGCATCCTTTTAACGCCGCATAGTCATCCAATACTAAATGGACTGAAAATTTTTGGTTAAATTTTGAAAATCGTCCTTTATTGCAAAAGGCTTCGCGAAAGATCTCTGATTTTAGGTGCTCTTTTAAAGATCTGGCAACACCACCAATTAAATAAATACCGCCAAATGGTAGTAAGATAAGAGCCAGATCTCCAAAAAAAGATCCGGCACAAGTAGTCAATAAATGAGCAGCTTTTCTCGAATTTTCATCACCTTGAGATGCCTTTTGCATAATTTGTGCAGCTGTTTCACTATTTCCGGTGAGAGCTCTTCCTACATTCTCAAGTCCGCGTCCTGAAAGTATATCCTCGACTGATACGAAAGAATCTACTGATCCAATTTTTGCAAAAACTGACTGATGACTTTTATCCGCTAATGACAATTGTGAGTGACCAGCTTCTGATGGCGGAACAAAAACTTTATGCCCAACTTTGAAGACTAGTGCAGCATTGAACCCTGTACCAATGCCACAAACGAGTCTAGTCTCTTTTGAGTTTGAACTGTGCGATCCAACCATGATGGGTTCTAAGTCGGCTTTATCAAGGCTTTCCAGTCCATATCCTTGAGCTTGTAAATCGTTAATTATTCCGACTTGTTCAGCACCGGTTATCGAAGCTATTGATCTATTGGTTAAAGTCCATGCGAGATTAGTCATTCTTGCCGATTTTTCTTCAATTGGGCCTGCGGCGGCAATTCCAGCGTACTTCACTGAACTTTCACCCACCAAATTTAAGTAATTTTCTATTACATTTTCAAATGAATCATATTCATTATTAGAAAATGTCATACAGGATCTTCCCAATAGTTTATCGTTATCAAATAAGGCAACTCTTGTATTTGTACCACCGATATCAGCAGTGAGACATAGCTGTTTTTTCATCGTAGACTTTCAAATTTCATCGTATGCAATAATTCAATAAGTATATTTCGTTAATGCTGCAACAAAAATAAATCAATAATATTAATTGGTTACTTACTTTTACCCCTATGCGTGCAGATCAAACAGAGTTCTATCAATTACAGTCACTAAGAAATTCACAAAAAGTAGTTATAATTGAAATTTGTATTGGAGAGTTTCCTGAAAGAAGCTATCTGTTCAGTCAAGATCGGAGTTTATTGATGGCTGAACTTAAATATATCCAAGTTCGTGGTGCTAGAGAGCACAATCTAAAGTCAGTCGACGTAGATATTCCTAGGGATAAGCTTGTAGTGATAACTGGACTGTCTGGATCAGGTAAGTCTTCTTTAGCTTTCGATACAGTTTATGCGGAAGGTCAAAGAAGGTATGTCGAAAGCCTATCAGCTTATGCACGACAATTTCTCGATATGATGGAAAAGCCTGATGTGGATCATATTTCGGGATTATCTCCAGCAATTTCAATTGAGCAAAAGACTACCTCAAAAAACCCACGTTCAACGGTTGGAACTGTCACAGAGATTTATGATTATTTACGATTACTCTTTGCCAGAGCAGGCACACCCTATAGTCCAGCCACAGGTTTACCCATAGAAGCCCAACAAGTTCAAGAGATGGTTGATCAAGTTATGTCCTTGGATCAAGGGACTAAGGCATTTCTTTTAGCGCCTATAGTCCGTGACAGAAAAGGCGAATACAGAAAAGAATTTCTTGAATTGAAAAAACAAGGTTTTCAAAGAGTGAAAGTAGATGGAAACTTTTATGATCTTGATGACCCCCCTGAATTAGACAAGAAATATAGGCATGATATAGACGTAGTTGTTGATCGAATAGTAATTAGAGACGATTTAGCAACACGTCTTGCGGATAGTCTTCGAACATCTTTAGATTTGGCCGATGGCATAGCCATACTGGAAACAGTAGCAGAAGGTGAAGAGCTTCAACGGTATACTTTCTCAGAGAATTTTGCTTGCCCTGTAAGTGGCTTCACTATTCCTGAAATAGAACCTCGACTTTTTTCTTTTAATGCCCCCTTCGGAGCTTGCCCAGATTGCGATGGGCTCGGTGCAGAGTTGTTTTTTGATGAACGTTTAGTCGTGCCTGATCAAGAGCTAAAAATAAGTAATGGTGCTTTGGCCCCGTGGAGGAAGGGTAACAGTCCTTATTTTATTCAGACTATCGAAGCTCTCGCTAATCACTACAATTTTGACTTTAATGCCCGATGGAAAAACATACCAAAATCTGTTCAGCAAGTATTCCTTTATGGTTCTGGAGAGGAAGAAATTCTATTTCGCTATGATGAAGGAGGGCGGATATATCAGGTTAAGAGGACATTTGAAGGTATAATTCCAAATATGGAACGCCGTTACAAAGAAACGGATAGTAGTTGGATTAGAGAGGAATTCGAGAGTTATCAAAACAAAAGACCTTGTAAAACATGCGAAGGATATCGCTTAAATTTGCAAGCGCGTTCTGTTAAAATCAACGAACTGCATATCGGTGAAGTTGTAGAGATGTCGATCAAGGATGCCTTAGAATGGTTTTCGAAAGTAAAAGCGTCTCTTTCGTCACAAAAACAGGAAATTGCTAGTACTATTTTAAAGGAAATCGTAGAACGGCTTGGTTTTTTAAACAATGTTGGTCTCGAGTATTTAACTCTATCAAGAAGTTCCGGAACTCTTTCCGGGGGAGAAAGCCAAAGAATAAGACTCGCAAGTCAGATTGGAAGTGGGTTAACAGGTGTCCTTTACGTTTTAGATGAACCGTCTATTGGCTTGCATCAGAGAGATAACGGTAGACTTTTACAAACCTTAAAAAATTTGCGTAATCAAGGTAACACGGTCATTGTAGTGGAGCATGACGAAGAAGCTATTTTGGAGGCCGACTATGTATTTGACCTAGGGCCAGGTGCTGGTGTTCACGGTGGTCAAGTTGTAGCGTCTGGAACACCTAGCGAAATTACCGCGAATTCAAAGTCTATAACTGGTCAATATTTGTCAGGAGAGAAGTTTATAGAGATACCGTCTGTGAGAAGGAAAGGTAATGGCAAAATCCTTAAGATTAGAGGGGCTTCTGGAAACAACCTTAAATCTTTGAATGTGGAATTCCCTCTAGGTAAGTTTCTTTGCGTGACTGGTGTATCCGGAGGAGGCAAGTCTACTTTAGTTATAGAAACATTGTTTAAAGTTGCTTCAATGAGATTAAACGGAGCCAAGCAGACACCAGCCGCTTGCGAAAAAATTGAGGGTTTAGAGTATTTAGACAAGGTAATTGATATTGATCAGCGGCCAATAGGACGTACACCAAGATCTAACCCTGCAACATACACAGGCGCATTTACTCCTATAAGAGAATGGTTTTCAGGATTGCCTGAAGCAAAAACTAGAGGATATAAACCTGGTAGGTTCTCTTTCAACGTGAAAGGTGGTCGTTGTGAGGCATGCGAAGGGGACGGTGTTATTAAAATTGAAATGCATTTTTTGCCTGATGTCTATGTGACTTGCGAAACCTGTGGAGGTGCTCGGTATAACCGTGAAACCTTAGAAGTTAAATTTAAAGGAAAATCTATTTCTGATGTTTTAGATATGACGGTAGAAGATGCTCAGTCGTTTTTTAGTGCTATTCCTAGTGTTCGCGAAAAAATGGATGCCTTAATGAGAGTTGGTCTTGGTTATATAAGGGTGGGTCAACAAGCTACGACTTTATCTGGAGGTGAAGCTCAAAGAGTAAAATTATCGAAAGAGTTATCCAAAAGAGCAACTGGACGTACACTATATATATTGGATGAACCGACGACTGGGTTGCACTTCGATGACGTCCGTAAACTTTTAGATGTACTACACGAGTTAGTTGACCAGGGAAATACGATTGTTGTTATTGAACACAATTTTGATGTAATAAAAACAGCTGACTGGATAATTGATATAGGTCCCGAGGGAGGCGATAGAGGAGGGCAGATTGTTGCAGAAGGTTGTCCAGAAGAAGTAGCTTTGAATGCAAAAAGCCATACTGCCCAATACTTAAATGACTTGATTTTCAAAAAAGAGATTACAGCAGCTGAGTAAAACTATTCAACAACAAACTTAAATAGAAGTGACCTTTATCGAAGTTATTCTATTCGCTTTTCTCTCAATGACCTCAAAGCGATAGCCATGAAATCTAAATACTTGTCCAACGGTGGGAATCATTTGTGCTTCGTGCATTACTAATCCCGCTAAAGTATTTGCTTCATCGTCAGGTAGCGACCAATCATTAGCTCTATTCAGATCTCTAATAGTTGTTGATCCCTCTAAAATATAGGAACCGTCATTCGATTGTCTGATATCGTTAGAATCCTTCGGATCAAATTCATCCGATATTTCACCTACTATTTCTTCTAAAATATCTTCAAGAGTAATTAAACCCTGGAGGCTTCCGTATTCATCTACAACAAGTGCAAAATGTGTTCTACGATGTAAAAATTGCCTCATTTGGTCATCTAGGGAGGTGGTATCAGGGACAAAATAAGGTTCCATTGCCACATGACCAATGTCAAAGTTATTCAAATTATTAATGTTTGGAGACTTTTCATTTATAACTTTATACATCTCTCTAGCTAAATCTTTAGCGTGGATTACTCCGACTATGTTGTCTGGGTCATTGAGAAAAACTGGGAGCCTAGTGTGAACGCTTTCTAAACATTGTGTTAAAATTCTTGTTGGCTCGTCACTTGAGTCAATCATTTCTATATTGGACCTATGGAGCATTATCTCTTCTACGGTTCTGTCCGACAGATCTAGGGCACCTAAGATTAGATCTCTATCTTCTTTTTCGAAAATACCTTCCGAATGACCAAGTTGAATTGCTCCAGCAATTTCTTCACGCACAGCTAATATATGGCTATTAGGATCTGTTTTAACACCAAAAACTCTCAAAATTAATCTTACTAAAAATCTAACGGACGCCACTATTGGTGATAAAACTCTAATTATCAAATGAATGAACCCCGCGACCCTAGCTGCAGCTAGTTCAGCATTTGTTATAGCATAAGTTTTTGGCAGAACCTCAGCGAAGATTAATACGAGTATAGTCATGATTAAGGTGGCAAGTGCGATACCACTTTCTCCAAAAGCTTGAGTAAAAAGTGCTGTTGTCAGAGAGGTAGCTAAGATGTTTACTAAGTTGTTACCTAACAGAACAGATCCAATTAGTCCTTCTGTGTCTTCTGTAATTTGTAATGCTTTTTTGGCCCCACGTGACCCTTTATCCGCATGAGTGCGCAGCTTGCCACGTGAAGCGGCGGTCAGCGCCGTCTCGCTCCCCGAAAATATAGCAGAAAGGAGCAACAGAAAAAATACTGCCCCGATCGTTATCCAAAAACTTTGATCTAAAAAAGTTAAACCGCTTTCCATGCCTTTTCCTAAGTTTATTGAAGATGGGATTTAAAGACGCTGTTATAGTTAATTATCCAAAAAATCAAAATAGATTATTAAAGAATATTAAAATGTATAATTAATCTTCTATGCTCATACCTGCATTTTAATTCATAATTATTTACTGGATAGTGGGTGGTGATTAAAAACCAAATCGTTCAGCTGTTCGTCGACAACATGGGTATATATTTCAGTTGTAGCCAAATCTGAGTGGCCTAGCAATGTTTGTATTACTCTTAAATCAGCTCCATTCGCTAGAAGGTGAGTGGCAAACGCATGTCTAATTATATGTGGACTGACCTTGTTTGGGTCAATTCCAGCAAGGGCTGCCCACTTTTTTAATTTCTTAAATAACCATTGGCGGGGTAAATAACCATTTTTGCTATTAGATGGGAATAAATATTTTGAATCAGCACTATAATGCTGAATTTTTTCCGTATCTAGTAAAATTCTACGTTCTTCGATCCAAATTTTAATAGAAGAGCGTGCTAGTTTTGATATTGGAACTAGACGTTCTTTTGATCCTTTCCCAGATATAAGGACCATATTGGGGCTCCCCTTCACAGCGTCTAGTGGTAGTGACATCATTTCTGAAACACGCATTCCTGTAGCATACAACAGCGTCATCAAACAAATATTCCGAGCTTTAAAACTTTTGTTTTTTGCTTCTTTTCCGGCCGCTTCTAAAAGTCTGTCTATAAACTCTATTGTTACAGATTGAGGAAGTTTTTTTGACCTGCCCGGAATAGATACCTGGAGCGCTGGATTTGTAGGCGCCCATCCTTCTTCGACGGCAAATCGATAGAATTGTTTTATTGCCGATAAATGACGTGCACGGCTTGCAATTGAAAGCCCGCAATCTTTAAGGTTAACCAAGTATAGCTCAATGTGTGATAAATCTGCGTTGAAAATTTTAACTTTGCAAGAAGATATCCAATCAAAATATCTTTTTAAGTCATGGTTGTAAGATTTGATCGTATTTTCTGATGCATCGGAATCTACGGTTTTGGCTTCCAAAAAGGTAAAAATAAGATCCTTGCTCATGCTTAAGTTTCGCTCAATATTAACCACAGCGCAGTGCGCTGCGATACTCTTTCTAAGCCAACATGCCGAAGTGTAGATATTGATTCGAGTAAATCTTGCATATCACCAGCTATACCACGTTCTAGCTGTATTAGAGCATTTAATATAACTTCTCCTAATTTTCCATCTGCAAGTTGTAATCTCGCATAACTCGGTACTCGCGGGCGATAGAATGCATCCAAAAGAGTCTTTTCAAGGCTTGTCTTTGGCTTTACAAACTGTGCCTCTTGGTTCGTAAATGCAAATACAATTGGCTCTAACGCATTAATTGCCACTGAATTAGATATTACCGCATCGAAATTCGACGAAAGCATTCCAATTTTAATAGCCATAATCTCTGAACTCGGTGTGAGTTCGATTTCTAAAAGTCTTGGCGTAAATACTTCCGCAAATATGGAAGAGTTTGGAGAATATTGAAATAATTGCCAGGCAGTTTTGAGTGCTAGTTCCACTTCTTTTGTACTATTTGACCGCGAAAGAGCGTTATCGAGATATTGTATGGCACTTACTCTTTCCCAAATTCCATTAGAAGACGGTGGATCGTAAGCCGTGAATATTCCCAAAAATCTATTGGCATCAATAACACCATTTTCTGCTAGTCTTTCAGCGGCTGTAAGTTGCGCATACCATCCGTTATCGCCGGATAAATCGCCAAAAAGAAAAGAGTTACCTAAATTTTCTCGAAAAATATCATAACCTAGTGTTTCATATAATCTAAACTCTAAAGGACTTAGATCTGTTTCGTTTATGGATACAAATTTTTCTGAAGGTTCTTCAATCTCCAGAAACTCCCCCAATAGCAACAACGTTGAGGTGTCAGTACTATTGAGCGCTTTTGATGTGTTGTATATAAGCGATGCAGTAAGCCAATCACCCTCAAGTGCGTGGCAGTAAATTCGACCAGCATCATTCTGATAGTTAGCACCAAGATCTAATACTTGCTTACAAGCGGGCTGGTATTGACTACCAAGAAGTGATGCTTCAAAGAGTTTAGGCACTAGCTGTGGCGGTAAGGGTGCGGCGCGCTCTAAAAGTGCAATCGCAGGATCAATTGCTCCTGCTTCAATCAAAATCGATATTCGCTCAGATAAGAACTCTTCTGCGCCGTCAATTGTTACCGGCGCCTCTGCCTCGGCTAAAAGCATTTGAAACAGTAACTTCTGTACCGCTGGCGCACTTGGTGACCCAAGATTGCGCAATAGTCCCACTAAATCGTCCGCTTGGCTTTCCTTCCACAAACTAGTTGGAAAACCTGTAACTGTTGGCGGCAATAAACCAACTGAGCTGCGTTTTACATCATCTAGTTTGGTTACCTCAATTTCCGGCAGGTTTGATTGGGTCATCGAGACTCGACTAATTGTGTAAGTTATACCTTGGCTATTATATTTGTATAAATTATTTTCGAAAAACTTTGATGAAGCGATCCCCGCAAACGCTGCTGTAGCAGCAATAAATGTAAAAATTAAGTTTGCTTTAGTCCTCATGAAACTCCACGCGTATATTTATGGTTTTTTCTTCTGGTGTAAAATCAAATCCCAAAAAGGGCCCAATATAGGCAAATATAATTAATGCTACTGTTCCAATAGTGGCAAAATAGAATAACCACTTAAAAATTTTACCCATATTTTTACCCTATAATTTTTACATCATTGAATTTGTTACTGAAAGTATTGTCAAGTTCATCTAATAACAAACAGTCATTGAAATTTGAACCTAGTTTCTTGATAAAGGAAATATGACAAAAAAATTAAAAAAAACTATCGCCTTCATTGGTATGATGGGAGCAGGAAAGACTGCTGTTGGAAAAGTCGTTGCCTCAAAGTTAGGTGTTCCATTTCTTGATGCTGATACAGAGATTGAAAAAGCTGCAAACATGTCAATTCAAGAAATTTTTATACGTGATGGAGAAGATTTTTTCAGAGAAAGAGAGGCACAAGTAATTTTGCGTTTAATGAAGGGCTCGCCTACCATTCTATCCACGGGTGGTGGAGCTTTTATACAAGAGGCTAATAGACAGGCAATAAATTTACTTGGTATTTCACTATGGTTAGATGTCGAGCTGGATTTACTGTGGTCGAGAGTAAAAAATAAGGATACCAGACCTCTCTTAAAATCCCAAAAACCCTATGAGACTTTAAAAAAGATTCACATTGAACGTCAGGCCATCTATAAAAAAGCTGATATCTCAGTTAAGGCCTCCTCGCGGTACACGGTAGATGATATGGCTCAAAAAGTAATTGATAAGCTGGAGTTATATCCAGACTTGTTCGAGGAATAATTCGATGCATAAAGTTAGGATCGGACTAGAAAAAAGTTCATACGATATTGTGATTGGTCACGGTTTAATAAAAGACTCTGG